>CEPX01006174.1_pt1 | contig 11859 bp, 13 predicted proteins | sample 361361 | NCBI WGS metagenome assembly CEPX01 (sample SAMEA2619974, study PRJEB7988) | marine metagenome | biome: marine biome (ENVO:00000447); feature: mesopelagic zone (ENVO:00000213) & marine oxygen minimum zone (ENVO:01000065); material: "saline water (ENVO:00002010), including plankton...
CGGAGACCCACTCGCAAGAGTGGGTTTTCCATTTACAAATAAAAACATATATGATAAATACATATATGCGTTATTCAGAACTTATAGAAATTACATTTGAACAAACACTAAAAGAAGCATTCGATGAATATCAAGTGCTAAATGAGTCTAATGTCAACGAAGCAGGTTTAAATGCTGAAAGACAAGAGAATGGGTTTGTTAAATCGATTACAGATGCTATCGCTAACAATGGCGGTAAGCCTATTAACCTAATAGCAGGTAAAGAAACTATTAAAGGTGTTACTGGTGCAACAAAATATACTGGTAGACAAGATTCAGGTTCTGAACCATATACTGATATTGTACTTGAAACGACAAACGGTAATTTAAATCTTTCTATGAAAGGTCCTTCTGCACCATCACTAGCAGGCGGAGGTCTTCGTGGTATTCAAGCAATTATTCCAGACATCGGTGAAAACTTTTTTACTAGAGCATATGACAATTTAGTAGATAAAGGTTATAAAGCAGGTGACAAGATACCAGATACAGTAGGAAAACTAAATGACAAAGACAAGATGTTACTTGTTGTTGGTACAAAAGCAATGGGCGGTCCTATTGATTTTATGTATATTGGCCCAATGGATGTCACACATGAACAAAACGGTGACACAGTAAAAGTTAACGGTTCTTTATATACATCAAAATATTACGCAGAAACAAAAGACTTGTATTTTAGATTACGTGCTAGACGTATAGACCAAACATTTGATCCAGAAGCAAAATATGGCAATGGGGTGCCAAAAATTTATGGCAAATCTCCCTCTAGAGGAGATAGTGCAGGAAGATTAGTTATTACTGATAAACCTTCTTCAAAAGCACTAATGATTGTATTTTAGCCCTATATTATCTCACTTTTTTCTCCATAAAAAACTTGACATTTCCAGTAAAATGTCGTATAATAATCGTATTAAACATGAGAAAGGTACATGAAATGAAAAAACTAATTGTAATGATTACTGGTGCAGTAATGCTATTCTCAAGTGTAGCAATGGCAAATGCACATCACAAGAATAAAACTACGAGAGTACAAGCAGAAGTAACTTCAAGTACTCCTATTACACAACAGGTTATACAAAAAGTTCCTGAACAACAATGTAGTATTGTTGATGTTCCAATTTACTCACAAGGCAATGCAAGTACAGGTGATGTATTAGCAGGTGCTATTATCGGTGGTGTTATTGGTAATCAGTTTGGTAAAGGTAAAGGTAACGATGCGGCAACTGTATTAGGTGCTATCATTGGTGCTGATACGGCCAATAAAAAGAACGGCAATAAAACTATTGTTGGTTACAAACAAGTACAACAATGTAATACAATCTTTATTGAAACAGTTTCAGATAAAATTGTAGGTTATCAATCTACATTCAAAACAACTGAAGGTGAAGTATACACGTTTCAAACTAAGTCTCAATGGGCTGTTGGAACTATTGTATTCTTAAACAAGACAGTTTCCCTAAACTAATCACATTATTCTCCTTCGTAAGTAGATAAATACGTATGAGGTCTGCTATAAACGAAGGAGAATAATTATGTTATTTCCAATTATCACGTTTGTTACGGCCATTGCAATAGCCTTTATTGCGGCATGGTTTTCTATCGTCGGACTTATGGCGATTTTTGCCGCCTCGGCATTGCCCGTAGCATTGATGGCTGGTTCACTTGAAGTCGGTAAATTAGTTGCCGCCTCATGGGTGTACCGTAATTGGAAGAGGGCTCCATTTCTACTAAAATCATATCTTACGATAGCAGTTGTCGTATTGATGTTCATTACTAGCATGGGTATTTTCGGTTTCTTATCGAAAGCACACCTAGAACAAGCCGCACAGGGAGAGGCGAGTGTTGCTAAGATTGAACGTATAACAGATGATATTGCAAGATTTGAATTACTAGTAGATAGAACAGAAAAGAAAATAGCTAAACTTGAGAATGAAACCAGTAATGATTCATCTGATATCAATGCTCAGATTGATGCTGAACAACAACGTATGGATAATGCATACGCCCGTATTCAGCCAGCGATTGACGAGCAAATGGAGATTATTAGACAAGAACAATCTGGCACTGAGGATCAAGTAAAATCTTACACTGACCAAATTAATCGTATTGATGATGGCTTAGCAAAGTTACAGACCTATGCTGATAACATCGAAGACGAAAATAATGTCAAAAAGATACAAGCTATGGTCGGCACAAGGGTAGATGGAAGATATGGATATCGTACTGCATCCGCAGTTGAACAATTTAGAGAAAATCAGATTAAAGAAAAGAACAAACTGATTGCTATCATTGAAGATATTCGTAATTCTATCAATACTGATGTTATAGATGAAGCACGTGAAGAAATTAAAAGATTACGTGCAATGGCAGATAGAGAAATACAGAATGCCCAAGACAACATCAATCGTCTAAGAAGTCAATTAAACAGATTAGACGAAATTGACAATACAGATGAAATCACAATTTTGGTAGATAAGGTACGTGTTACTGAGGCTGAAATCGAAGTTCTTATAGATGAAAAGTTTGAACTAGAAAGTAAAGTCAGAGAAATCGAAGCCGAAGTCGGACCAATCAAGTATATTGCTGAATTAATATATGGAGAAACCAATCCCACTATTATCGATTCGGCTGTACGTTGGTTAATCATCGTGTTTATATTTGTATTTGACCCTCTTGCAGTTATCTTATTAGTTGCGGCAAACTACAGTTTTGCTAATAGACACAATAAAGATAACAGACAAGAAGAAATGTTTGATGGACTTTTTCACAAAAATGAAGAAAAAACGCTTGACAATCAGGAAGAAATAAGCGATAATAAAGAGGTTAACATGAATTCGGATATTGAACAGGATCTTGAAATGGATCCTCAAGAACATCAACTTGACGAACTAAAAAAAGAGTTTGACGAAGTGGTGTCTACTAAAGAAGCCGATGAAATAGTTAAGGATGAAATAGAAGAAGAACAAGAACAACAGGAAACCGTGGAAGAAACAAAACCAGAAATCAAAGAACCACTTGAGGATCAAGGTGTTAAGTTAGATCCTGCTGAGGTAGATTTAGAGCAAGTCATTGAAAAAGCAGATGAAAAAACTCTAAATAAACTTAAGAAGGATATTGACAGAGAAATAAATACTAAGAAAGAACGAAAGTCAGGCTGGTTAGATGATTTAGGTAGCGGCTTTTACAAAGATTAAAAGGTTAAAACGGATTAAAATTGTCAGATAAAAAAGATTATCATTGCTCTTTTTGTGGGAAACATAAAAATGAAATTAGTACACTTATTGCAGGTCCATCGACTTTTATTTGTAATGAGTGCATAGACCTCTGTCATTCTATTGTTCACGAAAAAAAGAAATCTGATAAATCAAATAAAAAAGTAGACGGCGATACTCCTACTCCAGATGAAATCAAAGAGTTTTTAGATTTACATGTGATAGGACAAAGCGAAGCAAAAGAAGTTTTAAGTGTCGCCGTTTACAATCATTATAAAAGAATTTCACAACCAGAAGATGATGATGTAGAATTAGAAAAATCTAATGTTATGATGTTAGGTCCTTCTGGTACAGGTAAAACATTACTAGCAAAAACAATCGCAAAATTTTTAGATGTTCCTTTTGCACAAATTGATGCAACGACATTAACTGAAAGTGGTTACGTAGGTGAAGACGTTGAGAATGTAATTCAACGATTACTTATGGCCGCAGACTTTGATGTTTCAAAAGCAGAACATGGTATAATCTATATTGATGAAATTGATAAGAAAGCTAAAAAAGGTGAAAACTTATCAATCACAAAAGACGTATCAGGTGAAGGTGTACAACAGGCACTTCTAAAAATAGTTGAAGGAACAAGTGTTCGTGTACCACCAGGAGGTGGTCGTAAACATCCAGGTGCAGAAATGCTTGAAGTTGATACAAGTAAAATATTATTTGTAGTTGGTGGAGCATTTGTTGGCATCAATGATATAATTAAGAAAAGAAAAAATTCTGCAGGTTCTATAGGTTTTGGTGCTAAAGTTGTAGCATCGGAAGATGATGATATCAATGTTAGAGAAAATGTACTTCCAGAAGATATGATTAAGTATGGTATTATACCAGAATTCATGGGAAGATTTCCTATCTTAGTTGGTATTGACAATCTAACAAAAGAAGAACTAATTAGAATTCTAACAGAACCAAAGAATAGTCTTGTTGCACAATTTCAAAAGATATTCAAATTAGATGGTGTTAAACTAAATATAAATAATGATGCGTTGGAAGAAATCGCAGAAATAGCCACTAAGAATAAAACAGGTGCAAGAGGTCTACGAAGTGTTTTAGAAAAGTCATTATTAAAACTTCAATTTAAATTACCAAAGTTATCTAAGAATGCAGGTCTTGTATCTGTAGAAATCACAGGTGACTTTATTAAAAACAAAACAGAACCCATTTTAGTATTTAAGGAAAAGAAAGGTAAAACGAAAAGCGTCAATGAATAAACGTTTCAGACAAGATGAACGTAAGCCGTTCATCATTGCCAATCACAGAATTCGTGCTAACGAGTTACGTGTATTATCAGACACTGGAGAACAACTTGGTGTCATGCAAAAAAATCAAGCACAAAATATTGCTAATGAACAAGAGTTAGATTTGGTTCTTATAGTTCCAAATGCTGAACCTCCAGTTGCAAAGATTATTAGTCTTAATAAATATAACTACGAAATTAAGAAAAAGCAAAAAGAGAAAGCAAAACAGGCTAGGCAAAATTCAGTTGACACGAAAGAAGTTAAGTTTAGACCCGCAATCGGTGAGCATGATTTGAAAATGAAAACAAATCAAATTCAAAAATTTATCGAAAAGGGTGCTAAAGTTAAGGTGACGATACAGATGCGAGGCAGAGAGAATTCTAAAGCTAAAGATGTTTTGGAACAATTCAGTTCCCAATTCTCTGAGTATTTGAGTGGTTTTAAATACGATGCTCCTCTTAAACTAAATGGGAACAGAATAATAGGTGTAATAGTAAAAGATGAAAAATAATAGGCGAAACTATAATAATAGGGATGATGGACCACGTGTTTCTGGCATTGCAGTAGAAGTAAAGAATGGTCAGTTTGAAAGAGCATTACGTAAGTTCAAAAAGAAAGTTACAGATGCTGGTATCATTCAAGAGATTAGAGACAGAAAGTATTTTGTCAAACCAAGTGAAATCAAACGTAAAGCCAAAGATGCTGGCAAGAAACGTTGGAAAAGAAAACAAAGAATGATGGAGTTGGAATAAAAAAAGGGGAACCGATGTCCCCCTTTTGTGATTATGTTATTCTGATTAGAATAAATGGTCAGTAACTACTTCTTCAAATATTGGCTGAGGATTTGAGAAAGATTCCATGTTAGATTGTAATGCAGTTTCTACTGCCGTAATAGCATCGGCATCTGGGTATACTACAGTAACAATACCTTCAAATTTATCATCAGTTAACGATTCTTGGTATACTGCACTATTTGTACAATCAATACCAGCATCAGTTAATACTTGTTTCATCATATCATAATATGATGTGTAGTTATTGTCACTAATCATTTGTCCTACGTTGTCATATTGTTTGACAATATGTGGATAAAAAAGTTTAGTTTCTTTAATCATAATAGGTGGCCTCCTAATAAATATTTGATTATAGTATTATTTATCATAATTGTAAAAAGGATATATCAATGACAATAGATTTAGAGAAATTGACACTACGAGAATTACAGAAAGAAAGTGCCAGAGCATTGCTTACACAAGACGGTACAAGTAATGGTATATCAAAATACAATAAAAAAGCACACCATAATAGTCAATTATGGTATAAGGCTGTTTTGGAAGATTATATTGAAAAGTACGGTGGATTACCAAAAGACGTAGGACCTGCAAAAGATATAGTTTTATTATCAGAGAAAATTGGCTGTTAGATGATAAATATATGTACGTTCAGGCAATATAGCCCGGAAGTAGCATAATGTGAAGGAACGCACTTAAACCTTTAACCGGGAGAGTGCAATGGATTTATTCGCTATATGGTGCTTCAAACGTGAGATTTCACTAAGAAAAAGAAAGAAAATTGAACTTTTATTAAGAAAAAGTTAGTTTTGCTCTTGACATTTCCAAAAAAATGATTATATTAATAGTATACATGTAAAAAATGTATAAATAACAGTGTAGATTGCTTGATAGGATCTACATTAAATTAACTTGCTTAACTAAGGAGTATTATTATGACAAGAAACGGACTATCAATTTTTAACCAGTTACGTCCTGTAACTGTAGGCTTTGACAACATGTTTGACCATTTCGAATCTATGTTCGATGGAGATGTGTTCTCAGTACCAACTGTAAACTTCCCACCTTACAATATCGTAAAGACTGGTGATTTTACTTATGATGTAGAACTAGCACTTGCTGGTTACTCAAAAGATGATATCACAGTTGATTATGCTGATAATGTATTAACAGTAAAATCAATCAAGAAATCTGACGAAAGTAAAGATGAAGACGGTGTTCTTCATAGAGGAATTGCAAAAAGATTTTTCTCAAAAGCATTTACTATCGCAGACGATGTTGAAGTAAAAGGTGCAGAGTTGAAAGACGGTCTTTTAAAAATCTCTATGGAAAGAATTGTTCCAGAGGGAAAGAAGCCTAGAAGTATCGACATCAAATAATAAAACTTAAAATATTAAGTATGAAGGCGAGGGCAAAAACTCTCGCCTTTTTTATTTTTATGCTTGAAATTCAAACGTAAAAATGTTAAAATACAGATAAATACTATATAGGATAAGGTATATTAATTATGAATGTACAAAATGAAAGTGTAACAGACGTTGATACGACCTCAAAAGTACACATTGAGGAACCAAAACGATATTACGTTATCATGCATAATGATGACCAAACTCCTATTGACTTTGTGGTAAAAGTTTTAATAGACTTATATCGACATGACCACCAAACAGCCAGCGACTTAGCACAAAAAATACATATAGACCAAAAAGCAGTTGTTGGAATGTATAATTTAGAAATAGCAGAACAGAAGATGGAAGAGACTCACGGAACTAGCAGGGCACATGGTTACCCATTAACGGTAACCTTAGAACAAGCAGATTAACAACAGAGACTCAAAATGACTTCCTACAAATTTTTACAATATAATACGGACGGTTTGCGCCTTGGATGGGATGTATTAGAAAAGTTAGCGAGTGATAGCGACTTTATTCTTTTACAAAGATTTCCAAAAGATAAACAAAAAGAATTATGCGAAATAACAGGTAAAGTGTTTACGGCAGAAAGTGTCAGTGCAGATAGTTTTGGACTTGTACTTGCTAGGGCAGAAGGACTAAGTTCTATAGGCAGTGTTGAAACTATGTATTTACCTAGTAGACAATTAGTACAGGCTATAGGAGATAAATGGCAAGGGTGTACTGCATTAAAAGGTACATATAATAGTCAAGTAACTCTTGTGTCTGTTCTTCCTTGTTTCCCAGCAAACGTTGGTGAATATCCAGTAACAATGGAAGATAGCTTAAAAGATATTGATTACTTGCTTAGTAACCTTAAAGATAGCAAAACTATAATAGCTGGAGATTTACATTGGACACCAGAGATATCAGAGGTAAATAGACTAATAGAAAAACACGGATTTAAAAGTTATTTGGATGGACACAAAACTTTTAAAAACGGTTCAGGTCAATATATTAATTTAGATAAACTTATAGCAAACTTTGACATTGACATTTCAGATGTAAAAGTACATACTGATGATAGTATAACTCAAGGACATTTTCCTATTACATATACCATTAGCTGGGATTTATAAATAGTTTTATGTCAAAAACGTTTTGCCCATTACCTTTCAACCATTTATATATCAAACCTGATGGAACAAATTCACCTTGTTGTCGTTTTCGTAATTGGGAAGTAAGTGAAGGTAAAAGTAGAACTAGAACAACTCCAGACAATATAAAAGACTATAATACTCTTAATGATGTATTAAACAAAAGTAAATGGTTAGGAAGCATTAGAGAAAAAATGCTTTCTAACTCTAAAGTGCCAGGTTGTGAATCTTGTTATGTTGATGAAAAGAACACTGGTGTTAGTATGAGAACTATGGTTCTTGATGAATGGAAAGATGTAAACATCAATGAATTAAAAGTAACAAATATAGAAATCACATTTGGTAACTATTGTAATCTTGCATGTAGAACATGTGGTAGTACTTTAAGTACAAGTTGGCAAGAAGATGATAAGATATTAAGTAAGCATTATCCACGTGCATATGTTCCAGAAAAATTAAATGTCAAGAAAGACTGGAAACCAGAAGATTTTAAAGATATAACTTCACTGAAAATAACTGGAGGGGAACCCTTTCTTCATCCTGACTTTCCAAAGTTTTTAGATACAGTTGTTGAAAGTGGTGTAGCAGATAGAATGCTTGTACAGATATTCACAAATGCACATATCATGCCTAAGAAGTATATACTTGATAGATTAGCTAAATTTAAACGTGTAGGTATATGGTTAAGTATAGATGGTACACATGAAAAGCAAAATTATATAAGACATTTATCTAAATGGGAACAAGTAGAACAGACTACAATATCTTGGTTAAAATTTCAGAATGAAAATCCAGCAGTAGTAATAAACTTTGCACCAACTATTACATTATATAATATTCTAAATGTAGAAGAATTGTTTACTTGGTTTTTAGATTTGAGAGATAAAATATTACTAGACCCGTTATATTGGTCTAATTGCACTTTCAATGTTACATCTTGGCCAACTTACATAGATATAAAAAACTTACCTGATAAAGAAAACATACGTGATAAGCTGAAAAAGTATAGAGACAAGTTATCACAAAGAGAAGAATACGATACATTTATTAAACTCTTTGGCGACATTATAACTAGACTTGATGCACCTAGTGAACAAGAGCAACTAGTAGAGTTTACAAAAATCAATAAAGACCTAGATAAATTAAGAAACCAAAAATTTACTGAAACTTTTCCTGAATTGTTTTCACAAATAGAGAATATTTGGAATAATAATGATGGAAAATTGTAATTTTACTATTGACTTTTAGGATATAATAGTGCATAATACACGTATAGACTAATGAGGATATAAATGAATTTAAAAATCTTACACGAATTAGATAGAGTTCTAAAAAACAACCCAAGTTTACAATCAAACAAACACACACTTTGCCAGGTTGTGAATGGTGTATTTGACATTGAACTAGAGCAAATTGATAATACAGAGATATATGCTCTAGCAGAACAAATCGATAGAGCAGTATTGAAAAATTACTTTGGTAAAGTATGGCAACCAGACGTAAAGAAATTTAAATACAGTGGTCTTGCAATTATAGATGAAGTGAATGCAATGAACCCTGATAACGTTATTGATATTGGTTGTGGTTATAACGAGTTTAAAGGCAAAATTAAGAATCTAATTGGTATTGATCCATATAATGATAGAGCGGATATTGATGTACACACACTAGATTATAAACCGGATATTCAATTTGATGTTGCTATATGTTTAGGTAGTATCAATTTTGGTAGTAGCGATAAGATACTTGCTGAACTTGAAAATGTAGTAAACATGGTCAAGTCAGGTGGTAGGTTATATTTCAGAGTTAATCCTGGAATTCAACATGATAGACCAGCGGCCAAGTGGATTAATTTTTATGATTGGGATCCTGTCTTTATTTCAAATTCTGCACAATATCTTAATTGTGACGTTTTGATATTACGACAAGACGATAATAATAGATTCTATTTCGTTTTACGAAAAAAATAAGCATAAATAATTATATTCGTATTTAAAGATAAATAAAAGAAGTACAGAGTTGTACTTCAATCATGTATAGCAGAGTTGCTAAGGCATGCCAAAATCATCAAACATTTATATAAATTTATAGGAAGTTGACAATGACGGCAATTTTAGCATTACTGGCAGGTATATTATATGGACTAATAATAGGAATAATTCCTAGTGCAGGAGCAACTACAGGTTTAGTTGCACTGTTTGGCTTTATTAGTTACTTTGCATACGACCCTTATATTGGTGTTGTTTTCTTAATGGCTGTAGTCGCCGCCAGTACGACTGGAGATAGTTTCACTGCAATCTTATTAGGTATTCCTGGTGCAAATAGTGCCGCGGCTACCATGGTAGATGGATTCCCTCTTGCACAACAAGGTAGGGCAGGATATGCCATTTCTGCCGCAGTTACTACTAGTACAGTAAATGGATTACTATGGGGGTGTTTAGTATTTTTATTACTGCCTTGGTATACTAATCTTATATACATATTTGGCGTTCCTGAACTGTGGGCATTTACATTACTTGCATTAGCAACTGTAGGCTTCTTAAGTAATCAATATTGGTTACGTAGTATACTGGCTATCGCATTTGGAATCTTTATAGGAATGGTAGGGGTCAACCCTGATAATAATGAAGCAAGATTAGGCGCACAGTATTGGTTCTATTTGGAAGATGGCATACAGATTATGGCAGTCGCCGCAGGATTATTTGCCGTACCAGAACTTACAAGAGGATTGTTTTTAAAACACGTTACTTCTAATAGTGAAATTCGTAAAGGAGAACTATGGGCAGGTATGAAAGCAAGTTGGGAAAATAGATGGCTTGCATTACGTGGAGGGTTCATTGGTGCATTTATTGGGTTACTTCCGGGACTTGGAGGACAAATGGCAGACTGGATGGCATATGGTCAAGCCGTAGCCGCTAATCCAAAAGAGAAATTTGGTAATGGTAATATCAAAGGTGTTATAGGACCAGAAGGTGCAAACAATGCCCAAAAAGCAACAAGTATGATTACTACTGTTATATTCGGAATACCCGGAGCAAAATTTGCCGCAATACTTATGAGTTTGTTTATGTATCTAAACATTGAACTAGGTACACCTGATATAGCAGAGGACACTCAATTATTCAAAGCCATGACATTTGGCTTTTTAGGAGCAACAATAATTGTTGCACTAATTTGTATGTTTCTAATTAAACCAATTAGTAAATTAGCCGCAGTGCCATACAAATACTATTTTCCTGTATTATTAGCATTGATAATTTTTACTTCAATGCAATACACAGGTGGCTGGGAAGACCTGGCCATGTTAGCAATATTTTCTTGTATAGGATTTGCTATGCGACACTTTAGGTTTAGCAGACCTGCTTGTCTAATAGGATACATTCTAGCAGAAAAAGTTGAAGGACTTACACTTCAAATTACAGGACTTTACACTGTAGACACACTGGTCACTCGACCAATATTCATGACACTTATAGTAATTACTATTGCTATATTTTTATACAGCATACTAAGAAAAGGAAGGATTGATTATGCGTAAATTTTTACTAACACTAGGCGTATTACTAGGGTTTACAACATCAGCATTAGCTGATTATACAATGATTGTTCCACAAAAACCGGGAGGCGGGACAAGCCAATGGGCACAAATTGTGGCCACTGAAATGGAAAAATATTTAGATGGAGAAAAGATTATTCTTAAGCACATTCGTGGTGCAAGAGATATTCCTGGTTTCAACAAGTTCCATAATGAACTAAGATTTGACGATAACACACTTATGGTCAGCAATGGAGGAAACGGTATTAGTTTTCTTAATGAAAAAGTAGACTACAACTACAAAGATTATGATAGTATTGGTCTAATGAATTTAAATATTATTACTGCGGTATTTGGCGACCACGATCCAAACACAGAAAGAACAAGTTTCAGTGGCGGTGGCGGTAAAATTCCTGAGGGAATTGCAATGACACTATTAAAGTGT
>CEPX01045082.1_pt1 | contig 11859 bp, 10 predicted proteins | sample 361361 | NCBI WGS metagenome assembly CEPX01 (sample SAMEA2619974, study PRJEB7988) | marine metagenome | biome: marine biome (ENVO:00000447); feature: mesopelagic zone (ENVO:00000213) & marine oxygen minimum zone (ENVO:01000065); material: "saline water (ENVO:00002010), including plankton...
AGCAAGATTATTGTTATTCACCTGGATTATATTCAATGGGGAAACTCCTACATAAGATTGAGCTTCAGGATGGGCTGTTAATTTTGCAAGAAAATCATTTGCATCTATTGTTTGTGTATCTCCAGTAACAGCGCCTGTAATCTGGCCGGTATCAAGCAGTATAAAGACTGAAACTGCTAGTGATACAAGAACTAATATCAGCAATAAGTAATGAAATCCTGCTGTTTCATGCATTGGCTCCTTATAATAAGTAGAAGAATAATTAGAACCTGTTTTCAAACCACCTTTTGCCATTTTATTTCCTAAATAAAAGCTTATATTTAAAGTTTTTGTTTAAAGTTTTTGGTTTGGTTAACTGAATGATGATAAAAATAGTGGATATTTAAAGGAAAATTATTAAATACCAATGAGATTAAATAAAAAAGATGGGAATTAATAAGATTCTGGTTTTCTTTATTGCATTCTTCATAGTTGCTGGTATCTCGTTTGCTTCACAGACAGAAAGCACAAACTACAAAATTTCTACTGGAGTGGTCTCAAGCGGAGGCGGCTTAGTAAACAGCAGCAGCTACAAGAATTATGTTGCTACAGGCATAATAGCCGGCGTAATGAATTCATCAGTATACCATAACTGGCTGGGATTTTTTTATACCTGGCTATTAGCGGATGGTGAACAATGCAGATTATCTACTCAATGCCAAGGGAATTTTTGCTGCGAATATAGATGCGCCAGCAGCGGCTGTCCAGTAGCTGCCCCAGCTGCTAGTGGAGGTGGCGGAGAAGGTACTGGCGGCGGTGGCGGAGGATTTTTCGTGGCAAGAGGGGAGAAGGATTATACTGTAAATCCGAACAATGTCAAAGTAAAGCTTGTCTTAGGAGAGAATGCTGAGAAAACATTAGTAGTGGAAAATACCGGGCGAACAAATGTGACCATTTCCTTAGATGTAGAAACTGTGGAGCAATATCTGTCTTTGTCGGAGAAATCTTTTAATCTGAAAATCGATGAAAGTGTAAGGATAACCCTGGATTTTATCGGCAGGAATGTGGGAAGCTTTGTAGGGCGCATAACAGCAATAGCAGAAGATATTATAAAATCAGTCCCGATAATAGTTGAAGTCATAACTGAACTGGTTCTATTTGATGTAAAGCTGGATATCCCTTTTGAGTATTCTGAAGTTGAACCTGGGGATGAGCTAAAAATCCAGATAACGCTGCTTAATGTCGGCGCTCCTGAGAAGGTGGATGTATTTGCTACATATTTCATCAAGGATTTAAGCGGGAATATTATTTATGAAGAGACAGAGACCTTTGCTGTTGAAAAGCAGATCTCTTATCCAAAAACATTCAAGATACATGAAAGCACAGTTCCGGAAAGTTATGTTGCCATAGCAGAGATAAGATATGCGGATAGTTTTGCTGTTTCAAGCCAGCTTTTCAGAGTTGTTGAGAAAAAAGAATTTGTTGCGACAGAATTAATAACAAAAAATACTTCGCTTATGGTGCTTTTGGGATTAATAATAATTAGCGTCATATCATTTCTTGGATATAAGCTTGCTTCTATTACTAAAAGGAAAGGGAAGAAGAAAAAGGGGAAGTAGCTTATTCTACCATTCTGAGCGAAAGATATTTATATAGTAAAATTGGTTCACTGTAAATAGCTTACACCACGTTACACTATACTTATTTACATAGTCATAGAAGCACGGTCCGTTTTAAAAAACGGAAATTCACGGGAAAAAGAGGCAAATTAGTTTTGTTTGGAATATTGTTAATTAACAAAGATTATTGTTAAAAAGAAGAGGTGGTTTGGATAAATATGGGGTTAGTCTTATCTAAAATTAGTTCTGATTTTGGTTTTGAAGTAGGTTACACTACGGAATTTGGTGGTCTTGTTGGCATATAAAAGGTATGTTCACAAAAAAGGGAAGAGGCACGGCCCTTATTATTACAAAAATGTTAGGGACGAAAGCGGAAATGTAAAAAGCATCTACCTTGGAAAAGTGACTGCGCGGGGCAAGAAACCGTTAGAGGTTGCAATAGTTTTTCTTACCATATTGCTGATAATAATCTCTGCATTATTTTTTATCCAAAACAGGGGTCTGGTCCTGAGCAGAGTAGCTGCTGAAGAATATCAAGTGCCGTTTGAGGTTGACCAGATCCTGATAAAGGTCTTAGTAAGGGAAGATGAATACATCGGGAAAGAGCTAAGGGTAATGAATGTTGATGAAGAAGAACAAATAATTTCCGTAGAAGTTGCCGGTGTTTCTGATATTGTTGATGTGCTGGACAAAGAGTTTACAATAAAGCCGGGGCAGACTAAGATTGTAAGGCTTAACTTCTCCAGCTCTGATAATACAGCTGGCATTGAACAGGCTCCTGGAGTCTACATAGGAAAGATCCTGGCCAAATCAGATTCTTACCAAAAAGAAGTTCCAATAGTTGTTGAAATAGAGAGCAAGAATGTCCTCTTTGATATGAACCTCAATCCAGTTGCACGCGATAGAAGTGTAACACAAGGAAGCTCAACAACTTTTGAAATTAGAGTATTCAACCTGCAAAGCATAGACTCATTTAATGTTGATATGGATTTTCTTGTCAAGGATGTAAATGGAAATACCATAATAAGCGAAAGGGAAAGTGTTGTTGTCAAGACACAAGCTTCTTTCTTCAAAACCCTAAAGATACCCGATAAGCTAAAAACCGGTGATTATGTTTTTATTGCCCAAGCTTCCTTAGGGAATTCCATAGGCACAGCAAGCTATCTTTTTGAGATAGAAGGACCGATTAAGGAGGGCGGAGGCAGCAGGTTCATAGGGTTCTGCAGAAATGATCCATTATGCTGGGCATTATCGCTAATTGTGCTGCTGTTGATGTTTGCAATAGGCGCTTATGCATACTTCTTCATAGGAGCTATAATCTACCAAAAACTGTTCGGGATAAGCCTGTCAAGAAGAAGTTCTGAAGAAACCAAAGTTAAGGAGAAAGTTCCTAGAGAAAATATTGGGGAAATAATAACACCTATTGTCAATTCTTTCACGAATTTCAACAGGAGATTCAGAAGAGCAAGGGAATCAAGGATTGAGAGGAGGCTTGAGATCAAAAAACAGAAGATAGAGCTTAAAGTGAAGGAAGAGCAGTTAAAAAACAGATTAAAAGAAGAGGAAGCTGAGCAAAGACAGATTAAGATTGAGGAAAAAGAGAAGAAAGACCGGAAAAAACTTGAGATAACAGAAAGAAAAGGATTGGTAGGAAAGTGCAGAAGGCTGATGGATCATGGCTACAAGGCATTGGATAGGAACAATGTAAAGAAGGCTGACCGGATATATGTAAAACTGATGGACAGGTATGTCAATTTACCTAGTGAAAGAAAAGTAGAGATTTTCAAGGAAATCAATTCTTATTACAAGAGCCTATTGCTGAAAAAACAGCAGTTAAAGCGAAAACAGAAACAGGAGGAAAAAGATAGAGGAAAATCCCTAAAAGAAAAAGAAGCAGCAAAGAGGCAGCAGGAAGAGAAGAGACTGGTTGAGAAGGAAAGAAATCAAAAGTTAAGGGAAGAAGAAAGAAAATCCAGGAGGAAAAAGATATTTGGTTTCTTCCATAATGTTGGTTTGGTTAAAACTGAGAAAGAGAAGGAGCTTAGGGAAGGTGAGGAAAGACAAAGACAGCTTGAGATTAAGAAAAGGGAAGAGGATGAGAAAAGGGAGAGGATAGAAGAAGAGAAGCAGAGAGAGCTTGAAAAGGAAGAAGAAAGAAAATTAAGAGAAGCTGCCACAAGGAAAATAGAAGCTGAGAAAAGAAGAAAGGAAACCCAAAAAGAAAGCAGATTAAATGAAATAAAAGAGCTGGAACAAGGAATATCAGAAAAAGATGCTAAGATCAGCAAGCAAAAAGAAAAGATCAAAGATGCTCATTCTGAAATAGATCCTATTGCTAAAGATATCTCAAAGATTGAGAAAGACATTGAAGGAGTAAAGAATGAGAAGAAGATATTGTTTAAGATGTACAATGAGAGCATCGGAAGCAGGAAGCAGCTTTCTGAGGAAAGGAAAAGCAAGCTGGCAGAATGGAAAGGAAAGCATGATGCAAAGCTAAAAGAGAAAAACCAGATAAAAGCAAAAGTCAAGGAGGAATATCATAGTAGTCTGAAAGAGCTCGAAAATGAACTGCAGGGATTAAGCAAGAAGGAAAGGAAAGAGCAGGAAAAATGGAAAAAACTGGAGTTAAAAGCCAAATACAAACTTGAAGAGCAGGAAAGAGGAAAGACAATAAATGATGATCTAAAGAATATTTTAACGGAAAAGAAAGGCATAGAAGAAGAATTTAAAGGGAAAAGAGACAGCCTTGGAAAAGGCATTGCTGGCGGAGATATACTGCAGAAGCAGAAAGAGCTTAATGACCATATAAAAGAATATGAGAAAGATATTGATGATCTAAACAAGGAGATAGAAAGCAAAGAAAGAGCTTTGGAGAGGTACGAAAACAATATTGAGAATCTAGAAGAGGAAAAGGATAAAGATAAAACTGCACTTCTTGATAAGAAAAAAGGAGTTGGTGGATTAAATTATGTAGCTTACTTGCTTGATGCGGTTAAGCCAAAGAGAACTGTTAAAAAGCAAGTGGCTAAGGAACCGGTGCAGAAAAAAGCAGAAATAGTGGAAGAGGAAAAAGACATTCCTGAAAAAGAGCTTGAGGAACAGGAAGCTGAGGAAAAAGAAGCGGAAAAAGAGCTGGAAAAAAGCCTAAAAGACCTTGGGAAGATTTCTAAGAAAATAAAAGAAGAAGATACTAAAAAACTAAGTATTATGGATAGGTTATTCAAAGGCAGAGAAGTAAAGCAGGTAAAGGCCAAACCCAAACATATCCAGAAAGAAAAAGCCCATATTGAGGTAAAGAGGAAGTTAGAGGATAAAAGCAGGCTGTTTGCAAAGTGCCATAATCTGCTTCTAAAGGCCAATGATGTTTTAGGGCATAAGGATGTTCCGGCAGCAAAGAAACTTTACCTGAAAACAAGAGAGCTGTACATAAAGCTTGAGTATGATGAAAAAATGGAGATATACAATGAGTTGACTGCATTATACAACAAGTTAAAGAAGTGATTGTTTTTAATAATTTTAAAAGGATAATAATAAATAATAAAGTGCAATTTCTATTGTGTATGGTAAATAAACCGGTTGAAGCTCAAAAAGAGAAAAAGGATTCCACACAGGAAAAGATTAAGGAATTAGAAGAACAAATAAGCAAAACAAAATACAATAAGAAAACTCAGCATGCCATTGGCTTGTATAAGGCGCAGCTGGCCAAACTCAAGGAAAAACAGAAATCTCGTTCAGGTGGCAAAAAAGGGGAAGGATATGCGGTAAGAAAAACAGGCGATGGAACTGTAGTTTTGCTGGGGTTTCCTTCTGTTGGTAAATCAACTTTACTGAATGCGCTGACCAATGCTAATTCTCCTGTAGGAAGCTATGCTTTCACAACATTAACAGTCATTCCGGGAATATTGAACTATAAATATGCCAAGATACAGATATTAGATGTTCCAGGTGTTGTGCATGGCGCTGCTGCAGGTACGGGCAGAGGAAAAGAAGTTCTTGCGGTTATCAGGAATGCTGACCTTGTTGTGTTTTTGATAGATGTCTTTCATCCGGAGCATTATGGAGCGTTAAAGAAAGAAGTATATGATGCCGGTGTCAGGACTAATGGGAAGCTGCCTGATGTAAAGATTTCCAGGACATCAAAAGGTGGGGTAAATGTAGGTACAACAGTAAAATTGAAGAAAACAGACAAGAAAACTATAGAAGATATCCTTAAAGAGTTCAAGATAGTGAATGCAAATATTGTTGTAAGGGAAGATATTGATGCTGACCAGCTGATAGATGTCATTGAAGCTAATAAAGTGTATCTGCCGGCAATAGTTGTACTGAATAAGATTGATATGGTTGAGAAAGAACAGCTTGAGAAGATTAAAGGCAAGATAAAGCCTGATTTAAGTATTTCTGCTGAGAAAAATAAGGGTATTGATGAGTTGAAGGAATTGATATATAAGAAATTAAGGATCATAAGGATTTATCTCAAAGAATACAATAAGAAAGCAGATATGGAAGAGCCTCTGATAATGTGGCAGGGCTGTACTCTTAAAGATCTATGTTCTAAATTACACAAGGATTTTGTGGAGAAGTTCAAGTTTGCTAAGATTTGGGGTAAAAGCGCAAAGTATCCTGGGCAGCAAATCGTGAAATTAAACTTTGAGCTGAGTGATAAAGATATAGTTGAATTGCGTATGAATTAGATTATAGCAAACTCTGCAAATATTCTTTTTTTGTTGCAAAACCATGTTTTTTTGCTAATTTATCTATGCCTTTAACGAAATTGCTACCATATTGTGCTGCTTTTTTCTTTCTCTGGGCAAATTCTTTATCTAAACCAAAGTTTTCCGCTATTTCTCTTAAGATTATTTTTTTCTGTTCCTTGTCTAACTTATACATGGGGCTTACGTCCATTGCTGCTTTTATCACGTTTTCATCCATATAGGGAGTTCTTAATTCTATTCCTAAATGAGTTGCTATCTTAGAATCTCTTAGCAAATCTCTTGTCCACATGTTTTTCAGACCATTCCAGGATTCTTTGTGGACCGCGGCAAAATCATTATTGCTTAGGGCTTCTTCATGCCTCTGATAGCCTGCAAATATCTCTTCTGTTCCCAAACCAGAAAATAGTGTCTTTATGTTGTGCTGCAAGGCTAATTGCAAGGCTGCATATACAACAGATCCGACAGAAACCCATACAATATCGGTGCTTTGGAGTATTTTTATGGTTTCTTTTATTGTTTCTTCGAGCTCTTCTAAGGTGAATATCTTGTACTTCAGATTAAAATTGTACTTTTCTGCTACTTTTCTTGCTTGCTCTATATCCTGCGAGTTTTCCAAGCCAATGGCAAAACAAGTAAAGTCATAGTTATGTTTTTTGCACAAAAAAGCGATTAAAGTGCTGTCCACGCCTCCTGAGAACATGATTCCGAATTTTCCTAGATTTTCTGCTCTGCTGATTACTGCTTTTTCTATCAAATCTGCAAGTTTTCTCTTTGACCTTTCCTTGTTAGTCTCTAAATTATCGTAAGGGTTTTCTATAGAAGCTATGAGCTTTTCCCATTCTTCTTTTTCTATAAGATTTCCATCTTTGATGAATATTTCCATCAGGCAACAGAAACAAGGGTATTTTAAAAATGTTATCAAATTATTCGACAGATTTAAATAATGGGATTATTACTTATTTATTATGGCAAAAAAGGAATCTAATGTCAGCAATGATGAGCAGGTTGGCTTTCATAAAGGATCTTTAACAACGCTGGCAAAGGAAAGGGAAGAGATGCTTAGGATACTGCAGATAGTCGAACAGCTGATGCAGATGCACATTAAGTCATTAAAGGATTTGGGTGTAGATCTGGAAAAGGCGGCTAAAGATCTGAAAGGCTCTGTTCCCGGCAAAAAGGGAATTAAGAAGAAGCCAATAGAGGGTATGTTAAAATAAGACTTTAGGCGTTTAAACAAAAATTTTATATAGGGAGTAAAATTACTCTTAATATTAATGGGGTTTGTTGATTTACAGATTATTGATTTCTGGATAAAATATTAAGGAAAATGGTCAATATAGGCTTTATTGGAACTGGTAATATGGCAACATCAATAATCAGGAGCCTAAAATCCGAGGATTGTTCAATTATAGCCAGCGATAAGAATAGAGATAAGTTAGTAAAAGAAGAGCTTCAAATACAGACTACTGATAGTAATAAGGAAGTGGTTGAAAAATCTGATATTCTGTTTTTATGCGTCAAACCAAAAGATATTGATGATGTGTTAATAGAGATTAAAGAATTGGTGAAAGATAAGGTGGTTATATCTATTGCAGCCGGAATCAAAATTGAATCTATTGAAAATGTCATTGGGGCTGATAAAAAGGTTGTAAGGGTGATGCCTAACATCAATTGTTTTGTTGGAGAGGTAGCAGCGGCTTATTCTTTCAATGGGAATGTTGAAAATAAAGACAAAGAAGTTGTGCATAAGCTTTTAAATGCAGCAGGACTTGCAATAGAAGTAAATGAGGAGAAAATGGATTCGGTTACAGCTTTAAGCGGTTCAGGGCCGGCTTTTGTTGCGTATCTTCTTGAGGCTTTTGCGCAAGCAGGGGAAAAGCAAGGCCTGGATAAAGAAATTTCATATAAACTAGCTTTGCAGACTTTTTTTGGAACAAGCAAGATGCTAAAAGAGGGGGGAATGAGTGCAGAAGAATTGATAAAAAAAGTATCTTCACCTGGAGGAACAACAATTGAAGGTTTAGAGGTACTTGAAAAATCTGGAGTAAAAGATATTATTGACAAAACAATAGGTGCTGCTGCAAGGAGAAGCAAAGAGCTTGGAAAATGACTAATTTAAAAATTCAGGTGAAAAAGGCAAAGCGAGCTTCTATCATTCTTGGATCTGTAAAAACAGATATAAAAAACAAGGCGTTGGAAAACATAGCAGAAGCGATAAAGAACAACAAAGACAAGATTATTACGGAAAACAAGAAAGATGTAGCTGATGCAGAGAAAAACAAGCTAGGCAAAAGCCTTGTTGAGAGACTTATATTAAACGATAAAAAACTCAAAGAGATCATTAAGATCGTAGAGAGCGTTATTAGGTTAGATGATCCTGTTGGCAAAATAACTGAAGCGATAGAACTTGATAAGGGACTGGAACTTTTTAAGACTACTGTTCCGATTGGGTTGATAGGTGCAATTTTTGAATCAAGGCCTGATGCTGTTGTGCAGATAAGCAGCTTATGTATCAAATCAGGCAACGCGGTTATTCTTAAACCCGGTTCTGAGGCAAAAAATACAAGCAAAATACTGGTCAATCTTATTAGGAATGGAATGGAAAAAGCAGGCATATCAAAAGATGCTGTTCAGCTTATTGAAAGCAGAGAACAGGTAAAGGAAATGCTAAAGCTCCATGAATACATTGATCTACTAGTTCCAAGAGGAAGCAATAAATTTGTTAAATATATCAAGGAAAACACAAAAATTCCAGTATTGGGGCATGCAGAAGGCATATGCCATGTTTATGTGGATAAGAATGCAGATATCAGGAAAGCTGCAGATATATGTTATGATTCAAAGTGCCAGTATGCAGCTGTCTGCAATGCGATGGAAACTTTATTGGTGCATAAAAGTATTGCTGGTAGATTTTTACCAGTAATAGCAAGAAAATACAAAAAAGCAGATGTTGAATTAAGAGGGAATGATCCTGTGGTTAAGATAATAAAGGCGAAAAAGGCCAGTGAAGAGGACTGGAAAAAAGAATATAATGACCTTGTTTTGTCAATAAAAACAGTGGGAAATGTAGATGAAGCTATTAAGCACATCAATAACTATGGTTCAAAGCATACGGATGCAATTGTAACGGAAGATTTAAAAACAGCGTCAAAATTCATTGATTTGGTTGATTCTAGCTCTGTGATGCATAATTGCTCTACACGGTTTGCAGATGGGTTCAGGTATGGAAAAGGTGCAGAAGTTGGCATAAGCACCATGAAAATCCACAGTCGCGGACCGGTCGGTTTGGAAGGGTTGGTGATTTATAAGTACATTTTAAAAGGAAAGGGGCATACTGTAGAAAAATACGCCTCTGGAAAGAGGAAATTTATTCATAAAAGGCTTAAAAAGTGAAGAAAATAATTGTAATAAAGATCGGGACTAGCGTACTTACGGATAAGTTCGGTAAATTGAATTATAAAGCTATGGAGAGAATTGTAAAGGATATTGCAAAAATCAAGAAACAAGGCAAAGATATCATAATAGTCACCAGCGGTGCGATAGGCGCAGGTATGCCGGAACTTGGTGTAAAAATAAGGCCAACTACAGTTAAGATGCAGCAGGCTTGCGCTGCAATTGGGCAGAATATTTTAATGTCAAAATACGAAGAATTTTTTAGTAAATATAAGATTAAAATTGCTCAAATTCTGCTTACATACAAAGATTTTTCAGATAAAACAGGTTATACTAACCTTAATAACAGCATCAACACATTGCTTGAACTTGGCATAGTCCCGATTATAAATGAAAATGATCCCGTTTCCATAAATGAATTAGGACCTTCATTCGGAGATAATGATAAGTTATCAGCCCTTCTTTCCTGTAAAATCAGAGCGAAAATGCTGCTTATATTGACGGCTGTTGATGGAGTATATAATAAGAATCCTAAGCTTAAGGAAGCTAAGATTATAAGAGAAGTGTTTCATATTGACAAAAAAATAGAAAGCCTACAAGGTGGTCCAGACGTTCTCGGACTTGGAGGGGTAAAAACAAAAATAGCTGCAGCCAAAATAGTGACAAGGTGCGGTATCTTAATGGTAATTGCCAATGGAAGAAAAAAGGGCATGATTACAAGCCTGATGGAAGGGAAAAAACGCGGCACCATATTCTATCCTGCTGCAAAGGTTGAGAAAAAGAAAGGGTGGATTAAATTTTTACACAAAATAGGATTTGTATTTTCATGTTATGGAATTCTCGTTTAACTGCTACGGACATGAGAATATTGTGGCTAAACATAAAACTACATTAGAGTTTACGAAAGATTCAGAATTGAGTTTGAAAGGTGATTGTATTGTTGGGGTTAATGCTGATTTTTCTTTGGAAGAGATAAAAAGGTTTATTAAAACTATTGGCAATAAAAAAATTACAATAATTATAGAAACAATAGATGAAGAGTACAATGAAAAAAATATAAAAAATAACTATAATAAAAATAAAATAAATAATAATTCTAATAAAATTGTTGAAAAAATTAACGCTGAGATCAATCCCAACTTTAATTCCAATAAAGAAATGGTTATCAGGAAAACTGATTTTATTTCTGAAAGGACGTTTGCTATAAATGCTGATAAGGCTGCTTTTGAATTGGATAGAAGTTTAATTGAGTTTTTGAAAAGGGAAGAGAATAAAGTAAGGGTTGTTGTTGAGAGTGAAATATAAGAAATAGAATCTTATATAAAATTTGAGTTTAGGGTGAATTTGTAGTTTATTTTTAATGATTTTTGGGCGCAAAAATCGAAAGGTTTAAATAGGGATTTACCACTCCAAAGTAATAATGATTTGGAGGATACTATGAATACACCACAACAAAGACCAGTTATTATGGATGCAATTGTAACAGAAACGTTTAGAGGTTTATCCTCTGATGTTAATAGTTATCTAACTGAAAAAGGGTTAGGCGGTGCATATCAAGCAATATATAGTGAACCTACCCAACAGAGTATAGCTATGCCGACTATTAGTTTGAGGAATTTACCTGAAGGTAGAGATGTTGCAGTTATACAACCAGAACTAATGGGAATATTTGATGCAGAAAGAAGCCTGAAAGCACTTGATGATAAAGCAAGAATGGCTACCACGCCGGAATTCCAAGAGGAAGATGATATAGGAGTTCTAGATGAAGTAGTACGCGCAATTGAAATACAAGGTGTGGCTGTTCATTATGAGGATGTGTTAAGACAAGCTTTCAGACGTTATGACGGGTCTGAATAGATCAAGAAGAGGCATTCACCCTTCTGGCCTTATTGACATAATTCAATACTTTATTCTCTTTGAACTTTCCTGTACCTAAGAAATCATCATTATGCTTAATTATTACAAATCCGGAATGATTTCGGTGGGATTGTGGGGAGACGGGTGGGAAAATGTTGTTCGTCTTTGACGAACAAACATCTTCAACTTCTAAATCTTCTCCTTTGAGCCATTGTTTTTCTTGCTGTTCGTCAATTTCGACTATGTTTTTTTCTGCTTTTGGGCCTACAATCTGAGAGCCTTCTATGCTCAATCTTATC
>CEPX01068252.1_pt1 | contig 11859 bp, 8 predicted proteins | sample 361361 | NCBI WGS metagenome assembly CEPX01 (sample SAMEA2619974, study PRJEB7988) | marine metagenome | biome: marine biome (ENVO:00000447); feature: mesopelagic zone (ENVO:00000213) & marine oxygen minimum zone (ENVO:01000065); material: "saline water (ENVO:00002010), including plankton...
CTGGCAACTCGTCGCGTTCTCGAGTTCCGCTTCGAGCGCGGCGATGTCGGCGGCGTGCTGGTCGAGTATCTGGTTGATATTCGTGACCGCAATCTCGAGTGTCGTAACTGCTGCCTCAGCGGCGGCGAGCCGGAGCTCGACCGCAGCGAGGTTGGCGGCGACCGCGCTGATGTTCGCCTCGACCGCCTCCATCAGCAGCAGGTCGGCATCGAGGATGTCGATGATGGCATCGATTTCAGCCTGCAATTCGGCGATTTGCGTGTCGGTGGTGTTGTCAGCGCTCTCGTTCTCGAGCGCATCGACGCGCGCGTCGAGCGCTTCGATGAGCGCCAAGTCGGCGTCGAGGATGTCGGAGATTGCCCCGAGTTCGGCGTTCAGCGTGGCGATGTCGGCGTCGTTGCTCGCGACGGTCGACTCGACGTTATTGATGTCGGATTGCAGCGAGCTGCTGAAGAACACGTTCAGCAGCAGCACGACTGCCAGTCCTCCGGCGACGAGCGCCGTCTGGGTGGGATTGCCTGCGTCCATGCCGCACGCACTTTTCCCGGGCTATATCAGTATGCGCGCAGGTCCGCCGCTTTCATGATTTCGCGCATGAAGCTGGTGGCGTAGGTGCCCTTGTCGAGCGCGAAACGGAACTCCGGCACGGCGCCATCCATGCGCCACTCCAGGGCTTGGGCCGTAGCGTGGATGGGGCGCCGCAGTCCGTCGGAGGCGAGCCGCGGCGCCTCCGGCAGCGCGTAGCGCTCGCGAGCGATGCCGCTCTCCGCAACCACTTGCCGCTCGATATCGCCTTGCGGGCCGTCGGCGAACGGCGCCGCGAGGCCGGGGAGCAGCGCGGTGACCCACGCCTTGCCTTCGGCGCAGCGCTTCGTGAGCTTGGGCTGGTTGCGCGCGGTGACCGCAATCGGCGCGCGCTGGTCGGGGCCGCCGTGCCGGTCGGCCGGCAGTACGATGTCGCCCGCCTGCGGCACGTCGAGCGGCAACCGCTGCGCAAGCCGCTGCGCAACCATCTCGTTGAACAGGGCGGCCTGCGCGGCGTGGATAAACATCTGCTGCAGGTTCGGCGGCAGCCGCTGTAGCGCCCCCTGCCAGTCGTCGGGCTGGCGCAGCAGGTGGCCGACTAGCTGCCGCTCGAAGAGCAGCGACCCCGGCAGCGCCTCGAGCGTCCCCGCCGGGTCACCGGTTTCGCGGTAGTGAGCGCGCGCCGCCTCGGCCGCGGCGCGCGCTTCGCTCGCGTCGGCCGCTTCCGTCGCTGGCGCACCGATGTAGGTCTCGACCGCGCGCTGCCAGTTGCCCTGCAACAGCGCCTCGCCGACCCGGTGCGTGACGGGGCGCGACGCGCCGAAGCGCTGGACGCCGAAGTAGTTGGGGAAGCGCCCCGCCAGCTCCGCCAGAATCGCGGGAACGCGTTTCTCCGGCTCGACCGCATCGGCGACGCGGATGCAGAAGCGGTTGCCGCGCAGCTGCCCCAGCCGCAGCGGTTTCGGCGTGCGGTGCAGCGGCTCGAGCGTGACGCCCGGCAGCGTGACCGCGGCGAGCGCCCCGGGGCTGGCGCGCACGCTCATCAGCTGCGTCGTGACGGCGCGCTTGTCCTTGGTGCCGGCAAAGCCCAGGGCGTGGGGCCGGATGCCGAGCGCACGGGCGAGGTCGCGCAGCAGCAGGTTGGTCTCGCAGTTGCGCGCCGTAACGCGCACGACCGTATGGCGACCATCGGATGCCTCGGGTGGCAGCAGCTCGCGCTCAATGACCGCAAAATCCTCGGGGGTCGCGCGCAGCCGGCCGGCTATCCCGTCAGCGCTGGAGAAGTATGGCTCGCGTCCCGGCTCCGGGAGGCTCATGCCTCTTTGGCGAGCTGGTCCTGGATAGCGGCGATGTCGGCGAGGACGGATTCCATCGCACGGTCGATGGCTGCCTTCGGGGCGCCTTTCTTGGTCCGGACGTAGAAACGGGGGTCGTCCAGCAGGATGTGCCCCATGTAGTAGGAAGCGTAGTCCACCTGCGGGTCTGCCAGCGTGCGATTGAGCAGTGGCCCCAGCAGCGTCTCGTTGGCGCCGTGGACCTTGATTTCCAGCTCGTTTTTCGACTTGCTGACCTGCGTGACTTCCATCGTGCCTCTTACCGGCACAATCGCCGGGGTGGCGCGGACCTGCCTGCCGTTTATAAGGATTGCACCGCAGCGACCTGCTCGTCGAGCGGTGCGTCGGTGCGAATGCCGAGCGGGTGGAAGATGCTCGACGATGCAAACCAGCCGCGTTCCCGCAAGGCGACCACGATGCGTTCGCGGGCGGGCGTCTCCCCCTCGCCGGCCGCGCGCGCCATCTCGTTCATGTCCCACAGCCCCGGCGGCCCCGGCAGCTCCGCGCGCAGTGTCGCCAGCATGCGTTCCAGCCGGCGGCGACGAGCCGCCGCCGGCTGGCCCGGCAACTCTGCCTCGTCGGGGAACGCTTCCGGGTCGCCCAGCGCGCCGGCCCAGAGCGGCCCCGCACGGCCACGCGCCGGCTCGTCGTGCAGCACCATCTCGCGCGAGAGCCAGCGCAGCGGCGACGATTCGCCCGGCGCCAGCCGCACCCACGCCCGCAGGTGGTGGCCTTCGGCGTAGCAGAGCAGCGGCGTGATGGCGCACCCCGCCGCGGCCGCTTCGCGCGCGATGGCGCCGAGCAGGATGCGCAGGCCGACTTCCTTGGCGGCGACCCCCGCCAGCGGTAGCGCCCCGTAGCGCCGCTCGCACGCCGTCGGCTGCGCGCCGCACAGGACCGCAGTGTCAGTCGCCGCCACACCGAGGATGCCGCCGTCGGCGACCGCCCGCACGGCGACGGGGAGGAAGCGTGCCGGCGTCCCGAAGGGGTCGATGTCGAGCGCGCCGAATTCGCGCCCCTCCAGCACTTCGAGCAGGTCGCCCTCGTACACCTGCGCCGCGAGCGAATTGCGCGCCAGATTGGCGCGAATCGCCTCCGCGGCAAGCGGCGAGCAGTCGCAGAACTCAACGCTGGCGCCAACCTCGGCCATCAACCGCAGCCCGCGCACGCCCGATGCCGCCAGGCCGTCGAGCGTTACCCCGGCCGGCGCCAGCTTACGCCAGAGCGCTACGTGCAGGTCGCGTGCGAACGCCATGGCGGGATTGTAGAATACGCCGCCCGCCTTTCCCGGTCCGGAACCGGGGCCTGAGACTTCGGCCTCGAACTCAACCGCCCCTTCGCGGTGGAGCTTCACACCATTCCGGTCTTGAGGATGCGCACCGCTTTCGACGGCAGCAGGCCGGAGTTGATGCGCGTCACCTCAAGCGTGCGCAGGTCGTCCCGCTTGCGGATGGACTGTAGCAGCGGGTTGCGCGACCGCTTGTGCATCGTAATCAGCATCGGCTTGCCGCACTCGAGCGCGTCGTCCAGCGCCTCGGCAAATTCCTTCGACTCCGAAACCAGCTTGCCGACTTCGTCGATGAGAATCAGGTCGTTCTCCTCGATAGCGCGCAGCACCGAGCCGGCGGCGATGCGCTTGACCGTGTCGAGCCGGATGCCGAGCGGCGTCGCCTCCGGGGTGCGTCCCGGCACGCGCGGCTTGACGTCCCAGCGCACCGAGGCAGCCAGCTCCTCTTCGCCGGTAATGTAGTCGCGCAGCATGATGCCAATCATCACGCCATCTTCCTCGACAGCGTGGGTAGTGAAGCCGCCAATGCTGAAGCGATCGCTCACCATCCCGGCGATTTTCAGTACCATCCCGGTCTTGCCGGTGCCCGGCTGTCCTGAAATAGCAAGTTTGACTGGAATCATGTGGAGCCTCCCAAAGCGGCGCAGTGGTTTAAGTGTTGGTGCCCGCCGGCGGCTTGTCGAGCCGCTCCGGGCAGCCCCTGCGGCGCGAGCAGTTCTGGCACTTGCCAGGGCGGTTGTGGTTGCGGTGAACCTCACTCTGTCCCGCCAGCGCGTCGTTCATCTCTTCCAGCTTCTCGAGCACAATGGCCTTCAGCTTCGGCTCCCACTCGACCGTGTGCGGCTCGGTCTCGAGGCCATAGCGCAGCTGCCCGCCGGGCGGGGACTTGCCGTACATTTCCTCGACCAGCAGGCAGTAGGCGCCCGCCTGCAGCACGTGGCTGAAGAAAGGCGCCCGCGGACGGCGGCCGGTCTTGACCTCGACCGGGATGCGCACGCCGTCCTCGTGCAGGATGTAGTCAGGTCTCCCCGCGAGGTTGTGTTTCTCCGACTTGAGGACCGGTGCTTTCGCAGTCATATCGTCCGGCGCCTCGATTTCGCCCTCGCCCAGCTTGTAATCGTCGCGCAGTTTGTCGACACGCTCGGTCGACTGCAGCAGCCGGTAGAGCAGGAACGATGCGCCCAACATGAAAAACAGGCTCACGATTAACATGATTTCGCCCTCGTTGGAGCCAATGCGCCACAGGATGAAGAGCGCCACCAGCACCAGTATCCCGATGTAGAGTACGACCGCCAGCAGCGTGCTTGAGGTCTCGCGCGACTTGTGCTCCTCATGGAGCAGCGTCTTGAGCGAGTCGCCGATTTCCTGATGTTTCTCAAGGCCACTCGCGACTTCGCTGCCTTCGGCGTCGACGCCAGTGCGGCCCAGCCACCACGAGAGGGGGCAGTATCCATACCGCTCCATCTCGGAGGCCGAGATGACTTCCTTGCTCATCGGTGTTAAGTCCGGGGTTGGGTCCGGGAAAATCCCCAGCCGGGGGCAGCAAAAAAGCCTTTTCAGACCTGACGGTAAGTTTCGCTCCAGGCGAGGTTACCGTATTCGGAGATTTCGTACGCCCAGCGCAGCTCGTGCGGACCGTTCCCGTCACTGAAGCGGATAGTCAGCAGCAGCTGGTAGTCGAAGGCTGATGGTTCGTGGTAAACCAGCGACGGGAGCTTGACCGACTGGTGCGCCGCCAGTGTGCCGGGGCGCCACGATTGCTGCTCGACGAGCAGGGTGTCGTTCCAGACCGACATCTCAATCTCCAGCCCCGAGAAGGCGAGGGTCCCTTCGTTGGTAACGCGACACTGGATAAAATTGCCCGAGTAGGAGTGGTGGTAGACCGTTTCGACCCGCAACTCAGTGCGCGGGATGGCGTACGCCCAGCCGGCCCAGAGCAGCAGCAGGATGGCGCCCACCGCGCTGATGCGCAGCAGCAGTCGCTGCTGTTCGCGATTCAGAGGCTCGCCCCCAGTGATGCGAAGAAGCTGGTGCCGGGCTCGGGCAGGATGTAGTGCCGCTCGCCTGCGCCGAGCTCGGTGTCGAGGCCGCCGCGCTGATACTCGAGCCAGCCCGGAATGAGCGGCAGCCCACCCACCTCGCGCAGCCGTATGTCGAGCAGCATCGCGGCGGTGTCGAGCGTCAGCGGCCCCAGCCGCAATTCGCCTGCAATCGCAATGCCCAGCTCGCCACCACGCGCCTCGCTCAGCTCGAAGACCGGGTAGACACCGAACAGCTCGTGCGGCGTGATACGTACGTGCTCGACCCCCACGGCGTGGAGTTCGAGGTAGTGCAGTGTAAACTGCGGCGTCGCCGGCGAATTGGTGCTGCGCAGGAACGCCTCGCCAATACCGTTCGGCGCGTCAATTACGTACGCGTAGCCGTCGATGTAGAGCCGGGTGTCATTGCCCAGGTCGGTCGCATCCAGCCAGGTGCCGCTGTGGCCGCCGGTATAGCCCGGGTCGAGCTGTAGCACCACGTCCATCCCCGGCTCGGAGACCTGCACAGCGACGTTGGGGAAGCCCTGGAACATGAACGGCAGGTCCATGTCGAAATCGTAGTTGGGTTCTATCTGCATGTCGAAGAAAGCAGGGACGTCGTGCACCAGCGCGGTCGCCGTGCGCCAGCCACCGTAGCGGTCGCTGGTCGAACGCGCCATCAGCAGCTCCTGCCCGGAGGACGAATGGAAGTTGAAGCGCACCTCGCGTCCCACCAGCACCTTCGCCCGCAATTCGTGCGGCACCTCGGAGAGGATGATTTCGTTGATGGAGCGGCCGGTCTGGTTATGCGAACGGAAGTAGGCGCGTCCCAGCCCCTTCGAGGCCGAGATGTCGAAGACCGAATCGCTGTCGATGCCGGCGGCCGAGTCCTTGCCGAAGCTGAAGGTCCCGACCAGATCACTCCCGGACGGGATGTCGTCGAGGAACAGGCGCAGCCCGGTGCCGGCGGTCCCGCGGTCAATATCAAGCCAGACCCAGTCGCGCTCGGGCGACCAGCCCTGCAAGTCGAGGCTGATTACGTCGGGCTCGCCGGTCGCCAGCTGTAGCGATGCCGCCTGCGGCAGGCCGGTCAGGTGGAAGCGCAGCGAAACGTTGTCGCCCGCTTGCCGCAACACCGCGCCGTGGGTCCAGTACGCCGGTTCCGGGACGCTGCCGACGTCGGCCGCCAGCGTCGCGCGTGGAATCGCTACCAGCGACGAGAATTCGAGCCCGACGGTGTCGCCCAGCGTGGCGCCCAGCGACGCCGACTCCGGGAGCTCCGGCAACGCGATTTCGACGTCCATCTCGCGCACCGCGTCGGTCACGCGGCCGTAGACCGTGCCGAGCGGCTGGTCGGTAGTAATCGTCAGGTTGGCGCTGACCGGGTCGCCCCCGACGTCGGTTTCCACCAGCAGTAGCGCGGTCGCATCCAGGTTGGCGGGGAGGTCGCCCAGCCGCAGGTCGAGCGACTTGTTGTCGACACCGGAAACTTGCGCCACCAGCTCCTCCATATCACCCCCGGCATTGAAATCGGTCGCTGCGAGCCCCAGCGAAGTCCCGTCGGGCCGGTCGCGGTACTCGATTGAGAGCTGCGGCGAGATGCCGCGCAAATACGCCTTGACGCTCATATCGCCCTCTCCGGAGCGTACCAGCGAGAGCCCGTTGACCCATTCGCTCTCGAGCCGCGCCGTATCGCCCAGCTCGGCCGCAAAGACGACGTGGTCCACTGCCTCGCTGGCACTCAGGTTGAGGACCATACGGTCGGCCTTGATATCCAGCTCCAGCGAGAGGTCGCGCGGCAGTTGCGGCAGCAGGATTTCGAGCGAGTAAGGACGCTCACCGTCCTCCTCGACGCGTATATAAATGGGGCCGACCGGCTGGGTGCTCTCGAAATCGATTGAGCCGGCGAGGGTGAAGTTCTCGACAGTGGCGTTGATGGTCAGGTTGGCATCAATCGCCAGGTCGAGTGATTGCGGTATGTCGGCGATGTAGGCGGTGAACTTCGGGCCGAAAATGCCGTGCTCGCGGAAGAAGAGGTAGTCGGCGGTCGCCTCGTGGTTATACTGCTTCAGGTCGAGCAGCAGCCGCAGGTCGTCGCCGCGCGAAAGGTAGTCGGCGTCGACCAGTCGCGGCAGCCCCGGCAACAGCAGGCGCGCCGCGAGAACCTCTTCGTCACCCACATCCAGCTGGTCTGACCAGAGCCCCTGCACCCAGCGCGGTGGCTCCTCCAGCAGCGAGACATTGCCCTTGTCAATCCAGGCCGTAATCGCCACTTCCTCCTCGACCGAATAGATGAAGCGTGCGACAGTCTCGAACGACTCGACGTTGGAAATCAGGTTCAGAGACAGGTCGGAGACCAGTTGCACCATCGCCTCCCCCAAATCGGATAGCGCCTCAATCAGCCGCGCCACGTCGCCCAGTGAACTTACATTGCCGACACCGGCCGGCAGGTCATCTGCATCGAGCAGTGGCACCCGCACGGTCAGGTTGACCGGCAGCGGGTCGACCAGCACGTAGGCGTTGAGCCCGGCAGTGGGTGACCCGTAGTCGGTCAGGTCGACCGCCCCCACCTTGAACTGCACCGGCTGCCGGTGCTGAATCTGGAAGTCGGCCATGTCGCCGGCGCTATCGAGTCGCAGCGACTGGAGCCAGTTGAGTTGTCCCGCCAGCGACGCCGACTCGTCGGGGGCGCCGACGCGGTCGCGGTAGAGCAGCACCCAATTACCGTCGAAGACCGACTCGTCCCATATCTGCGCGGTCGCGACGCCGTCCGCAGTCTGGTTGGTGATGGCGAAGCTGAAGTTGAACCAGCTGTCGGTCAGCAGCCGCATGTCGCTGCCGTCAACCGCGATTTCGGCGTCGCCCGGCAGGTGCTCGAGCGCGAAGCGGGTATAGATGTCGTCCGCCAAGCTGGTGAAGGTGATGGACTCCATCACTCGGTCGCCGTGCGGGTCTCCCACCGGTCCACCGCTGTACTGCACCGAGCCGCCCTGCATCTCCAGCGCAATCTCGGTCGGGATGTCGCTGAAGGTGACGTTGGCCCAGTGGGTCGTCGCGCCCGCCGCGTCAACCCCTTCGAAGTAGACTCGCAACGGATGGTCGCGGCCCGGCTGCACCGAGAGCTCGACCGTGCGGTCGCTCCCCTCCGAGGAATAGTAGGCGTCGCCGACTCCCGTCAGGCGGCCGCTGAAGCTGTAATCCAGGTTTTCGCCCGAAACGGCGGCGCGGCCCGGTGCGGGCGAGTTGGCCGCCAGCCAGGCGGTCTCGTTGTAAATCGCGAAGTAGTCGTCGCCTGCCGGCAGCGTCAGCCAGGCGTGGCTGGTAATCCAGAACTCGAGCTTCCCGAGCCAGGCCTTCTCGCCGGAGCGGGTACGCATCGTGAGCCGTACCTCGCCGGCGCCCTCACCCACAGTGACGCCGAGTACTGCCTGCGGGATGGAGCGCAGGATGCGACCGATGGTCACCAGCTTGCTAGCCAACGCGAACATCATGTTGTTCAGGAAGTCTCCCACCAAGTTACCAAGGTCCTGTACCGGTGGCAGGGAGTCGTCGTCGAAGAGCGTGAATGACCCTTCGAGCAGGACATGCTGCGGCAGGTCCTGCATCACCACGCCGGTGAAGATGCGGTAGTCATGCTCGCCCCACGCCGCTCCCACCTCAGTGGAGGAAAGATACTCATAGTCGCCGTAAACGAGTGACTTGAGACGCTGCGTAGAGCTGAACTCGACCACGGTGCGGTTCTGCTCATCGGTCGATTCGTTACGCACCTCCAGCCAGAGCGAGGTGCCGGGACGGTCGCTGAGGCAGGCGAACGGTTCCCCCGGAAGCAAGCCACGGTCGCAGCTCGGAATTCCCTCCAGTTCGGCGACTATATGCGACAGAAACGGGTCGCTCCCATCGCGCGGGGCGACGTTGTACTCGTAATAGTGGAAGTCCAGATTGAAACTGGCGTCCTGCTCGAGCGGGTCGTCGCGATCGACAAGTCTGGCATACAACTCGAGTGCGTCGCGATCGACGCCATCCTCGTCATCGGAGATAATGCGCAGTTCCAGCTCGGCCGGAATCTTGCCACGTGGATTGGAGATGTTGAGCTTGACGAAAGACATCTCCTCTATCGCTGGCAAGGGTTCTTCCGGGGTACCGCCGCGTGACCAGTTGTACTTGATGTAGCCAGGGGTAATCGTCAGCCCCTCGACACCATTATCGGACGAGTTGGACTGGTCGGCGTTGATGTGGTAGCGCAGGTTATAGGGTGCGTTCAGGCTGGTCAGGTCACCAGGGTTGATTCCACTCGCATTAAGATAAATTGCAAAATCATCGGTTGTACCCTCCCAGTCGTAGGTGTCAGGTACGTCCTGGAACTGCGTATCCACGGTCCAGATGTAGGTCAGGTCCTCGCCCTGATCGCCGGTATAGGTTGCGCCGCGAATCACCGCTATTTCCAGTAGCTGGTCCAGTTCCACGCCAGGCAACTCTTCAAACTCGAATGAAAGGCCGCCTTCGGCCCCCACCTGAACATCGCCGTCGAAGGGGTTGGCATCCGACTGCTCTATCAGGTTCCCGATAATCGGCACCAACCGGCAGCGGACGTCGTCGTTGCCGTCACCGGTAACATCAATGTTGACCCAGGAGATGTCGCTTTCGTCAAGGGAGCTGATGAGTAATATGAAAATGTCCACGAAAGGGTTCCCGGGGGGGAGGGTAGCGTTAACCCAGGCTGTCAAGAGCGAGGTCGAGGAGCCAAAGAGTGTGGTAATCAGGTCCTTCTCCTCGATGCCCTCCTCTTCTACGGAGATATTACCATCCCCGTTAGCGTCATAGGCCCAGTAGATCAGGTATGTCTGGAGGAACAGCGACGCGGCCGTGCCAAGCATGGTATCCTGCCACATCTCCTCGTTTTCAATCATTTCCCCCATAATGCGAGCTTGTTGCGGCTGCGGGTCGTCCACCACCACCGGCATGAAGCCGCGGTCGCCGTATTCCCAGCTCATCTCGGCCATGTCGACCGACGCATTCACCTCCTCGGTCGCGTTGAGTTCTGCCAGCGTCTGCCGCTGGTCCTCGAGCAGCGAAAAATTGGCAATCCTGCCGTCGTGCAGCTGCCGCAGCAGTGCCAGCTCCTCGCCAACCAGACTCGCCTGTTCCTGCCGATGCAGTTCCAGCGACCCGAAGAGTTCCTCCATCACCGCGGCGGAGCCGTAGTCGCTCCCGTCGCCACCGCCCGGCGAATGGGTTGTCGCGCCCGCGAGGAGCGGCTGCAGGATTATCAGCAGGGCGATTCCCAGCACCAGCACTCGACGACGGGGGGTCATGACGCTACTTGGAGAAACCTGCGGTATTTATAGGTGGCCGGAAAGCCTGAGCTTTAAATAAAGGAGGAAAGTCCAGCCGAATATGCCTGAGGATGAAAGCCCGGCAGAGGTGCCGGCGGAAGAGGAACCGCAGGAGCCCGCAACCGAGGTGAAACAGGAGCGGCTTGAGGCGGACAAGGGCTTCCGTGGTGAAGCTAACGAGCGCGAGCTGCAGGAGCTGGTCGCGAACCTCAGCACCAATATCCTGATTATCGGCGCCGGCGGCGCTGGCAACAACACCCTCGAGCGGCTCTACCGTGAAGGAATTGACGGTGTCGAGATGCTGGCGCTGAACACCGACGCGCAGCACTTGCTCGCGGCGCGGGTACCTCACCGCATGCTCATCGGCAAGCAGCTCACGAAGGGGCTCGGCGCTGGCGCCGAGCCCCGCCTCGGCGAGGGGGCCGCAGAGGAAGCACGGGATGACCTGCTCAACGCCTGCCACGGAGCGGACATCGTATTCCTGACTGGCGGGCTCGGCGGCGGCACCGGTACCGGCGCGCTGCCGGTAATGGCGCGATTTGCCAAGGAAAAGGAGGCGCTCACCATCGCAATCGTCACGCTGCCGTTCAGTAACGAAGGAGCCCGGCGCGCCAAGAATGCGAAACAGGGGCTGGAGCGGCTGCGCAAGGTGGCCGACACAGTTATCGTGATTCCCAACGACAAACTGCTGCAGGAGGAAATCGCGCAGCTACCGCTCAACGAAGCGTTCCGCAAGGCCGACGCCATCCTCGGTGGGGCGATTCGCTGCATGTCTGAAATCACCACCCGCAGTGGACTGGTCAACATCGACTTCGCCGACCTGCGTTCAATCATGGGTGAGGGTGGGGTAGCGATGATTGGCACCGGCGAGGCGCAGGGTGCGGACCGTGCGGCCGAGGCGGTGCAGTATGCTTTCTCGTCGCCACTGCTGGAGGTCGATATCAGCCAGGCTTCGGGCGCGCTCATCAACGTCACCGGCGGTGACGACATGACTCTGCAGGAAGCGCACGAAGTGGTGCGCGAAGTGAATGCCAAGATTAATAAGGAGGCCCGAATCATCTGGGGAGCTTCCATCGATTCTTCTCTCGAGCATTCCATTCGTGTGATGCTTGTAGTAACTGGTGTGAAATCATCCCAGATACTTGGTCCTCCAGAAGGAGTCGAAGATGAACTGGTGGCGCGCTACGGGATAGACTTCGTGCAATGAGCTACATCAAGCGAATCTGGAATACGCAACAGGGTCTCGAGGACCGCTTCCGGCGCATTGGCCGCGGCCGGTTCGGGCGCGTGCTGAGGCTGGCGCGCAAGCCGACCTACGACGAGTTCATCAAGTCCTCGTGGATTGTCGGAATCGGCATCGG
>CEPX01166044.1_pt1 | contig 11856 bp, 10 predicted proteins | sample 361361 | NCBI WGS metagenome assembly CEPX01 (sample SAMEA2619974, study PRJEB7988) | marine metagenome | biome: marine biome (ENVO:00000447); feature: mesopelagic zone (ENVO:00000213) & marine oxygen minimum zone (ENVO:01000065); material: "saline water (ENVO:00002010), including plankton...
GATTCGGAAGCGGTGGGATCAGTTAGGAATCTCGTGGCTGCGCTGCGCGACCGGTCACCCGGAGAGCACGCCAACCTGGATCTGTTTCACGATGGTGCCGACATCTCCGTGGCTGTGGTACTTGGTGAACACGATGGGCCACACAGAGTGCGCAAGAGAAGTCGTAAGTGGATGACCCTCATGGATCAGGATCGCCCGATGATCGGCATTTCTATGCAGGACATCGATGATCAATTGGCTGAATTCTTCAAGGTCGAGCGCGGCATTCTGGTCACCCATGTGCACGAAGACTCTCCTGCAGCGGAGGCGGGAATCAAGGCAGGAGACGTCATCGTCAGCTTCAATGGGAGCGATGTGGACAGCGCCAGAGAGCTCAGGTATGAGCTCAAGGATCTCAGCGAGGGCGATGACGTCGTCGTTGGGTTGGTGAGAGACGGCATCGATCAGTCGCTGACGGTGCAACTGGCCGCCAATCCACAGTTATTGGAGTACATTGAGATAGGCCCTGACAAGTCTCGCCAAGGGCTGAAGTGGATACCACAGTTGCCGGAGATGTCAGCCGGCGCGATCTTCTCCCCCGGTGAGTTACACGAGCTGAAATCCGAAGTACAGGAACTGCGCCAGGAGTTAGAGACGATCCGCAAGGAGCTGAAGGAACTGAAAGATTAAGGATCGCGTCAACCAACGAGCTACAGTTCCAGCATCTGCGTATTCTATCTGCGCTGCAGAACCGCAATATCCATGCGCTGGTAATGCTCGAAACCCAGTCGTTCATAGACACCAATGGCCACCTGTTCTGATGGGCTGCCCGCGCGTACGTGCAGAAAGGCGCGCTGGTCGCGGAATTCAATCTGCTCCACCAGCCGTGTGACCAAACCAGCCGCATAGCCGCGACCCTGAGCGCTCGGATGTGTGCAGACGCCGCTGACCTCTACCCAATGTGGTGGTTTGAATCGTTCGCCCGCCATTGCCAAGAGTCGATCGCTCTCGACCACCCCCAAATAGTCGCCAAGTTCTATGGTCCGTTTGCCGAACGGACCGGGATTTGTCAGCCTGACCAATTCGATCATGCGATCGACGAATTCATCCGATAGGGCTGTGCTTTGCAGCGGCGCTGACTGACCCTGCTCACGATAGATCATCTGCCATACATTGATACTCTCGATGAGTTCCCAACGATTACAATCAGGCAGCGTGGCATCTTTATACATCAACGCGACGATCCTTCCAGGCGAGCAGAGATCTGCCAGATCGTTGAGCGCTGCATCACAGACCGACTCGACGGCACCGAAGGGAGACACGTCCATGTCATAGACGCCCGCCTGCCCACGGATCTCGGCCAACGGCAACTGTGGGCCACTGATGGCTTCCCACACAGGGTTCAGCAACCGCTTCTTGTCATCGCTAGTCATGGCCTTGCTCACGAGATTGCCTTTCGCATATGTGCGGCTCATCAGTCCTGACGGAGCGGTCAGTATAAACCATCACGAGTGTGCATTGACGCCCTCTGAGAAAGATGGTTTATTCTGAAACTATCCAACGTCACCATCTGCATGCGCTATGCCTTTTCAAACGAAAGTCATCAGGAACGGATCATTAGCAAAGACAGCTCCGCTCTTTAGGGAGATGGACACTTCCGCTGACCTCACCAATGCCAGATATGAAGATGAAGGCTTGCGGAATAAATGGTTCTATACGTCGGACTTTGCCATGTATACGCTAGAGGGTGGCAAAGGTTACCTGTATTTTGGTGGAGAACATGCTAATCCCATTCTCAGCAACCTGTCGGAAGCGTGTACTCAGTTGATCAGTCAGCACCGGTATCTGCCGGGTACCCGTGCGAGACACGCCGTGCTCGAGTCTGTGAAGTCGGGCAACACGTTGAGATTGCAGCTTTCAGATCTGGACTTGGATACGCTCAACGATGGATCCGGCTACTTTGAAATCGATACGGCAGATCACCATCGACTCAACGACGCGCAAAGGCTGCTTGCAGAAAGGATCTTTGGTGGCGACAGGCTCTTCGAGCAGAACATGGAGATATTCTTCGATGTGAGTATCTTCACCACTAAGGTTTCAGTTCTGAATTCGGATTACGTTGCGGGCACCTTTGCCGAAGGAGAAGCTGACGCGAGGATCGGTTGGCTCTACATCTTCGACAACTACTCCAAGTTCAACGCGGTCGATACGAACGTTGGCGAAGTGAGTGCAGTGCGCGGCGTCCTAAGTGTCGCCGAGGAGGGCGATGCTGACGCGTAAGATGGAGCTGGCTGCGCGTACCGCGCCAACAATAGTGCAGAGCGGCATAGGCTCGAGCAGGTCGGATGGTCGCGCCTGTGATACTCATCAGATTCTGCAGCAGCCTCGATCCGTGACGCATTGACATCTCCAGGAAAGGGCGCTAATTTCTCGTATTCACGACTCGTCGACTTCGCCTACTGGAGATGGCCATGGAACCCCAATACACCCAACTCGCTGAACTGATTGGCATGGGACGTTTTGAAAAGATCAAGGCGCTGTTTGCCATGATCGCCGACCTGGATGAGGCGGACCTGATGCTCGCCATGCCGGGCGACGTGCCCACGCTATCGGAGAAATTCGATCGTTCCGAGGCGGAAACCGAAAAGATGGTAGAACTGCTGTTCCTCAAGGGGCTGGTGTTCAAATCTTTCAAGACCGATCCCATCACCTACAAAGCCTGCTCCCACATGGTCCAGTTCCATGACGCGACCGTGCTGTGGAAAGACGCGCCACGTGAATTCCTCGATGCCTGGCAGGATTGGTCGGACACTGACGGCTACCAACAGTCCAAGGCGGGGCTCGAGCGTGCAGCCGAGAGTGGCAGGACGCACCAGGCAGGCATGCGCGTCATACCGGTGGGGCTTAGCCTCAAGACGGGCACGCAGGTACTGGCCGAGGACGACGTCAATATCGCCATCGACAAAGCGGAAGTCATCGCCGTGACGGCCTGCACCTGTAAGATTACCGCACAGAAGTGCGACACGACTCTCGAATGTTGCGTCCAATTCAACAACGCCGCGCGATACGCCATTGCCAGAGGTACCGGCAGAGAGCTGACCAAGGAAGAGGCCATCAAGCTGATGGCAGATTGCGAAGAGGAGGGCTTGATACATACGGTCAACAACCAAAAGAGCATGCACCAGGTGATCTGTAACTGTTGCCGGGACTGTTGTGGAAACTTTCCAGTCAAGATCAAGCACGGCCTCAACAGCGTCGCACCCAGTCGCTTTCAGGCAGAGATCGATGCCGATGACTGCAATGGCTGTGAATTATGTCTCGAACGTTGTTTCTTCGGGGCCATCGAGATGACGGACGATCTGCTGGCCGCTGTGACCAAGCCGGATATGTGCGTCGGTTGTGGCCTGTGCCAGGTGGTCTGCCTGCCCGATGCGATTGCGCTGAACGAGGTGAGGCCACTGGACTACATCCCGGACTCCTGGATTCACTAGGCTATCCTTCAGGAGCGTTCGTTCCTCACTCCTCTAATGTTGCAGCTCAGTGCACTTGGCGACCGGGTAGTAGCGTTAGACATAGGGACACGCCAAGGTTATTAGTCCTTGTGTGCTGTTGCTACTGACGACACCAAGCAGGTGGACGATGTGAAAGCACTGGTCAAGAAGGAAGCCAAGCCGGGGCTATGGTTGGATGAGGTGCCCGAACCCACCGCCGGCATAAACGATGTGACCATCAAGGTGCTGCGTACCGCAATCTGCGGAACCGACCTGCACATCTATAACTGGGACGATTGGGCCAGCAAAAACATCCCGGTTCCCCTTGTGGTTGGCCACGAATTCGTCGGTGAAATCGTCGCGGTAGGCGCAAACGTAAACGATTTCAACGTGGGGCAGATCGTATCCGGCGAGGGGCATGTGGTCTGTGGTCGCTGCCGCAACTGCATGGCGGGAAGGCGTCACCTGTGTGCGGACTCGAGGAGCATTGGCGTCAGCCGCCAGGGCGCCTTTGCGGAGTATGTGGTGCTTCCCATGTCCAATGTGTGGGAGCACAGTCCGGGGATGGATCTTGAAGTAGCGGCGCTGTTCGATCCCCTCGGCAATGCCGTTCACACCGCCCTGCAATATGATCTGCTCGGAGAGGATATCTTGATCACGGGGGCCGGGCCTATCGGTGCCATGGCGGCTAAAGTGTGTCGCCACGCAGGTGCGCGCCATATCGTGATAACCGACCTCAGCCGGGATCGGTGCGACAGGGCGCTGCTGCTGGGCGCCACGCGCGCCGTGGAAGCTGGATCGGAGAGCTTGCAGCAGGTACAGAAGGATCTCGGCATGGCGGAAGGATTTGACGTGGGTTTGGAGATGTCCGGCAGTCAGGATGCGTTCAGGGATATGCTGGCCAATATGTGTCACGGCGGCAAGATCAGCATGCTGGGTATTCCGGCGAATGAGATGGTCATCGACTGGGATACCGTCATCTTCAACATGCTGACCATCAAAGGGATCTACGGACGGGAAATGTACGAAACCTGGTACAAGATGACGGTGATGATAGAGTCCGGCATGGACATCACCCCGGTGATTACCCACCGGTTGCCCTATACCGAATTCAAGCAGGGCTTTGACGTGATGCGCACGGGTGACGCCGGCAAGGTTATCCTGGATTGGAGCCAAAGGTAATTGATCTACTGGAAACGTTCTATCTAAGGGGAGGAGAGCCATGTATGGCGCGTTCAAAGACTATGTCGGTGAAGAGCTTGACGCGATTCGATCTGCAGGACTGTTCAAGGAGGAACGTGAGATCAAAGGTCCCCAGGGTGCCCACGTAGGAGTCACTCAGGGAAACGTACTGAATCTTTGCGCCAATAACTACCTAGGCCTGGCGCAACACCCAGAGGTGCTCGCTGCCGCCGAGGCGGGCCTACAGCAGTGGGGCTACGGCATGGCCTCGGTGCGCTTTATCTGCGGCACGCAGTCGATTCACAAGCAACTGGAAATGAAACTCAGTGAATTCCTCCGCACGGAGGACACCATCCTCTACTCCTCCTGCTTCGATGCAAATTGTGGTCTCTTTGAGACGCTGCTCGATGACAAGGATGCAGTGATCTCCGACGAACTTAACCACGCCAGCATTATCGACGGCGTTCGCCTCTGCAAAGCTAAGCGTTATCGTTACCACAACAGTGACATGGATGATCTACGAGCGTGTCTGGAGGAAGCTGACCGAAACGGTGCCCGCTTCAAGCTGATCACTACCGACGGCGTCTTTTCCATGGATGGCACCATCGCCGAGCTGGATCAGATCTGTTCGCTAGCCAACGAATACAACGCGCTGGTGCACATCGACGATTGCCACGCCACCGGGTTCATGGGCAGCGGCGGCCGAGGCAGTCATGATTACCACGAGTGCATGGATCAGATCGATATCATCACCGGCACCCTGGGAAAGGCACTGGGGGGCGCCAGTGGCGGATTCACCAGTGGGCGAAAGGAGATCGTGGAACTGCTGCGTCAACGCTCCAAACCCTATCTGTTTTCCAACACGGTCGCACCCCCGGTGGTCGCTGGCGCCGTAAAGGCGATGGAGCTGATCTCGGCATCGAGCGAACTGAGCGATCGGCTGCATGACAACACAAAGTTCTTTCGCAACGGCTTGCAGGCTCTGGGTTTCGAGCTACTGCCCGGCAGACATCCCATCATCCCCATCATGTTGCACGATGCTGTCAAGGCTGCAGAATTCGCTGCAGTCATGCTGGAGCAGGGCGTCTACGTGGTCGCCTTCTCCTACCCGGTCGTACCCGAGGGCAAGGCCCGCATTCGCACCCAGATTTCCGCGGCGCACACTCGGGACGATCTTAGCTCTGCGTTGACTGCTTTCGCTAAGGGTAGAAAGCAGGTCGGCTTCTAACCCGTAACTCCTGCAGCCGCATTGCTTTTGAAATCAGGGATCAAGTAAAATCCCACTCCGCATAGAATCAGCTCCCCTCGTCTAATGCGCCCATCCTTGCCGCCCGGGTGGTGAAATTGGTAGACACGCGAGACTTAAAATCTCGTTCTCTTCGGAGAGTGCCGGTTCGATTCCGGCCCCGGGCACCAGACAATGCTCCAGCCCAGTCCAATTCACTCCAATCATCGCCACAAGTCGTCTAAAAGATGAGCTGTTGGCCAAGATCCTGCTCCGATGTTGTCCAAACCAATCCATTTCAATCCGGGGGTATCTGGGGTACTATATGGGGGTATTGGAACTCATAGGACAAATAGGTACCCCCAATGTCGCTTACTGATCTTGCAGCGAAACGCGCAAAGCCGAAGAAGAGAGACTATAAACTTGCTGCTGAAAAGGGCTTGTATCTTCTCGTTAGATCGAATGGTGCAAAGTACTGGCGATTGAAATACCGGTTTGCCGGTAAGGAGAAGGCACTCGCGTTTGGTGTCTACCCTGAAGTTTCTCTGTCTGAAGCCGTTGAGCAGCGCGATGAGGCACGCAGGACGCTGAAGGGTGGTCAAGATCCATCTATCGAGCGGAAGAAGGATAAGCTGAAGCGCCATGCAGACTCTGAGGCCACGTTCGAGGTCCTGGCCCGAGAGTGGATCGCCATGAAGTCTCAGAAATGGAAGCCAAGACACACGGAGAGAGTCACGCGATCTCTCGAATTGGATGTGTTCCCGTACATCGGGGGTATCCCCATCAATCAGATTGATAGCGTGCTACTGCGATCCGTTCTCGACCCCATACAGAAGCGGGGCGCTCTGGACATTGCATCCAGGGTAAGGCAACGCTGCAGTTCCGTATTTAAGTATGGGATGGTGCTTGGCGCGTGTTCGGCAGATCATGCCGAGCCTCTCAAGGTCGTTATGGTGCCCCCTGTCAAGAGACACTTTGCCGCGCTGACCGCCAAAGAAATGCCGGAATTCTTGACAAAAGTTCATGCGTACAACTGTAACGTCCAGACACGGTTGGCCGTTCGCCTACTGATGTTAACTTTCGTTCGCACGGTCGAGTTGATCGGTGCCCGGTGGGATGAAATTGATTATGACGAATACATCTGGAACATCCCAGCAGAAAGGATGAAGGAAGAGCGCCCACACTTTGTGCCGTTGGCCCGCCAGTCCCTTGACTGTCTTGAGCAACTTCATGCAGTTACTGGACAGAGCGAACTCCTATTCCCTAAACGCGGATCAACCACGGAACCCATGAGTAACTCGACCATCCTGCGGGTTATCGAGAGAATTGGATATAAAGGCAGAATGACAGGTCACGGCTTTCGTTCAGTAGCGTCCACAATTCTCAATGAATCGGGTTTGTTCGACTTTGATGCCATCGAACGTCAGTTATCGCACGAAGACCGGGACGATGTCAGGGCCGCATATAACCGCGCCAAGTATATGGGTGAGCGGCGAAAGATGATGCAGTGGTGGGCCGACAAAGTGGATTCGTTAGAGAGACCGTCGCAGATCGTGTATCCAGATTTCAAGAAGATAAGAAGGCCATAATGAGAGTTTGCCGCACCTAGCCCGACGGGGTGAAAACCGGGATACCCTTGCCCGGCTGGTGCGACACCTATCTCAAGGGGCGCGTTAAGGGGCGTAAAGATGGACTTCCCGAGCTATGTTCCGGCGCCGGTACAGTCAGAGATCAGTCGGCTGATTGATGGTCGGGTGCTCAACCCAGGAGATGAGCGCAGCAAGGAGTGGGTCGCTCGGATGGAGCGCGAGCGGCCTGATTATCTGGGTGAACCTCCACGTGGCGAGTTGCCCCCGGACGCTATTGAATGTCTGGAGAGGCTGGCGTGCGACCCAAGGATGCGTGAAGCCTATAGCCTATTGACTTCCGAGATTACCAAAGATCACGAATGGTGCGATTTTATCGGCGCAGCAGTGCTTGCCCGGGGAGATTCCGCGCCAAGCCGTGAGCGATTGCGGCGAGCCAAGAAGCTGCGGGACGAAATCGTCAGCACTTCTGAAAGGCTGGCACGCCTGTTACGCAACGCTGCTGCAGACATACCTTTCTGGCCTCGGGCGGCCTATGACATGCGCTCCTTGCTACGGGAGTCTGAGAACCGCGAATTGACGCATGAGTACCGCGACCGCTGGCGGCAACAGCGCGACCAAATTCTTGGCGACGGGGATGATCCAGACCACACCATTGCCGACGCCTGGAGCACTGCCCCCTCGTTGGCGGGATTGTTGGACACCGTGGTTACTGTCGCACAGGGACTTGGGCCGAGGGCTGGGGCTGCCATCGTGTCGCGGGAGCGGAACGTGAAGACTGAATACCTGCGGGCATTCGCGATTCTGCTGAGGGAGCTTCATGGTTTCACATTGACAGTAGACGTAAAGAAGACGATGGCAATCGTGACGACCGTTGTACTCTCCCAGCCTGACGTTGATGTGTCCTATGATGACGTGCGAAAGGTGGTTTCAAGGCTAGACGAGTACATCACCCTCCCGCCATAGCATCAGCCTGTGCTATCACAGTGCTCTATGCGTTGAGACTCGCGCTGGGACCCTCGATAGGCACTTACATGTGCGTGGAAGACTCGAGGACGAAATTTCGTTCCGAGTATCTTCGACTTCCTTTATCGGCCGAACGAGGATGGGGCCGATTCAGTCTGGAAGGAGAAACGCACATGAGCCAACTGCCTGATACTGGTTTCGTAAAACTATCGCAGATCATCGGTGATCCCAAGGCAGAGCCGCCGATTCCCCCAATCATTCCGGTGAAGAAAAGCTGCTGGTGGGCCGGAGTGAAATCAGGACGCTTTCCGAAATCCGTGAAGATCGGCGATGGCCGTGGAACATTCTGGCGTGCGGAGGACATTCGCGCACTGATTGAATCAGTGTGAGGAGGAGGCCACCTTGAGCAGAAAAACAGAAGGTCGGACTGGGTGTCACCAGCCGACCCCTATTACTTCTACGATCACTCGGAATCTTACTACATTCGCGTCTGGCCTTGAATCGGCGGTTGCTGCCTTGGAACCATGGAGCATGGCGACCTGGTCCATCGAGAGGGGGGTGCGTGATGATTGATGCCGTCTCTCAGTTTCGCGATGCAATATGTTCCACCGGACTGGCCCCACCCAACATCATTGAACCTGGCATGTTGCATCGCTTTCCGGGTGTAGGTAAACGCAACGGCAATACCGCTGGATGGTGCAAGCTGTTTCCAGACGGCCTGGGAGGGTGCTTTGGTGACTGGTCGTCAGGCTTTTCTGAAAACTGGCAGGTGAAGCGGGACAAGCCCTATTCGCTGCTTGAACAAGACGCATTCAAGCAGCGCGTGGATGAAACACGGGCACAGTCGGAAGCGGAACGGCAACAGAAGTCTGCAGCGGCTGCAGAACAAGCAGCAGCCATCTGGGAGAATGCCACACCTGCTGCTGACGATCACCCCTACTTAATCCAAAAGTCGATCCAGGCAAACGGTACACGACTGCACAAAGGTGCGCTGGTAGTACCTGTGAGGGAAAACGGAACACTTCATTCGCTGTTACTCATTGACGAGGATGGTGATAAGCGATTTCTGAAAGACGGGCGCGTAGCCGGCTGCTATTTCAGCATCGGCAGCACTAAGGGCGCACAAGCCCTGTGCATAGCTGAAGGGTTCTCGACGGCAGCGACAATTCACGATTCAACAGGCTACCCGGTGGCCGTGGCATTCAGTGCAGGTAATCTGGAGTCGGTGGCAAAGACCATGCGTGAACGCTTCACTGAATTACCGTTGATCATTTGCGCTGATGACGATGCTGAAACCGACGGTAATCCGGGCCTCACTAAGGCCAGCCAAGCGGCAGATGTCACTGGTGCAAGTGTGGCGTTGCCGGTTTTCGGTGAACAGCGCCCCGCAAAGGCAACCGACTTCAACGATATGGCAGCATTGAGCGGATTGGGTTCTGTCGCGGCTGCAATCAAGAAGGCGGTACCACCGGACGACTGGCCGGAACCGAAGACGATACATGCAGAACTGCATCCAGTTCCAGCCTTTGATCCTGAAACACTTCTGCCTGAAGTCTTGCGGAACTGGGTCATGGATGAAGCTGATCGTATGCCCTGCCCGCCGGATTTTGTAGCTGCCGGCGCGCTGGTAGCTTTAGGAGCGATCATCGGGGCCACATGCGCCATAAAACCAAAGTCCCGTGACGATTGGCTGGTAGTGCCAAACCTGTGGGGCGGCACCGTGGGGCCACCATCGGCAAAGAAGTCTCCGGCCATCGGTGCAGCCCTAAAACCACTCGAGCGATTGGTTGCACAGGCCATGGAGGGGCACCAGGCCAAGATGAAAGAATTCGAGTACGAAAAGCTGATCTTCGATGCTAAAAAGAAAGCCATCGAATCGAGTATTAAAGCGGCGGCGAAGGACGCCAAAGATGGCGATCCGCAAGATCTCGTTGAGAATTTAAGAAACCACGAAGAACAGGCCCCGGAATCACCAGTTCTGAAACGGTACAAATCCAACGACACGACCATTGAAAAACTGGGCGAACTGCTACGTGATACACCCACCGGTTTACTGATCATGCGCGATGAACTGGCTGGGTTGATCGCAGCGTGGGAGAAGCAGGGACACGAAGGTGATCGGACCTTTTTTCTTGAGGCGTGGAACGGCATCGGGAGCTTCGACACCGACCGCATTGGACGCGGTACCATCTTCATCCCAAATCTGTGCATCTCCATCTTTGGCGGTATTCAGCCAGATAAACTGATCGCCTTATTGGAACAGACATCCAAGGCTCTCGCGAATGACGGGATGCTTCAACGCTTTCAGGTGCTGGTCTATCCAGATCACCGCGAATGGGAGTGGCGAGATTGTAGTCCGGACAAGGATGCTAGAGATCGGGCATTCAGCGTATTCGAGTCCCTGGCCGATCTTGACCCGGAAATATGGGGGGCAATACCGGCGGACGAATACACGAAATTTCCGCATTTCCGATTCGATGATAGGGCACAGGCGATCTTCATCGAGTGGTCGACTGACCTTCACGTGGTGCGACTGCCAAAAGAAGAAAACCTAATCATTGCGCAGCACCTGGAAAAGTTCGACAGACTCTTCCCGGCAATTGCGCTGATCCTGCACCTTGTTGACTGTGCAGTGACCGAACGGTACGGCCCGGTGACAGAGGACGCTGCCTTACGCGCTGCTGCATGGTGCGATTACCTTGAAGCCCACGCCCGACGCTGCTATGGCCTGCTGATGGATGAAGGACTACGGGCAGCGCAAGCCCTGGCAGACAAGATTCGACTGGGTAAGCTCCACGATGGGTTCACTGCTAGGGATGTTACGCGCAATCAATGGAGCTGCCTGACCAGCAGCGAAGCCGTGCAGGCAGCACTCAACTGGTTGGCGGATGAAGATTGGTTGCGGTCCAAGGAGGTCGGTGGCGCTGGTCCCGGGACTGGTCGGCGCACTCAACGACACTTCATCAACCCCGAGGTCATGAAAGTCGCCAAGAAGGGAGATGATCGTGGCTGATTGGATGGAACGAGCGAAGCAGCAGTTCCAGAAAAGTGCCAAACATACTACTGACGTTACTGACGAAAGGACTCTAACGTCAGTAATGGCAGTGCCCCAAAAGGCAGAACCGGAGTACACAGATTCTAACGTCAGTAATGGCAGTACCACTGATGTCGATTACCAAGGGCTAGAGCCAGATTCCTTCATCGAATTCGCTGATGAATCACGCGTTATTGATCCCGATCTCTTTATCGACGCTGCCTGTCATGGCTTGCCGATTGATCGGGAATGGGTCTGTCGGATTGTTGTCTGCGACGAAGATATCGAAGACATCAGACAAGGAGATAGGCGTTCTCGTTTTGATAATTATTATTCAGCCTAGCTCTAACAGAGGTGGTCCGGAAAAATCGGACACTTGGATAAGTGGTTGAT
>CEPX01415057.1_pt1 | contig 11851 bp, 14 predicted proteins | sample 361361 | NCBI WGS metagenome assembly CEPX01 (sample SAMEA2619974, study PRJEB7988) | marine metagenome | biome: marine biome (ENVO:00000447); feature: mesopelagic zone (ENVO:00000213) & marine oxygen minimum zone (ENVO:01000065); material: "saline water (ENVO:00002010), including plankton...
TTGGAGCTGGTTTGGGAGCAAAGCCTTTTGCTAATACAGATGTTTTTTGTTTTGCTCATCCCGATTATCCTGCCGAAAAAATTCCAAAAGGAATTTTGCACCCGAAAAGAATTTTCAAAGGAGTAAGAAAAGGAGTCAGGGATTACGGAAACAGGATGGGTATTCCTACAGTAAACGGAGCAATTGTATTTGATGATCGTTATTTGGGAAATCCTTTGGTTTATTGTGGAACCGTGGGTTTAATTCCAAAGGGAATGGAAACCAAAAAAGCAAATCCGGGAGATTTAATAGTTACTGTCGGCGGAAGAACAGGAAGGGATGGGATTCACGGAGCTACTTTTTCCTCAATAGAACTGGATGAAAGCACTTCCTCAAGCGCGGTGCAGATAGGGAATCCTATAGAGGAAAAGAAAATGCTGGATGCGATTCTCAAAGCAAGGGATTTGGGATTATACACTGCTATTACAGATTGTGGAGCTGGAGGTTTTTCATCAGCTGTTGGAGAAATGGGTGAGGAAACAGGAGCAAAAGTGTATCTTGAAAAAGCGCCCTTGAAATACAAAGGTCTTGAACCCTGGGAAATCTGGTTAAGTGAGGCACAGGAAAGAATGGTGTTAGCTGTTCCTCCTAAAAACTTTAATAAAATAAAAGAAATCTGCGAGATTGAAGGAACAGAAGCTACAATTATCGGAGAATATACAAATACAAAAAAACTCGAGCTTTTTTATGAAGGGAAATTAGCCGGAGAATTAGAAATGGATTTTATGCATAGCGGAGTTCCGTGTAAAAATCTGGAAGCTGAATGGAATGCTCCTGATGAAAAGGAAATTGAAACTAAAAATAAAAATCTTGGAACTTCTTTGAAAAAATTATTGGGAATGCCTAATATTGCTTCCAAAGAAACAACAGTGAGAGCTTATGATCATGAAGTGCAAGGGGGCACAGTGGCAAAGCCTTTTGTTGGAAAAGAAAATGACGGCCCAAGCGATGCGGCAATAGTAAGGCCGGTTTTGGATGACTGGAAAGGAACTGTAATTTCCAATGGAATTAATCCTGATTATTCAGATAAGGATGCCTATTGGATGGCTTGTTCGGTTATTGATGAAGCTTTAAGGAATGCTGTTTGTGTTGGTGCTGATTTTGAAAAAATTGCAATCCTTGATAATTTTTCATGGGGTTCTCCTGAAAAACCAAAAGTGTTAGGAGAATTAATCCGAGCATGTAAAGGCTGCTATGATGCTTCAAAAGGATTTGATGTTCCTTTTATTTCAGGAAAAGATTCTCTTTACAATGAATACTCAACCGGAAAAGAAACAATAACAATTCCTGGAACTTTATTGATTTCTGCTCTGGGAGTTATTGAGGATTCAAGGAAAAAAGTTTCAATGCCATTCAAAAAAGACGGGAATCCTGTTTATGCAATTGGAGAAACTTATTCTGAATTAGGTGGTTCTCATTATGCAAAATTATTGAAATCTGATGATGGGAAAGTTCCGGAAGTAAGGTTTGAGAAAGCGAAAAAAACATTTTCAAAATTATCAAAACTAATGGCTTCACAAAAAGCAGAAGAAAAAATAGTTTTAGCATGCCATGATTGCAGTGAAGGCGGAATAGGGGTTAGTGTTGCGGAAATGTGCTTTTCTTCAGGAAAAGGAGCAGAATTATTCATGAAAAAAGTTCCTCTTGGAGAAAAAATTACTCAGGACGATTTTGTTTTATTTTCAGAATCAAATTCAAGGTTTATTGTGGAAGTAGATGCAGGAAAGAAAAAAGAATTTGAGGAAGCAATGAATGGAGTTGCTTTTGCAGAAATCGGAAACATAGCCGGAAAAAGTCTTGTGGTTAATGGTTTAACTGGAAATAAGATTTTACATGAAGATATTAATGATCTGAAAAGAGCATGGAAAAAAACTTTGGGTTGGTAAAATGATCGATAAAAGACGGATGAATGATAAAAAATGGTAAAAGCGATTGTACTAAGAACAGCGGGAACAAATTGCGATTATGAATTAGAGTTTGCTTTGAAAAAAGCAGGCTTTGAAACAGAAAATGTTCATGTAAACGAACTTATTTCCGAAAAGAAAAAACTTTTGGATTATCAATTTTTAGGAATTCCCGGAGGTTTTAGTGCAGGGGATTATATCGGATCAGGAAAAGTATTTGCGAATAAATTGCTTTACAAACTGAACAATGATGTTCCTGAGTTTATTGAGAAGGGAAATTTGGTAATGGGGATTTGTAATGGTTTTCAGGTTCTTGTAAAAGCAGGAATCCTCCCTGGTTTTGGAAACGATTACCGGAAACAATTGACAACTTTAACACTTAATGATCCTCTTGGTTTCCAGTGTAAGTGGATCAAGCTGAAAAAACAGGATACAAAAAGCATATTTGCTGATGGAATTGATGAACTAAACTGCCCTATTGCACACGGAGAAGGGAAGTTTGTTGTGGAAAACAAGGCAATTCTTGAGAAGCTTTATGAGAATAAGCAGGTTGTTTTTAAGTACGTGAAAAACCCTAATGGTTCGAAAGATGATATTGCGGGCATTTGTGATGAAACAGGAAGGGTTCTTGGTTTAATGCCTCATCCAGAAAGAAACTTATTCGGGATTAATGCTCCTAATTCTTCTTTTGGAAAAATACGTGAGGAAGGGGAAGGAATGCGCATTTTCAGGAATGCTTTTGAGTATTTGAAGAAGTGATTCAATACCTGATTTTTGGGATAGATACCTTTATATTAAGCTTCAAAGAGGATTATGAAATAAAACAGGCAAAAATAAGCCTGTTTTAAAAAAACGAGTAATAGTATAGGAGAGAATTTGAATGGGATTTAACGACAACAAATTTGGCGGCCCTAGAGAAATGCACAAAGCAACTTGCTCAGATTGCGGTAAGGAAACTGAAGTGCCTTTCAAACCAGCAGAAGACAGACCAGTTTACTGCAGGGATTGCTACCAGAAACACAGACCACCAAGAAACAACTATTAAATTTACAGTTTTTCTTAAAAATTTGTGTAATTTAACAACGGCTTCTTTTGAAGCCAACTTCTACTTTTTTACAAGAAAATTTTTTACAGATCAGTTTCCTTTAGATCAGCGTAACAATTATATCTAATGAACTAATTATTATTTAATGAAATTTGAGAGAAGATCAAGAAAACCTTATAAAGGAAAAGAGAGAAGACGCCCGAAGGGAAAACAATTTTTTAATCCATCAAATAATACCATAAATTTTAAAGCAGTACAACAAAAATTTCCTTTAGATCATATTAATAGGCCGACTTATAGCATAGAGTTTATTGGATTGAAACTTTAAAAAAATATAAATGCAGCAGAGAAGATGCTTTAACAATTTTAACTTGGACTAAAAAAAGAAATGTCCCTGATGGCTTACAACATCGTGCGGAAAAATATGCCGCAGAAGAGGTAGAAAAATATATGGCTAAAGGAGTTTCTGCTATTGATGAATTAAAGAAAAGAGATCGTGAAGTGGAAGAGCGTGAGAGTAGAAAAGAAGAAGAAGCTCGAGAAAGAAAAAAATACGCGAAAAAGATGGGGAAAAAAGATAAAAAACGGGAAAAAGGTAAGAAAAAACGGGAAATGGAAGATGATGGATGGGACAAGCATCGTAAAAAGTGGAAAGAATAATTTCGCAGAAAATTTATTTTTTTAGGAGTTTAGAGATAATGCTAAGGAAAACAACAGGTTTTTATCTTAGAATAAACACTATTCAGTCATGAAAAAAGCATTGATTGTACTTCTTTTTATTGGAGTGGCTTTAGCTGGTTGCACCAGCCCAGGACCAGATCCAATCAGAACTAATTTTACAAATGCAGATGATTCTGGTTATACTGCACAGGCGGTTGAAGAGCTTGCTTTTGGTACAAATGATTTTGCGTTTGAATTGTACAATGAAGTTAATGAAAAGAACAAGAATGTTTTCATTTCTCCTTGGTCTATTTCTTCAGCATTTGGGATGACTCAGGAAGGTGCAAGAGGAAACACCGCTATTGAAATGCAACAGGTTCTTAATTTTTCAACAATTGATTCTGAGAGAAGAAGTTCTTTTGCACATTTATTCAATTCGATTAATGCTCCGAATGAGAATTACCAAATGAGCACTGCAAATGCTATTTGGGTCGATAATGATTTTCAAATACTCGAGAATTTTGTTGATACTGTAAAAACTTTTTATGGCGCAGAAGCTCAAGAACTGGATTTTGCTGAATCAGTGGAAGCTACAAATACTATTAATGATTGGGTTGAAGATAAAACCAATAACAAAATAAATGACATTATACCACAGGGCACGCTAAACAATCTAACAAGACTTGTTCTTACAAATGCTGTTTATTTCAAAGGAACTTGGGAAATGCAGTTTGATCCGGATGATACTAAAGAAGAAGAATTCAGGACTCCTAGTGGAGTTGTAATGACGGATATGATGAGAATAACTGATGATGAATTTTATTATACTGAAGATGATTTGGCAAAGGTTTTGGAATTGCCTTACAAAGGAAACAAACTTTCAATGCTAATACTTTTACCAAAAGAAGATTCTCTTTCAAATTTAGAAGCTTCACTTAATGCTCAAAAATTTGAGGAGTATAGAGATTCTTTGTGGAAAACAGAGCTCCCGATTTTTATTCCTAAATTCAAGTTTGAGGAAAAGTATTTTCTCAAGGAAAATCTTTCCAACCTTGGTATGAAAGAAGCCTTTACTACTAAAGCTGATTTTTCCGGGATTGCTAATGAAGATTTACTAATAAGCAGTGTCATTCATCAGACTTTTGTAGAGGTGAATGAAGAGGGAACCGAAGCTGCAGCCGCAACTGTTATTGCAATTGGAGTAACCTCCGCACCCCCTGAACCATATATATTCAGGGCTGACCATCCATTCATCTTCGCAATCGTTGACAATGAATCCGGCCTAATCATCTTCCTAGGCAAAGTAGCCGACCCAACAAAATCCTAATCCCTCCAAAGGTTGAGAAAAGGGATTATCGTTGGCGGCTATTTTAAGTTACATTAATATTCAAGTTTTTGCTATTTTATTTATATGGATAAAAGAAAGAATGGAGAAATGCTTGGCTTAATTGTAACTGTACCAAATGGCAATTGGCGTGGTTTAAAAACTTATTATGTTAAAGCCGGTTACAAAAAATCAGCAAAGCGCGGGCAACAAAAGTCTTCTGACAGGGAAATATTTATTTCAAATCCATCCCTAAGAAGTGCACTTGAAGTTATAGGTGAGCATGTGTCTTTTGAGAGGCCATTAAATATTGGTGAAGTGGGTATTATTAGGTATGCAAAGGAAAAATTAATTAAAGTCGATTTAATGTATCCTTTAGGCTGGGCAAATGAGCCTGCAAAGAAGCCTACGCCAGAATCTATAAGGATGCCCACAGGATTGCCTGAAAAAGTAATAAGTGCTTTAGATAGCATTGGTTTAGCCACTCTAATCCAACTTCAAATTGAAAAAAATTTATTGGGGAAATTTGGTAACAAGTATATGATTACAGCTCCTGCTGGTACTACTGATGAAGGAAAAAAGTATTTACTTCGCAAGGGAAGAAAACTTGGTGAAGCAATTCCTCTTACAGAAGCAATTGCATTATCAAAAGCAGAGGTAATTAGGCAGTACAAGAAACACAATCGCCTGCCAACAAAAAGACCTAAAAGGCCAGCAATATCAAGACCAAAAAAGCGAACAATGCGATAGCCTCTCCGCAGGCAAACCAAATACCAAGGATACGTTCCGCTTGAAATTGAGGATACGTAAGCAGGAGTTTTCAATAAATCATAATTGCTGAGTTATATCAAGTTCTCCTTTAGGTTCATCATAAATCAGCAGAATGTCGTATCGTTTAATGTAATCTGAATATTTTTCTTTCATTGCTTTCATTACTTGGTTTGCTTTTTCAAATGACTTTACCTCCATTTCAAGTTCTAATAACCACGGCCCTATTTTTTTTTCATAATGAACTACGTTTCCAAGCTGTCTGCAATATTCTTTTAAAGAATCCTCGTATTCTTTTGAATTATTTTTCAGGTCAATAATTATTTTGTAAAAGCCCATTCCGATTTTGCTGACATCTGTTTGTAACCTAAAAACAGAAATTATTTTGCTTTTCATCAATTCTTTTATCCTGTAAGAAATAACTCTTGGGGTTAAATCGAGTTTTTGGGCCAGTTCAACTGTGGAAGCTCTTGCGTTAGTTGATAGTTCTTTCAGGATTTTCTTATCAATTTCATCGATTGGGATATTTTCAAGCTTTTCATACCATGGGCGTCCAACGGATGGTTTGTCCATAAAGTAACCTCTTGAAAAAATCTCCACCTCAACATGCGCAGCAAGACTTTGATTCAGAATATAAGTTCCAAATTTAGAATTAAAATCAACTACCATAGAATAAAATTCTTTTACATCTTTGACAAGAATACTGTAAATAAGATTCCATTTTCCATTACAAAGCCCGACCCACCAGACCCTGTTATTTTCTTTTAAATAAGAAATGATTTCTTTTTCTTTAGCAGAATCAATGTTTTGTAATTCCAAGTAAACATTCCAAACAGTTAAACCCAGTTTGCCTGCATCAAGCAACGCAACAAAATTCTTTATTACTCCCTGCTCCTGAAGCTTGTTAATCCGGTATTCAACCACATTCCTGCTTTCTGGTGGTTACAGGGAAACATTGTTTACCATGTTTTTTTCCAAGAAAACCCCATAATAATTTCCATTGAAAGCAAAGAACTTGCAAAAACATATTTGAATTCTTTTAATTTACTTTGGAAAAAATTGTAAACCCCCACCGTCACCTATCTCGCCTAGCGGCTCGGGGGTGCTGTTTAGTAAAGAACCACATGTGTTTTCTGGATTCAAATTTCTTTTAGGACTGTCTTAATCTGCCTTTTTGTTTTGTCTGTTGCATAGAATATGCTTGAGAAAGAATTTACAAAATGGTCTTCAATTAAAAATCTTTTTTTATTGAATTCTGGTTTGCCTTTGTAGGGTTCCATCCCTTGTCTAAAATTAGCAAGTTTTCTTTCTGCATCTTTTTCTGTTTTTTCTATTTCTTTCAAGAGGGTTTCAAGTCTTTTTTTTGCTTTCCTTTTATCAGGACCTGCATAAGCACGAACTGAACCAACAGAATCCAGTTTTGAAATTTTATTTAAAAAAGTCCTGGTTTTACTTTCAAACAAACGAGAAAGAATATAATCAAATATTTTAAGGGAAGCTGCAGTTCTGAGATTTATTGATTTCTTAAGCTCTATATCTAGAGTAGCTTTAGCCTCTGGACCCATTTTATTCAATTTTCTTACTTTTTTATAAGATTCTTCTACTTCCCTTGAAAACCTGAAAATCTTTGAGTAGAGCTCATTAAAAGTCAGTTTTCTTGCCCTTGCCTTCTGGGAACCTTTTTGGCTCTTATACTTCTGCCTGGCTTTTTTTCCAACACCGCCAGGCAAAGACTTTGTCTTATTTTGAGTTTGCCTCTTAGAAAGCATAAAAAATAAACAATTCCAAAGAATTTAATGGTTTAGTACACCCCCATAAATCTCTTTCTTCAGTTGCTGAAACTCATTTGTGTATCTTATTTCCGGGTTTCTTGGTTTGTTGAAGGGGATCCGCTGAGGAAGAAATAAATAGCTCAAGATTGTTACTTTTTTATGCCTGAAAGATTGAAAAGATTGGAGCCACAAATCAAAGCAATGGCGGAGAAAACTGCGGCTATTCAAAAGGGTCACAGACATATTGGCAAAAGAGTAGGGTATGGTGAAGGGAATGATTTAGTTCTTCATCTTCCTACAAAAGGTTATGGTTTTGGAAACAAATCTCATTCTCCAGAGGTTTTAGAATTAGCAAGAAAAATATTTGAAGGAAAAGGGACTGGCCATAGAATAAGCGGGGCTGGTGATCTCCATTTGGGAAGATTAACTCAAAATAATTCACCCCATGTAGAAAAACAATTCGGAATGGATTTAATGAAATTTTATATTAACCCCAGCAAGCTAAAAAATGAACGCAAAATAAATGAAGTGCTTAGTTTAGAGAGTCCAGCTACCGAGGCTTGGTGGACTTTATCCCCTTACCTGCACCAAGAATTATTGAGAAGAAAATTATCAGATCGGGAGTCAGTTGAAATATTATTAAATTGGGCTTCTTTAGCAGAGGGTCCTGATTGGTATTTATATACTTTACCAGGAATACCAAGCGAACTAATTAATAGAATCGGGCATTTAGAACCACCTAATTGGAAAAGCACACACCACGTCCATAAATTTGCACAAGAATTTGCTAAAATTTACGTTCCAACACTCCTTGAAGTATTGAAAAATAAAAAATAATCAACCACGCGGAACGTATCCAGTGATTGCATAAAGTATAACTAGGCTTAGAGCATTATTTTATCATGCTGAAAAGAGTAAAACCAGCAATAAATGTTCTTGATGTTGGATTTGATGACGCTAAGAGAATAAATGCACTGGCAAGAAAACACCCCGGAAAAAGATTCATGGGTATTGAAGTTACTAAACAAAAAGGGATTGTTACTAGACAGCACAACCTAAAACTTGTTTATGGTGATGCTATTCAAAAGCTTCAAAATCTTCCAAATGAGCATGTGAAAATAGTTACTGCAGATTTTATGTTTAGTGAATTTAAAGTCGGTGGAAAAATACAAGATGAATTGCCTTTACCTGCTTCTATTTCCGATGAATTTTTCCATGATCAGAGAAAAAAGGTTTTAAGTCAGTGTATGCGCGTACTACTACCTCATGGAAAATTAGTAATAGTTGAATACAATGAAAGCCTTAGATCAGTGCTGACGATTTTAGATGAACTTGGATTAAAATATTCTGTAAGAGAAGTTCCTTCAAAAGATAAATCAAAAACAAAATTTCTTAAATTCATACTGGATTATCTGGAAAAACACCCTGAAAAAAAAGAAGACTACAAACCAATGCAAATCACAATAACAAAAAAATGAACCTTTAACAATCACCCACCTATCTCGCCTATCCCCAACAAGGCGGTTTTGGTTCAGTATGCTTTGTTTTTAATTTTTCTTTTAAATTTCTCTTAGGCAGGCATTGATTTTGGTTTTGGCATAATAAATAAAAGTAGCTCGAAGAATTTAATGGTTGTGGGATTCCGCACCGGCAAACAGGTTTCAAAAGCTTTAAATTCTCCTAAGTGTGTAAGTTATTCAGGTGCACTCAATGGAAAAAAAATACAAGGTTGTAATTGAAAAAGGCGAAGACGGCTATTTTATAGCCGAGGTTCCTGAATTACCAGGATGCTATTCTCAGGGAGAAACCCTGGAACAAACAATGGCAAACATAAAAGAAGCAATCGAATTATACTTAGAATCAATGCACGAACTCAAAAGAAAGCCCGGAGAAAAGTTCGTGGGAATAAAAGAAGTTGTCGTGGATGCCTAAACTCAAAGCGCTTTCCTCAAAACAATTCATAAAAATAATTGAAAAACTTGGTTACAAGTTCCTAAGACAAAAGGGAAGCCATGCTACTTATGTAAGTCCGGACAAAAGAATTGTCGTTATACCAATTCACTCAGGAAAGAAAATAGATCGGGGTTTGCTTCTCAAAATAGTCAAAAAAGAACTCAAAATGACAAGAGAAGAATTTGAAAAATATCTTTGATTATTTTTAAACAATTCCAAAGAATTTAATGGTTTGCGGGAAGCTCAGCAATGATTCCATCATAGTGGCCTTTTTCACCAGGGACATCAATTTTTTTGATGTTAATGAAACCAGAGCCCTTAAGCATTTTCATTAACTCGGAACGCGGAAGCATGAAAGCATTCCTCTCAATTGTCTGAGTCTGGCCGTCAGCAAATATTAAAACACTTCTCCATTTTCTGGTTCGGGTTTTAGGTTCGTGAGTAATTTCTTCCCTTACACGTACCTTACCATACCCCTCGAAATCAGTAGTATACTCATCAACTTCAATTCCATTTTTTCTCATTCTTGCAAAAGACTTGTCAGGAGTAGTAGTTAAAATCAAAACTCCTCCAGGGTGAATACTTTCTTTAAAATTATTCAAAGCAGATTTAATACTTTGTTCGCGGGCCTTAACATTTGATTTGTGAGGATTTTTATCCCACGCACCAGCATAAGGAATCGAAGAACCAGGAACAATTAAAATATCAGGCTTCTCTTTACCAAACTTTCTTTCCTGTTCACTAAAATAATTCCCTAAGTTATCCCAAGCCATTTGAAAAAAATAAGGTCTTTCAGAAGCAGGTTCTCCGGCTTCAATTGCAAGATCATTAGTGTAAAATTACTTCCATTAACATTTGCTGGCTTAAATCAGAACCACTTACACGAATACCTTGCTTATGCAATTCTTCCATAACCCTTCCGGTGCCACAAGCAGCATCATGAACATAAGGATTTTTCCACCTAGAACCATTAGATTTCTTCTTAGCTGCAATAACTCCTTTTAGAACTGTTACCCAGCCTTGTGGCTGCAAAGGAATTTCCCTTTCAAGGCAATTCTGCCAAAAAGCAGCGATAGAAATCCTATCCTGCTTCACCTTAGACTCAGTAATAGTAACAGGATGCTTTCTAAGATTAATGGACAATACAAATACCATAAAAAATAAACAATTCGAGAGAATTTAATTGTTACGGGAAAATCCACAGCACCGGCACTCACCTCTCTAATCGTTTTTAAAGTCTCTGATTTACTAATAGGTTAGGCAAAGATAATTGCCTATAGTTATGTAGCAGTTGATTGTATGAGTATAGAGATTGATAAGCAAAAACACACTCCAAAGCAGATTTTCGGTTTGCTTAATCACAGAGTTAGTGATTGGTTTAAGGCGAAGTTCGGGACTTTTACAGAGCCACAGCTTTACTCAATTCCAAATATTCACTATCGGCAGAATACTCTTATTAGTGCTGAGACCGGTACTGGCAAAACGCTTTCGGCTTTTGCGGCAATATTAAGTGAGCTGCATAATTATGAGGAACAGGGAATTTTAGAGGATAAGATTTATTGTGTTTACATTTCTCCTTTGCGAGCATTGAATAATGATATTAAGAGAAACTTATTAGATCCGCTGGAAGCAATAAAGACAAGTGCAAAAAAAGAAGGCAAAAAAATCGATGTAAGAGTAGCGGTTAGAACAGGAGATACTACTCCAAGCGAAAGAGCAAAAATGACGAGAAAGCCACCGCACATTCTAATTACAACACCGGAATCATTAGCAATAATTTTAAACGCACCAAAATTCAGGGAAAATTTAAGAACAGTGCAATGGTTGATTGTGGATGAGATTCATTCCTTAGCTGAGAATAAAAGAGGAGTTCACTTTTCAATCACAGCGGAAAGATTACAAAGGTTAGCTCCGGATATTTGCAGGATTGGTTTGAGTGCAACTGTTGCACCATTGAAAGAGGTTGCGCATTATCTGGTTGGGAATGAAAAAGGAAAACCAAGGGATTGTAAAATAGTTAATGTTTCTTTTTTGAAAAAACTGGATTTGAAAGTAATAAGTCCTTTACCCAGTTTTATTAACACAAGCGTGGAGCAAACACAAACTGCTTTGTATGAAACAGTAACTAATTTAATTCAAAATCATAAAACAACTTTAATTTTTACTAACACAAGAAGCGGAACAGAAAGAATTGTTCATAACCTGAAAGATAAGTGGCCTGATCTTTATAGCGAAAAAACAATCGGAGCACATCATTCCTCTTTGGACAGAGAAGTGAGGTTGAGTGTGGAGGAAAGATTGAAAAAAGGTGAATTGAAAACGGTTGTGTGTTCAACTTCTTTGGAATTGGGAATTGATATTGGGTTTATTGATTTAGTAATTTTAT
>CEPX01195465.1_pt1 | contig 11846 bp, 5 predicted proteins | sample 361361 | NCBI WGS metagenome assembly CEPX01 (sample SAMEA2619974, study PRJEB7988) | marine metagenome | biome: marine biome (ENVO:00000447); feature: mesopelagic zone (ENVO:00000213) & marine oxygen minimum zone (ENVO:01000065); material: "saline water (ENVO:00002010), including plankton...
CGACCATCTCTGGCAAAGCACTGATCCACCGGCACCCCCCATCTGGCTGCTGCTGCCTCAATCAGCATGGTGCGCGCTTTAGCACCGGTCTCGCGCAGCACATCCCAGCGCGTTCGAATGGATGACGACCCGCCCGTCATCTGCATGGGATCCTGAAAGTCGCCATGTACCGGAGCCAACTCGACCACCATAGCGCGCGGATCCACCTCCAGTTCTTCAGCGATGATCGCGGGCATGGAGCTGATCACCCCCTGGCCCATTTCCGTCTTATCCAACTGAAATACGATTCGGTTGTCCGGCGTAATCTGCAGCCAGGCGTTGGGTTGCAGGGCACCAGCCGTGACGTTGGGTAGGGCGGCGACTTTGTTTTCTGTGAAACTGACGCCGAGTGCCAGACCTCCGACAGCCGTCGCGCCGCCGACCAGGAACTTCCTTCGCGTAATCTGTATGCCGCTCATCACGATACCCTCCTGACCAGGGGGTCATTCGGGTCAAAGTGCTGCACTACCTCGCTTTGCTCCGACATCAGTTGCGCAGCACGATGGATGGCACTTCTGATTCGACCGTAGGTTCCGCAGCGACAGATATTGCCGCTCATAGCAGCGTCGATATCCGCATCGCTCGGCTTGGGGTTTCTCGCCAGAAGCTCTGCCGCGGACATGATCTGCCCTGACTGACAGTAACCACACTGGGGTACGTTGCCTTCCACCCAGGCCTGCTGCACCGGGTGAAGCGCTTCGCTGGTCAGGCCCTCGATGGTGGTTACCTGTCTACCGACTGCTTCAGCAACTGTGGTTTGGCACGACCGTACTGTTTTGCCGTCCAAATGAACGCTGCAGGCGCCGCACAGTCCTACGCCACAGCCGAATTTGGTTCCGCTCAGGCCGATGTTGTCACGTAATACCCACAATAAGGGTGTGTCCTCTTTTACGTCGATCTCTACCTGTTCACCATTTAGCAGAAAATTGATCATCGGACATCTCCTCTTGTTTTAGCAGTCATGTGAGATATGTGCAGAGCTTAGCAGGCGGCTGCTTCAGAGTTCAACCGTAGGGTGAGTGGCCCTTCTGTCCGTGCCCCTCGGCGAGCCCTTCGGCGGGCCCTTCGGCGAGCCCTTCGGTTCGAACCCTTCTGTCCGAATCCCTACCCTGTTAATATGCCGACCACCGATGGTGCTTGACCCTGGACGCAGTTGTCGTGATGTTGTCGATCCTGTCCTTTGTGCATTCGCTTCAGCTTTACTATCGATCAGGAGATTACTCATGAGAATCGGATTTCTGGCCACGGTAACGAGTTTGGCCCTCTCCTTCACTGCATTAACAGCCTGTACTGATGACACTTCCGTCGATCCACAGAAGACCACCGCTGAGGATGCGGCGGTCGTTTCGCCTCCGGCCGGCATGCGCCTCATCGAAGAAGTCAAGGGTGAAGCGGGCAAGACAGTGATCCCCTACAAGAAGTATGAGCTCAACAATGGTTTGACGCTGATCTTGCACGAAGATCATTCGGACCCGTTAGTGCACGTGGACGTCACCTACCACGTCGGCTCCGCCCGCGAAGAGGCGGGTAAATCCGGCTTTGCACACTTTTTCGAGCATATGATGTTCCAGGGGTCGGAGAACGTGGCGGACGAAGAACACTTCAAGATCGTCACCGAAGCGGGCGGCAATATGAACGGTACGACCAGCACCGATCGGACCAACTACTTTCAAACCGTGCCAGCCAATCAACTGGAAAAGGTCCTGTGGTTGGAAGCGGACCGCATGGGTTTCTTGCTGGACGCGGTGACGCAAGAGAAATTCGAGGTCCAGCGCGACACTGTCAAAAACGAGCGAGACGAAAGAGTCGATAATCGACCCTATGGCCGTCTATATGAACGAGTCTCTGAAGCCTTGTATCCGGAAGGTCATCCCTACTCCTGGCCTACGATCGGTTTTGTCGAAGACCTCGACCGCGCCAATGTCAACGATCTGAAGGAGTTCTTCCTACGATGGTACGGTCCCAATAACGCCACGTTAACGATTGGCGGTGACTTGGATGTGGGGCGGACACTAACCATGGTGGACAGATATTTCAGCACTATTCCCCGAGGTCCGGACATTCCCGCGCCAGAAAAAGTCCGCGTCACCTTGAGCGAAGACCGCTATATCTCCATGGAGGACAACGTATATCTGCCCATGCTCTTCATGGCCTATCCGACAGTCTCTGTGCATCATCCGGATGAGGCACCGTTGGATCTTCTATCTGAGATCCTCGGCGGTAGCAAGACGTCTCTGTTATACAAGAACCTGGTGAAGAACCAGATCGCTGTGCAGGCACAGGTGGGCCATCCGTGCACTGAACTGGCATGTACATTTAGCCTTCTCGCCTTACCTCATCCGGCCTCTGGCAAGAGTCTGGCAGACCTGGAAGCCATCATTCGCAGCTCCATTGACGAGTTCGAAGAACGGGGTGTGCAGGATGACGACCTGATCAAGGCAAAAGCCAAGATGGAAGCCCTGTTCGTGTTCGGTCTACAGAGCGTGCGCGGCAAGGTCAGTCAGTTAGCATCGAACCAGACCTTTACCGGCAATCCCAATTTTATCGAACAGGATATTGCGCGTTATAACGGTGTCACCGAGGAAGATGTGATTCGGGTATTCAACAAATATATCAAGGGCCAGAAGGGCGTCATCATGAGCATCGTACCAAACGGTCAGCTCGCCAGTATTGCGCATAAAGATACCTTTGAACGCCCTGCACGGCTGTTCGACGCGACGTCGACCACCAGCGCAGCAGACCTGGCGATGCGAGTCGCGCAAGACGACTTCGATCGCAGCAAGCAGCCGGATGCAGGCAAAAGTGCAGAGGCGCAGTTGCCCGCATTCTGGCGTCACGAAATGAAGAACGGGATCAGCATATTGGGTAGTCAGAGCACCGAGACCCCAACTAGCGCTATCTTGTTGAAGATTCCGGGTGGCCACTATCACGAAAGTAAGGACAAGGCCGGCACGGCATCCATGTTGGCTGCACTCTTAAACGAGTCCACCAGGAGACGTTCGACTGAAGAGATGAGTAACGAGCTGCAGAAACTTGGCGCCAGCATTTCGATCTCCGTTCAAAACTTGTACGTCACGGTTTTTGTCAGCAGCCTGACGAAAAACCTGGACGCGACGTTAGCCCTGGTACAAGAGAAGCTGTTCGAACCGGCCTTTCTCAAAGAGGACTATGTGCGCGTACACCAGCAGACCCTGCAGGGGATCCTCAACAATAAAAAAGACGCGGGTTATCTGGCGTCCACTGCCTATCGTGCCTTACTCTACGGCGATAATATAGCCGGTCTGCCGGGAGGCGGTAACGAGACCACACTGCAAAGCGTCACGCTGGACGACGTAAAGGGCTTTTACGACACGAACTTGAAACCTTCTGGCGCTCAGTTGATCGTCGTTTCCGATCTGCAGCAGGCGCCGCTAATCGCGTCGATCGACAAAGTGTTGGGTGGCTGGAAGGGAGAAGGGAGGAAGTTGGAGCTGACGCTGCCCGTGCCAAGTCATGAAGTCAATACGGTATATCTGGTCAACAAGGATGAGGCCGTCCAGTCAGCGATCCGCATCGGTAAGCGGGATCTCAAGCAGGATATCACCGGCGAATATTACCGCTCCGGACTGATGAACTTCCCCTTGGGAGGCCACTTCAACAGCCGCATTAATCTGAATCTGCGCGAAGAAAAAGGCTATACCTATGGTGCTCGTTCCTTCTTCTCCGGTGGTAAGCTGGCGGGCAGCTATACGGCGTCGGCGTCGGTTCGAGCGGATGTCACCGATAAGTCCATCGCCGAGTTCGTGAGCGAGATCAAGCGGTATCACGACAAGGGTATCAGTGCAGATGAGCTCGTTTTTCTGCGTAAGTCGATCAATCAACGGGACGCCCTTCGCTATGAAACCCCCAACGCCAAGTTGGGATTCCTGGCGCAGATCCTCGAGCATGACTTGACCCCGGAGTTTGTCAAAGAGCGTGCTCAAATCGTCGACAGCATTACGGCTGAGGAGATCAGCCAACTGGCAAAGCAACACCTCGACCTGGACGACATGTTCATCGTCGTTGTGGGAGACGCAAAGACCTTGAAGCCAAAACTGCAAGCGTTGGGCTACAAGGTGAAGGACTTTGAGGTATGAGGTCCGACCGGTCTATGTGGCTGTTGCGGTAGAGTCGCGCCACAACGCGAAGCTTTCATTGACGTTTGCGTGCTGCGCTCAGAGCAGGAAAACTCTGTATGGAGCGCGGCTGGACCCCCGGTCTGCGTCCGGGCCGGAGATCGACCGACCAGCATGATAGGACCCGCGTCCCCGCCAAGAGCTGTCGACAATAAGAAGAGGCCATCATGAGTATTTCCCGACTCCTTGTCGCGAATCGTGGCGAAATAGCCATTCGAATCATGCGCAGTGCCGGTGAACTAGGCATCGATACCGACGCCATCTATTCTGAGGACGATGCGGATTCACTGCATACGCAGAAAGCCGATGCTGCCACCCAACTAACAGGTAGAGGGGCAAGCGCGTATCTCGACATCGAGCAGATCATCGAGGTGGCGAAAGGAAACCGCTGCGATGCAATTCATCCCGGCTACGGCTTTCTCAGTGAGAACCCTGATTTTGCGCGCAAGTGTGCCGGCGCCGGTATCAACCTGGTGGGCCCGGGTCTTGAGGCCCTGGAGCTATTCGGCGACAAGGCAAAGGCGAGGAGTTTTGCATCCAGGCTAGGCGTGCCCGTACTTGAAGGAACCGTCAAGGCCACTACGAAGGCAGAAGCCAGATTTTTCATGGCATCGCTTGATGAAGGCGCTCAGGTGATGATCAAAGCGATCAGTGGCGGCGGTGGCCGCGGCATTCGGGTGGTTACTAATCCGGATGAATTGGATGAGGCGTTCAGTCGATGCCAGTCAGAAGCGAAATCTGCGTTTGGGTCGACGCAAGTATATGTAGAAGAGTATCTGCCGAGATCCAGGCACATAGAAGTGCAGATCGTTGGCGATGGAAATTCGGTCATGCACATGGGGGAACGGGACTGCAGCGTCCAGCGACGCCACCAGAAGATACTCGAGTTGGCACCGGCGCCTGGTGTGGATGCGGGGCTGCTCGAACAAATCCACAAGGCCGCCACCGATCTTGCCGGATCGGTCAACTACCGCGGCCTCGGCACGTTTGAATTCCTGCTGGCGGCGGACATGTCCAGATTTGCGTTCATCGAGGCGAATCCCAGATTGCAGGTCGAACACACCGTCACTGAAGAGGTCACCGGCCATGACCTAGTTGCCGTTCAACTTAGACTGGCTGATGGAGCGAAGCTCCCGCAACTGAGTCTCGAATATGCACCCGACGGCTTTGCGATTCAGGCCCGAGTCAATATGGAGACGATGAAAGATGACGGTAGCACCGTGCCATCCGGTGGCCAGCTCAAGGCCTTCGATCCACCCAGCGGACCGGGTATTCGCACGGATTCCTACGGCTACACCGGCTATGCTACCAATCCCTCGTTCGATTCGCTTTTGGCCAAGATCATTGCGCACAAACCGGGCGGCTCGTTCGCCGAGGTGATCGAACGGACCTACTCCGCTCTGTCTGAGTTCAAGGTCGAAGGTGTAAGCACCAACATAAGTTTCCTGCAGAGCATTCTGAGACACGAATCCTTCGTGGAAACGGCATTCCACACCCAGTTCATCGAGCAGAACCTTGCGGAGCTGCTGGCCGCCGGTGATGGTCATCAACGACATTACTTTCAGTCGGAACTGGCGATCCAACGGACCCACGCAGGCGCGAAAGTCGATCCGAACGATCCGCTGGCAGTACTCAGCTTTGGCAAGTCCGGCAATTCAGCCGGCACACCGGTGCTGGAAGAGACAGCTCCGACTGCTGTGGACTTTACCACGCCAGAAGGCACCGTAGCGCTCGTTGCCCCGATGCAGGGCACCATCGTGAGCATCGATGTGAATGAGGACGATGAGGTCCGGGCCGGTTCTACACTGCTGATCATGGACTCCATGAAGATGGAGCATGAGATCATGGCGGAAACATCGGGGATTGTGCGACGGATTGAAGTGCAGGTATCAGATACGATCTACGCCGGCCATCCACTGCTCTTCATCGAAGAGGCCGAAATCTCCGGAAACGATGAAACGGCCAGCGAGGAGATCGATCTTGACGAGGTCCGAGCGGATCTGAAGGATGTTCTGGACAGGCGGCAACTTACTGAAGATGACGCTCGACCGAAGGCCGTGGCAAGGCGCCGCGCCACGTCTCAGCGCACTGCTCGGGAAAATGTCTATGACCTTTGTGAGCCGGGCAGTTTTGTGGAATACGGACCGTTGGTGTTGGCCGCCCAGAGAAGACGCCGCTCGATACCGGAACTGATCGAAAAGAGCCCTGCAGACGGGATGATCACTGGCGTCGGTGCAATCAACCAGGATCTGTTCGGCGATCCGGCATGTCGGTGTGTGGTCATGTCTTACGACTATACCGTATTTGCCGGCACGCAGGGCGCGCACAATCATAACAAGACCGACAGAATGATCGATGTGGCGACCAAGGGTCGCATGCCCATGGTGTTGTTTGCCGAAGGAGGCGGCGGACGACCGGGCGATACGGAGGGTGGAGGAGGCGGCAGGACGTTTTCACGATTTGCCACGCTGTCGGCACTGGTGCCGATGGTTGGCATTACCTCTGGCCGCTGCTTTGCGGGTAATGCCTCGCTGCTCGGATGCTGTGACGTCATCATCGCGACGGCCAACTCCAACATCGGTATGGGTGGGCCCGCCATGATCGAAGGCGGCGGCCTCGGTATCTTCACACCTGAGGATATTGGACCCATGGATATCCAAGTTCCCAGCGGGGTCGTTGATATAGCGGTAGAAGATGAGCGTGAAGCCGTACAGGTCGCCAAGAAATACCTGTCGTATTTTCAGGGCAGCATAGGTCAGTGGCAGGAACCCGATCAGCGCGTCATGCGGCGCATCGTACCGGAGAACAGACTGCGTGTTTACGATGTGCGCAAAGTGATTGAGACGCTTGCCGATACCGGTTCGGTGCTGGAGATTCGCAAAGATTTTGGTGTCGGCATGAATACCTCGTTGGTCAGAGTCGAGGGCAGACCACTGGGCGTGATTGCGAATAACCCGATGCATCTTGGCGGCGCTATCGACTCTGACGGATCCGATAAGGGAGCTCGTTTCATGCAGCTCTGCGATGCCTTTGACATTCCCATCTTGTTTCTGTGTGACACGCCGGGAATTATGGTCGGACCGGAGATCGAACGGACCGCATTGGTCAGACACTCGAGCAGAATGTTCCTGATCGGTGCAAATCTGTCCGTGCCCTTCTTCACAGTAGTGCTCAGAAAGTCATATGGTTTGGGCGGCATTGCCATGGCCGGCGGTTCCTTTAAGGCCACCATGTTCAGCACCGCCTGGCCAACCGGCGAGTTTGGTGGGATGGGGCTGGAAGGCTCCGTCAAGCTCGGCTATCGCGATGACCTCGCGGCGATTGAGGATCCCGAAGAACGCAAGCAGAGATATGAAGAGATGGTGGCTCGTGCCTACGAAAACGGCAAGGCGCTCAACAACGCGTCCCTCTTCGGGGTAGATGACGCCATCGACCCGGCCGAGACCCGTCAGTGGGTTGCCAGTCTAATAAAATCAGTCAGGCCTCCCGCGCCGCGGGAAGGCAAAAAGCGACCGGTTGTGGATGCCTGGTGACACCTGGTTAAACAGGGCCAGCTAGGGGGCTCAATATCGGGGCGCGACTCAGGACTCCCACCCGGCTCCATCTGGACAGGAACTGACAGTACCTGTGCGAAATAACCACGTCCGTAGGAACGTTTCACCGAAAAAACAGCACACACTACGGTATCAGACCTGAACTCACCATTGGAGGGCAGAGATGAAGCCGGCTCTTGATATCTCACAAGCACCTACCGCTGCAGAGCACGCTGCCAGTATGGCTGGATATATGCGTGAAGGGGAGCGACTCGCGTCAGCATTGGGCAATCGAGGACCCGTACTGTTCGATTCGGATGGCAAGCTTCATCGGGAGATCCTGGATGCCTATTGGGAACATGGCTTTTACATATTCGAGGGTCTCATCAAAGGGGAGGAAATCGAGGACCTTCGGGCTGGAATCGACAATATGCTGGAACGTGCGCCGGCCCACCGCGGTGCGACGGTTGACGCAAAGGGCAGGCCTGCATTCGGCCAGGAATTCAAACGCAACCCCTATCTGTTCATCAAACCACTCTCGGACCCATGGGGAGGCACGGAGGTCCTCAGCGGCCGGCATCCGACTCAGATGACCCAGCCGATCCCCGATGAGAGTGCACCCGAGGATGTGGTTTATCTCATGAATGGCATGTGTCAGGCGATGGAATCCGGGTTGCGACTCTACGGCCATCCGCAACTCCTCACCATTGCGGAGGCGATCAATGGAGCGGACTTTGTTCCGTTTAACGATGCGATCTTTGTCAAACAACCGGGCTTGGGCGGCTCGGTTGCCTGGCACCAGGATGGTGTCACTCATTGGGAATCAGAGCAATGGGACGAAGGCATTCACGGATTCAACTTTCAGGTCCAGCTCTATCCAAGCACCCTCGGCAATTGCCTGTGGGTGATGCCTGGCACCCACAAGGAGGGGCGAATCGATATCAAAAAGCTGGTCGCGAAAAACGGTGGGTCGGAACAGCTACCCGGCGCGGTACCGTTGACGTGTCAGGCGGGCGACGTGACCATTGTCAATCGACAAGCGCTGCACGGCTCCTTCGCTAACACTTCTGCAGATATTCGAGTCTCGATGACGTTCGGTTTCCATCGTCGCAGCTCGATCCTGGGCGCGCACGGTGCACTCGGGCAGAACGTTGACGAAGTCTATGATGAACAGCGCATCTTCGATCGTTCCAGTGTCATTGTCGTCGCCATTGATGCACGCCAGCAGCATTACGCGGAAGAAGAACGGTATTGCTACCAGCCATTTGCCGGTCTGGAGGATGACTACCGATGGGGTGACGATATCTTCAAACGGGTTATCCTCGATTACAATCTCAAGGATCTTGCCATTTAGTATGGCAGTGTACGGCGCCTGATCAATCCACAGTTGAGACTAGAGACAGGATTCTCACCGAGGTCCCATCAAGCGCAACGTCGTCAACTGCGGATCTTGTCCGATCTGCTCTTCAGTAAACGGCAGCTTGACCCATTCACCCTTGGAATAGAGCCTGGTTTGATCAGCGAAATGGGGTGACTCCGGTTGCTGGGATTGCGAGTAGGTCAGCACGACGTTGGCATCCGGATTGCCGTCATCGTCCCAGGTAACCACCTGAATGTAGCTGTTTCCGGCGACGATGGGGGTATATCCCTTACCTTTTGTAAGTGGTGCGCTGATGTTGCTGAACATGCCGCTGCCGCCGCTACCGCCGGGAATACCGATCTTCTCCTCACCCGCCATGCTGTACTGGACCTCTCCCCAAGGAGCATCCAGTGGGATTTCGGCTTCGTCGAGTGCGTGCACTGCTCCCGCCAGCGCCGTCATGATCGCTTGGCGAACGCTTTTGTTCTCCCCGTTGAGGCCGCTGGGTGTATTGACCGGGTCGGTGGGATCGAACGGGACCGCATAGAGGTTCTCGATCCGGGCGGCACGGCGCCAGAATTCCGTGTAAACCTGGGCACCCCGGCTGTCGAGGTCCTGACGTCGATCCCATGCGCTCAATACCTGACACGCCTTGCTGACGTCGATCGTGCCTCCCGGCAGGGGTACCTCGCTCTTCTGCTCAGCGCAGATCGCCAGCAGATCATCCAGCAGCAGTTCAGCACCGAAGTTGCGGTGGTTAAACATCAGCGACTGCAATTTCCTGGGGGTGAACTTTTGTGGCTGGTCACCACCGATCACTTCGCTGATGAACTTCAGTCCGGCTCGGGTGCGTAGGCTCCTGGCCGTTCTCTCATTGCCGACAATGGGGGAGTACCCCTCCAAGGGCTCGTCGGGATTGCTGAGCCAGTAGGAGTCGTTCGAATTGGTGACATAGTCCTCGCGCCGGAGCATCGGAAGTTTTTCCGGGGGCAGCACGCCGGGAGCCGCCGCCGTCTCATCGGTGCGCCATTCACAGTCGGGGTTGGAGCCATTGAGCACCACCATCGACCTGCCAGAGACTCGATTAACATGTTGGCTCTGACAGGCGTCAATCATCTTCTGGTCAACGTTGGGGATCGCTGAGACATCACCGTAGAAAGCGACTCCGGATCGATCAGCGGCGATCGTGTTCACAAACGCCACCCCCTGCACTTCGGTCAAAGCCGTGGCCACCTCGTCGACAGAAGTTGCCCGGTTGAGTCGATAATACTGTTCTGCAGAGCGATAGTTATTCAGATTGACATCCCTGATGGTATAGAGACGCTCGTTAGTCCACGGCAGCGCCTTGTCCACCAGTACGGGCCCGTAATGGCTCATGTAGACTGAGTGCTGTTCGCTCTTGATGGTCGCCTCGGCGCTCTTAATGTCTACTTCGACATTCTTGAGTTCAAGACGACGGGCGCCGTCACCGTACACGTAGGAGAGTGGGTCGCCCTTCACCAGGGAGAGTTCATAGAGGGTAAAGCGCAGTGCGCTGGAGACCGTATGACTCCAGGCGATATGTTGGTTGAAGCCGATACCAATCGAGGGAGTGGTAATCAGTCCGACACCCATGACATTCACATCACCGGGAATAGTCAGATGGGCAATGTGAAAGCGTGATGGTCCCCGCCACGGATAGTGTGGGTTGCCGAGCACCATGCCACGGCCGTTAGCAGTCACGGCCTTGCCGAGGGCGTATGCGTTACTCCCGAATAAACTCGGGTCGGGAGGTGACCCGAGATCCGACGAACTGGTTGAGCTGCTGTCCGTACCGGGAGGAGCCGCGCTCGCAATCCCATTCATGAAGTATCCAACCCCATAGCGGATCCCAAAGCCGATGTATAATCGGTACATGTCCCTCTGGGTAACATCTCTGACCCACGGCTTGCCTCGGCACGCGCCCGGCAGTGAATCTCCGCCCTGATCCTGAAGATAGCGGTTGAATCCGGCAGCAAATCCCTCACTCATTTGAGTCGTGTCCGCACGCTGCTCTTTCTTGTAGCGATCCACGGTTGCCTCGTCCAGCAGCGCCTTGTGGAAGATATCGCTCTGCAGATTGCCTTTTTCGGGACCCAGGTATTTGGACAGTTCACCATTGACCATCATGAACGCGCGTGCCAGTACACAGACTGCGTCCTTTGCTTTGGCGTAGCCGAATCCATAGCCGAGACTACCTGCGTCATCCGCCTTGATGTGTGGAACACCGTAAGATGTCCAGCGAATGAGGGCATCGTAGCTTGGAGCCTGCTGGATGCTCGCATCGTCAGCAGCCGTTTGGGTGGAAGAGCTCTGATCGGGACTGCACCCGGCCAGTAGGATGGTCATTATGATTGCTCCAGTGCAACGACTTAGCTTTACTGTGTTCATATTTGACTGTCCTATGTCCCGCTGAACTGAAGAAAGTACTACTCGTGCCAAAATCTACCACAAACCGCAAATGCATTACATAGTGGCCCTTGCTGTCTGCCTGAATGATCACAGTTGCAGGCTCAATGTGAATGTCGGATCACGGCGCGCATTGGAAAGCTGTTCGAATGCGTATGCGATTTTCAGGAGAACCGGTTCCTGAAATGCGCCGCCGAAGAAAGAGATTCCCACCGGCAGATCATGCACATAACCCGCAGGAACGGTTATGTGGGGATAGCCTGCAATGGCGGCTGCGGAAGAGCACCCTCCAGAGCCTCGGTCGCCGTTAAGCAGATCGATCACCCAAGCAGG
>CEPX01197868.1_pt1 | contig 11843 bp, 10 predicted proteins | sample 361361 | NCBI WGS metagenome assembly CEPX01 (sample SAMEA2619974, study PRJEB7988) | marine metagenome | biome: marine biome (ENVO:00000447); feature: mesopelagic zone (ENVO:00000213) & marine oxygen minimum zone (ENVO:01000065); material: "saline water (ENVO:00002010), including plankton...
GGTGGGTAGCCGATGGCATAAATCACAAAGCCTTTTTGCCCCTTATCGAAGTTGAAAACCCTTGTGATATCCCCTGTTTTTAGCGTATCACGGGCATCTTTCATCTTATTGAACCATTCCATATCGCGTACGAAATCTGCATAGATCGTGTCAGCAGCTCGACTGATATTTTTCTTGTGTGCGTTGAACGAGTGTCCAAGATTTGTTAGCCCTTTTACTCTGTGGACAAACTTTGCCCATAAGTCCATTTCCATTCGCATTTGTAGCAGCAGGGATTCGTATAGATATACCAATTTCACAACAGTAGTTTCCGGTATATCAGTAGTTTCCTTTGCTAAGAAGAGCCGTTCTTCTTTGCCTAATTCCTGCATGAGCAGATCATATGCCATGTCAACCACACGCATCTTGAGACAGAGTTTGAAGCCAGCACCATCAATATGGTTCTTTTTCAGGAGAACGGGGGCTATCTTGTCGAGCCGTTCGAGCAAATCTCCAAAAGGTAGAGGAGTCATGGAGAAGATATAGCTCAATATCAATATGTTTGTAAAGGTACTAGAGGTACCAACTGGTAAGAACAATCTGAAGATTGGTGCCCAATCTGCTTTCCAGTTGAAGCTTCTATTCGTAGTATGAGGGCATTATGAACATGAAAATTGAGCCTTTGTCGCCTGACTTGTTAATTGCGATCTACGCGATTCATAAGTTCTACAAAGAGTTGGATGAAAATTCAAATTGGCTCACTGATAAAGAGTCAGGTAAGAAGAAAACGATTGCTGAAAATAAGTGCGATGATATCGAATACTATCTCACGTCGCCAATTTTGTGGGACTGCGCTTCATTCTTTTTTGAAGCCGATCAGTGCATAGAGCGCATTCGCAATTTACCTTTTGCGGTGGGCGAATTACAGGAAATTATTCACAGCTCGAAGTCCTCAGATTTTGATTGTACATTTAATCTCACAGAAGAATGGGAGCATAAGATTCAACATGACCAAGAAAAACTTCATAAGATTCCAGATCTTCGTGTCATTATAGACAAAGCAGAAGGTGAGGCGTTAAAGATGCTTAGAGAAAGGTTTGCAAAGGCACAAAAGAAAGCCGAGAAAGAGCCAGGTGTATATCCGAGAAAAACAATTGCAATATCTTTCCCATTCAAACTAGCATACTGGATTTCCCACGATATTTTTCGCTGCTTGCGATTCGAGATAAAGAAGCTCGAAGAGGAGAATAACGGCACCCCTCCTAGTTTCGATGTACTTGAATTGCTCACAGTAAGACAGCCTGTAGATCTTCGACTGGTAAAGAATCGAGAAATCTTGAGACCGATATTAAACAATTTTTTGGAAGAATATCTGAAAGACTTCAGAGAGGGGTCGCTATTTAACAGCAATGTACTTAAATGGAATTTTCAAAAGAAAAGGCTCATGGAGCAACTCGATGAGATGTCGCAAAAATACGGACCAGAGTTCTTCATTAGTCGTGATACGTTCGGGGAACTAAAAATTGAACATGGCGACTACAAGCCAGTTGAAACCTTGTTAGCGTTGGATTATGAAGGAGTATTGAACATCAAGTCTTTCAGGCTGCAAGAAGTGAGTGCAATGAATAAATGGGAAAAGGAGACCGGATTGATTGAAATTGAAGTTGAACTGCAAAAGACACTGGTAACAATTACGCCTGCTGGAGATTCGAAACATGATTTTGCTCTGACAGAAGCTCAAAAAAGATCATTTCAACAAATGCAGGAGAATTTCGCAAAACTATCACAGTCGATAGATCTTACAGCAATGGGAAAAGCTATGAAGGATAATATTGAAGCTGTAAATGCGTTTACTAGAATTGCCAGTCCAAACATTCAAAGCGCTTTTAGTGCAGCGGTCGCTTTACGAAAAAATGAAATGAATCAAGTCGCTCAGGCAGTTCAGAAGATGCAGAACACGCTTGCACTCCATATTCCTGATTTTGCAAAAGCAGCTGCCGAAGCGAACAAACTGGGCTCTCTTATGGCAGAGCAAATTGCAAAGACTGAAATTGCATACCCAGAACGAGAGTCTTTCATTGCATTACCTTCACCTTTGAGATCTAGCGACATGGTAGTATCAACAAGTGAATATAGTGACGATCAGGAGGAACTGGAAATGCTTCGAAATGAAGTTGATCAGTTGAAACAAAAACTTGGAAAACCTGATGATACTGTTGTTACTTTTGACGAAGATAACGGGAATGTAATTGTTGGTGAAAAGGTTATTGGCGAAATAGAATTGGCAACCAGGGAATACTTCTTCTTTCAGCGTCTGTATCAAAATATTGGTAAACCAGCTTCTCATATTGAGCTTTACGACTACATAAGAGAGCAGATGGGAATTAAAGTCTCTTACTCGCCAAATGTATTCACATCGAAGATCAAAGGAGAGCTAAAAAAGAAAATAGATATCAGCAAGCTCATCAAGTCGGCAAAGAATAGGCAGGGCGAAAATGGATACTGTCTCCGATCTAGAGTAATAATTTCCGATAACTGAGCAATAATTTCAGAGGGCTTTCTCCGCTAAGAGCTGCGATTCTACGCTCGGCGCTTTTGCCTATTCCGATTCTCATTCATTCACATGAACCACGAAACCCACCTCGACATTACCGACATCTACGCGTCCGCCTACCTATTATCACAAGGCGTAGAACTGGATGGCACTGAGCGCACACCAGATGGCAGAGTCCATTTCCATCTGCGACGTATTGAAGGAATGGACGAACTGATGCAGGTCTATTGGTCGAACAAGCCAACGCCTGTTGTACCAGCGCAACTCTATGCCTCCCTCAAGTTTCTTAAATCTGTCATCCACTCAGAGAGATGATTCTTTTCGGTATTTCAATTCCTTTGGATCCTCGTCCTCCCTAAACAGGGAAAACAAGCCAACCGAGCTATCAACCCAAGTTTACTCATTTCCCCCTCAAATTATGACTGATTATAACCCGAATGACGACAAATTCGAAATTCTTGTTATCGACAAAAGCCTCAGCTGGACAGATGCATATTGTGGATACACCGCACCACGCTTTCGACGTTACAAGTCCTTGTCTCCTTCCGAATTACAACGATGCCTGAAGAACCTCTAGCAGAACGGCGACGATCCCAAGCGGACAAGCTCATAGAGCTCGTTACGGCAGAAAGGGCTGTACTGTTCCGTGATCAATTCAATGAGCCACATGCTCATATCCTTGTAGACGACCACTGGGAGATCTGGAGAGTACGCAGTAAGCAGTTCAGGCGTTGGCTGTGTTCTCTTTTATGGGAATCCGAGCAAAAGGCTCCGCATTCCAATGCGCTCACTTCAGCTCTTACTATCATCGAAAGCCGTGCATGTTTTAAGGGTGAGCAGATTACCCTTGAAAATCGTGTCTGCTGGTACGAAGGAGCACTATGGTATGACCTCAGTAATAGGAACTGGGAAGTGGTACGCATCACGGAGGGCGGGTGGGAGATCGTTACCGATCCTCCCATCCTATTCCGACGCTACGCTCATCAATCTGCCCAAGTCGTACCAGACACATCAGGTGACATAGAAGCACTGAATGAGTTTCTGAACCTTGCAAAAGAGGAACAGAAGCTGTTGTTGCTTGTGTACCTCATCACTTGTTTTCTCCCTGACATTCCACACCCCATTCCTGTCCTCTATGGCCCACAAGGGGCATCCAAGACGACACTCGCTCGTGTTCTAAGACGTTTGATAGACCCTTCTGCTGTTGAAGTTCTTTCGTTGCCCAGAAACGTCAATGACATCGTGCAGCAACTCTCACATCATTGGTTTGCCTTCTTCGATAACGTTACAGGAATACCAGCGTGGATCTCTGATGCACTTTGTCGTGCCGTAACGGGTGAGGGTTTCTCGAAGCGTGAGCTTTACTCCGATGATGACGATGTCATCTATGCTTTTCGTAGGTGTATAGGACTTAACGGTATCAATTTAGCAGCACAGAAACCAGATCTCCTCGATAGAAGTATTCTCTTTAAGTTGGAACGCATCTCACGTGAGAATCGTAAAGGTGAGAAGGCTCTCTGGAGCTATTTTGAGGAGAAGAGACCACAGATCCTCGGAGGCATCTTTGATGCTCTCTCGAAGGCTATAACGCTTCGTAAAGGGGTTAATCTACCGACGGTTCCTCGTATGGCAGATTTCACGTATTGGGGATGTGCTGTCTCCAATGCTCTAGGACACAATCAGGAAGAATTTCTCGATTCGTACTATGCAAACATTGGTGAACAGAACGAAGAAGCCGTCCATGAGAATCCTGTAGCTATTGCTCTGACAGCTTGGATGGAGAATCGAGACGAATGGGAGGGCACACCTTCGGAGCTACTTGGAGATCTTGAAGCGATGGCCAACGTGGAGAAGATTGATATGCGTCAGAAAACATGGCCAAAGGCAGCCAATGCGCTGTCCCGACGCATCAATGAAGTTAAAACAAACCTTGCAGAAATGGGCATCATGATCAGATGTGAGAAGACGACTAATGGTAAGCGAATGATCCTTATTCAAAAAGAGCCACAAGAAACCGCCATAACCGCCACACCGTCTGATGAGCAAAAGGACAGCCAAACAAGTATCGGCGGTGTAATCGAACCGCAATCTGAACCGCCACAAACACCGCCATTGAAGAATTTGGCTGCTGCTAGTGTTGTTTCCAGTAGTGGCGATAGTGGCGATGTTAATTATGACCCTTCTCTTCCTTTCTGATTATGACTTCCAAGAAGCAAACTCAGGCCAATAAGAAGAATGCCAAGAAAGGCGGTGTGAAATCTACAGAAGGGAAGGAGGTCTCAAAGATGAACGCACTGAAACATGGAATTCTGAGTAAGGAGCTCTATTTTTCAACTGGAAAAGACTATTTGAGTTATGAACAATTTTTGGAGCTTCAGATTGCATTCTTTGAATCTATGGAGCCTGTTGGAATTCTAGAAACACTACTTGTAGATCGTTTATTTGCAACATTCTGGCGAATACAAAGGCTCTACATAGCAGAAACGGGCTCCATTAGAAAACAAGTAGAAGCGCACTTTATGCAAAATTCCTTAGATCAAATTGAAGAAAATGCTACTGCCCGCAAGGATGTTGAACATGGCTTCTTTCGTCGGATGCGTACAAGTCACGGATGTGAGCAACTTGCAATGAACTGGCAATCAATTTACGAAACCATCAAGGAATCAGGTTTGCCTCTCGGTAAAGGAATGGCAAGGGCTCTAGATGAGGAACTAGGTGGAAGATCTGGATTTTGGAAAGCTGAATGCGTAAGTATATGTAACTACGCCTTCGAAAATGTAGAAGAGAAACCAATGGATGCTGAGGAAGAAAAACAGATTCTTGGATGGGCGTTGCAATACTCGGAAGAAATGATGGAATTGTTTAACGATTTTGCAAAATTCCACAAAGGAGATGAAGAGGATGTTAGGAAAGCAGATTTTCAGTCAAAAATGCTTCCGCCAATAGCAGACCTAGAGAAATACCAAAAGTATGAGGCTCATCTCCAACGGATTCTGATGCAGACACTCCATGAATTACAACGAGTACAAAGTACGAGGCTTGGTAAGCCAGCACCTCTTTCTGCTGCTCTAGATGTGAATCTTAATTCTGAAAATGGGTTCGTTTCGTAATTTCATGGATTCTGCCAATACAAACCACCAGAGGCTACAAGAAGAACAGCAAGTCAGTGCTACTGATGCGCTTATTGTTTGGCAGCAAATAAAGTTATTGGAGCGCACTTGTAAGCAAATGGAGATAGTTTCTGATGATGAAAAAGTAAGAAACCGTTTGGGTTTCCAGTACGGTGATAAGTTTGTCCATTACTAAATACAGCCTATTCTTGTACACTACAATCAATATGAAGCATGAGCATATCCAGTCATTGTTAGAAAAACTCACACCAATGAGATATATCAGGCAGTCTTCTGATGAAAGAAGTGGTAAGCAGTCTGCCTCTTTCCCAAAGCAGTACAATGCCACGGATGATATTTTAGAGGAGTATTTCCTGGATATTGACGTACCAAACAAAGAAGAAGATATATCAGCCAAAGACCCATACAAGAAGCCACGCCCTGAATGGAAGGAAATCGTTCAAATGATTGTAGATGGTCTGGTCAACTGTTTGGTTTGCTGGAAATTGAGTCGCTTAGCGAGAAACGAGATGGAGGCAGCAGAAATAATGATGTTGTACAGACGAGGCAAGATACTAGCTATCTTCACCGCTGAAAAGGTGTACTACAAGCACACAGCGAGAGAGTACGACGATATGCAGGAAGAATTTCACAAGGCTATTTCCCATAGTGACTACCTCTCCGAAGACATCACTGACGGCAATGACACTATACTGAAAGACGGTTTATCAAATGGAAAATTCAAGTGGGGTTATTACAGGAAGGACGCTGACGAAGGTGGAAAGTACATACCGTGCAAATATAACTTCGACATCATCAAGGAGGCACTGGAGATGATGATTGCTGGCGCAAAAAATCTTGAAGTGTTGGAATTTCTTCAAGAGAAAGAATGTCGTAGAGTGTACAAAAAGAAGCAAGAAAATGGCAGCCACAAAGAGTCTCTCCCTTCATTGCAGACCGTAGCCAACATCAGAAAAGACCCTATCTACTACGGTGTACTTATGCAGTCCAATAAGGCAATTGATCTCTGTACACTTCGTGGCTACGGTTTTGAACCTATGATTACAGAAGACGAATACAAGCTGATTCAGGGACAAGGCAATGTAAAAGGTAAGAGTGTGAGAACTAACATGCGATACAAGCGGAAGGGCATCAAAAAACCGTTTGATGGACTACTGAAATGCACCTGTGGAGCACACTGCATGATTGATATTTCACGGGGTAAGCAAGGCACGTACTACGCCTATGCACGATGTGTAAAGAAGCAGAAGTGTCCTGCATTCATACAAGCAAAAGCAGAAGGTACGTCTGTAAAGTTCACCCGCCTCAAAGTCATTATGGATGCTATGCAACTGGAATTACAGGATCGAACTATGAATCATGATGTGAATGAAAAGTTGCTCCTAGAAGGCTTTCAACAGGAGACTAAGGAGTATCTCGAAACAGAAGCCAAAGTCATGAAGTCCGACCGTAAGAATCTTCGTAGAAAGAAAAGTGAGATTGAGCAGTGTCTCGAAGACCATATCAAGTCTGGTATTAGCTTTGGCAAGATGGACGTTCGTGAGAAAGAGACTTATGACAAACTTAAAGATCAAATGCTCGTAGACATTCAAAAGATAGACCAACAGATCAAAGCACTGGAAGATGGAAGCACCTTGTATAGCTTTGACTACAGCAGAACAGTCAAACTCTTGGAACATGGCTTCTCTAACTTCCGAGACGCTCACCCAACAGACATAGACCACTTCTCTCGCATACTTTGGTCAAACCTCACCGTTTTCAATGGAGAGGTGCAGAATTTTGCATGGAATCCTGTGATTGAGAATCTGTTTTACCCTGTACTTACGAATGGTGGAGCTGAGGAGAGTCGAACTCCTGACCCCCTGCTTGCAAAGCAGGTGCTCTGACCAACTGAGCTACAGCCCCAAACCGGAGCTAGTATAAGCAAAGATTTGCTTTTGCAAAGGTGAAAAGTAAAATTTATGTCACGATTTTTTCCAGAGCACCCTGCTCAACCGCATTCTTAATCTCCAAGCCAATCCTCTCCCCAGCGCTCATAGATTCTCCATGCAGATAACCGGAGTATGGAGTGCTGCGAACACCCGGTGAACCTGGAATGCGGAAACTCACATCGAAGATCACGATGTCTTCTTTTCCATCTTCTGCAACCACCGCTCCTTGCAATGCAAACGGTCCGATCATTCCCTTGCCACTTGGATCAAGATCCTTCGGCAATGTGTTACATTGTGTTACAAACTTTTCTCCGAGATCAAACGCCTTTTCGAGAATCGATTCTTTTACGGTGCAGGCGATGTGTCCTGTTTCTATCATCTTTAGTGGCACCTCTTTTTGCGCTTGTGCTTGCTGATCTGCAGTCATACGGAGAAAGCCATCGAGATTAGTTTGTCTGCGTGTATCTGTACCCATAAGTTCCAGCTCACCAGTAAGTGGTGAGTAGAAGAAGTTGAAATTTACAGGAGCGCCAACGATGAACTCTTCGACAATTGCCTCTCTCCAGTTCGATGCAATTTTTCCTTCGGCCTCCATTCGCATACCCACAGATTCATACTCCTCATCTGATGAGACAATGAAGAACGCCCTCTCAAATCCACGCTTTGCCTCAGCAGCTTTTACAATAACTGGACGATCAATCCCCAACCCCTTACTACCAGCCCCTAACCCCTTATATATTTTGGGCGTCCGAATCCCCGCATCTTGAAGCAAGTGATACTGGTTATACAGTTGATCACGCTCTTCAATTTTGAGAAGTGTCCGTGATCCAAAGATCGGAACATGGAAGTCGTTTTCGACTCGAGAGAAGTCATCAAAGTAGACCCAGAAGTATCTATTATGTACAAAAATTGTATTCATTTCTTTCAGCTTCTGTTGAACACTTTCATCCAATACGTTCTCGAAGTTATCACAAACAATAACCTCATCAATACACCCAACTTCCCGAGTTCCCAAGTTCCCAAGTTCCCTACTCTTATAGTACTTCTCAAACGTTTTCTCTCTTCCTTTTCGTGCAACACACACCGTATTAAATCCAAACTGCTTTGCTCCATGACAGACATCAAGAGCCGAGTGTCCTCCAAGCACACCGACAGTGAGTTTAGAAAGGTCGTAGCCTTTGAGAAGGTCAGAAGTATTCATAGGCGATATAGTACAGGAAACTATTATTTTTTGCGCTTAGCTTTTTTTGCCTTCTTATTCTTCTGTCTCTCCTGAATGCGTTTATTCCTTTCCATGCCCAGTCTTACTACAGGGAATCTTACTGTTTCGTCGTACGCATCAGGATTGTCATCTATGACATAGCGATATAGCAAATCGATAATAGAGTCGTAGCTTGTCTCTCGTGCAACAGCAATCACTAATTCTGCCCTCTTTATATTTTTCTGAGAGGTAGCAGATAAACCACTTGCGAGAATATGCTCGCAGGCAAGTGCGACAGCCGATCGTTGATGATCGAGTACCGCAGCTTTGATTGCATCTTCCTCCCCATTTGATTCAAGTAGTGCATCTACTAGCTCAAAGTCTAGATTATTTAATCTTGCCGGATCACGATTACGTTTTGAGGTCATGTTATGAGAATAAGGACGAGTATTATCCCAGAATATCCTCTAGTTGTCCAGCCCCTATCGCCTGCTGAATATCCAGCGCAATCCGTCTTCCTGTACTCATAGGTTTGTCGTATTTGAGTGCTGTATACGGCGATCCTTCGATAAACGGATTCGTCCCCGCAACAATACGGGCACTGATCTCAAAACAGTAAATTTCCAGTTTTCGCGTGACGATACACTCTAGGCAAAACGGTCCGAACAAGCCTTTACCGTTAGCAGTAATCTCCTTACTCACCTTTACGACGCTCTCTCCCATTTCAAGGAACTTTGGAAGAAGCGACTCACGAACAACAATCGGAATGTTCCCAACAATCGTGTAACTGGTATGAATGTTCGCAGCCAACTGGTCTTCTGCTTTGATGCGTCCAATAGAATCCGCATTACTTTCGTAACGTTTATCAAAACTCAAGATCTCCAGCTCTCCTGTTATCGGAGACTGGAAGTAGTGTGCGTACAGTGGAACACCAACAATATATTCCTGAATGGCGTAGTCGCTGTTATTCGGATGCTTTTTGTTCTTCACCTCCCAGAACTGTTCTGGAGTCTTAGCAACAAAGTAGCCGAAGCCTCCACCTGCTCCATGAAACTTTACGATAACAGGTTTTTCAATCTTCTCAGGGTCGTCATAAATCTTTGGAAGCAAAAGTCCAGACTTCTCCATCCAAACGCGTTCCTTATTCCTATCACTCTCCCATTCAAGGATCTCTTTTGTTCCGTAGTACATCGCCTTCATGGCTTTCACTCTGTCATGTCCCATATAAGCGATAAACGAACCATGAGGGATGATAATAGCGTTACGCTTAATCAGCTCTTCTTCTAGAGCCTCATTCCAGTCTTCAAACTTATCAACCGTCAGTATTTCATCTGCAACACCGTATCCACGACTGTCATACACACGCTCTGTACTCTTTTTGCAGATAGCAAGTGTCTTAAACCCCTCATCCTTAGCCCCTTTAAGAATCTGCAGCGCTGAGTGGCTTCCAATGGTCGCAATCACGAAATCATTGGGATTTGTAGAAGCCGGCAATATGGGGGTACCGTTTGCCATGGTATTTTGAGCATTGTACTAAAATTTTGCCGTTTTGCAAGTGAATTCTACTATACTGTCTATTCAAGCCCCTCAATGGTATAATTGTAGTAATATCACTAAAAAACTCCACCTATGAAACGCATCGCATTGTTCATGATTTTAGCCGCAATACCGGTTGCCGTCCTCGGAACTCTCTTTCCGGACAAAGTATTGCAGCAGCCTGATACATCCGAAGCGTACCACTCTGTACGAGGTGCTCAGATCGTTGCATTTGTCCGAGATGGATGTCCGCACTGTGCAGACTTCGAAGCCTTTGCACTAGCGAATGATCTGGAAGTGGAATATCACGAAGTTACACAAATCGATGCACAGAAACTCTTTACCGATTTACAGCAAAGAGCCCCCGCACTCAACCAGGGAGTGCCCACTATTATTATTGATGAAACCGTAAGCCAAGGATACAGCACAGACGACGTCGCAGGTGTTTCTATAGTAAAACGTTTAGAGAATTGCCAAGTAGCAGAAGATGGCTGTCTGTCGTTCAAAGATTTTCTCGCAAGTGACGCTTCTGTAGAAGTACTTTCCACAGGGCAAACCTGTACGGAAGACTGCGAAGCAGATTTAGATAAATACACACTCGACCTCTGGTTTGTAGGAAAGACTGACCTCACACTCATGAGTCTCCCCGCTCTCAGCATCCTTCTCGGTTTCCTCGACGGGTTTAACCCATGTGCAATGTGGGTACTCATCACGCTGCTAACACTACTCATCAATACCCACGACATGAAAAAAGTATGGGTGATTGGTGGAACATTCCTCTTTGTATCCGGAGCTGTCTATTACCTCTTCATCGCTGCATGGCTAAACGTATTTTTGATGATTGGGTACAACTTCTGGGTTCAAAAAATAATAGGAATCGTCGCCATTGGTGGTGGTGGATTTTATCTATACGAAGCCTTCGGGAAAAATCCGAACCAATGCAAGGTTACCAACATGGGTGCCAGACAGAGAACCATTGCCAGGATGAAAGAAATTATGCAGATTTCTCAGTGGCCAGCCATGATCATTGGAGTCGCTATTCTCGCAGTCTCTGTCAATATGATTGAGCTCGTATGTACTGCAGGACTTCCTGCAGTGTTTACACAGATCCTTGCATTCAATGACATCACAGATCTTGCACGCTACGGCTACATCGGTCTCTTCATTCTGATGTACATGATTGATGATCTAGTGATCTTTGGTATTGCGATCTACACATTGCATGCAACAGGTCTCACGACAAAGTACCGCCGATTTACCCTGATCTTCGGAGGACTACTGATGTACGGTTTGGGACTTCTTCTGATTTTTGCACCACATCTACTGACGTTTGAATAATGTCTTATTGTTACTTTTCCGATGAAAAGTAACCCTGCCTGCCTGCCGGCAGGCAAAAATCTTTGCCACTGATGTGTACGAAGAAATATTTAGAGAGCAGAGCATGCGCTCCTGGACGAAGTCTGCTTCGCAGCTTCGCACTGCGTCGCTAAGTAGATCGTAATGCGGGGTGA
>CEPX01197893.1_pt1 | contig 11843 bp, 6 predicted proteins | sample 361361 | NCBI WGS metagenome assembly CEPX01 (sample SAMEA2619974, study PRJEB7988) | marine metagenome | biome: marine biome (ENVO:00000447); feature: mesopelagic zone (ENVO:00000213) & marine oxygen minimum zone (ENVO:01000065); material: "saline water (ENVO:00002010), including plankton...
ATTATTTTCTAAATCTCTGGGCTAAGCACATTGAACCAATTGCTGATACCTATGCGTATTGCCTGATGCCCAATCACTTTCATGCATTGATCAGAATAAAAGAACTGGATATTATTGAAGCAAAAATTGCCATGTCTGATGAAGTGACTATAGAAACATTCATTTCCCGGACATTCAGCAATTTTTTCAATGCTTATGCTAAGGCTTTCAATAAAATGTATGATCGACGAGGTTCTCTTTTTAATAGACCATTTAAGGCTAAAGAAATTGATAACGATCAATACTTGACTGTTGTGATTGCATACATCCATCGAAATCCTGTTCACCACGGTTTTCGGGATACAATTGATGATTGGCCATTTAGTTCGTACGAGGCGCTTTTGTCAACTAAACCAACTAAAATCAAACGACGCAAGGTTCTTGATTGGTTTGGAAATGTTCCAGCATTTCGTCAATCTCACAAATTAGAACCTCGAATTAAAGACACCTCACTGTTTATTGATTGGTGAGCTATTATAAACCTGACAGGTCTATGTGCTGGTTTTAGTAAAGACCTGTCAGGTTTAGCTAAATGGAGTCAATCCCGTGGAGAGTTTGAGGTCGGAGTGACGCCTTTTTGGCGTGATCTCCAGGTCGTAGCATAGGGTTCTTATGTTTGGTAGTAGTACCAATACTACTCCCTTTGATCTGCTTATACCCGATTTGTGCAGCTACAAATGGTCTACAGTGGAGGATTATGATTGGTTGGAGTGAGGTGATAAAAACCGTTATAAAGATTAAAACGATAAAGAATCAATTCATTAACTTTATTCGTTTTTACTTACTAAAAAAGGTGAAGTGGCCAAAAATACCTATATCGATTTATTTGCTGGTTGTGGAGGACTGTCGCTTGGATTGCACCAGGCTGGATGGAAGGGTTTATTTGCTGTAGAAAAAAGTCCGCTTGCTTTTGAAACACTTGAACACAATTTAATAAAAAAAAAGAGCCACTTTGAATGGCCAGAATGGCTGCCATGTCAGAGCCATAACATTGATGAGGTAATAGATAATTACAAGCAGGAATTAGTTGCATTAAGAGGAACCGTAGACATGGTCGTTGGTGGACCTCCTTGCCAAGGCTTTTCCACTGCTGGTCGGAGAAAAGAAGATGATGAGAGAAATAATTTGATTCGATCATACCTCAAATTCATCATGTATGTGCAGCCCAAGATTATCTTTTTCGAAAATGTGAAAGGGTTTACTCTGAAGTTCAAAAAGAATAAAAAAAGAGGAATAGCCTACTCCGGATATGTGACCGCCATGTTGGAAAAATTAGGGTATACAGTAAAAGGAGAACTAGTTGACTTTTCCAAATATGGAGTACCTCAAAAGCGTACTAGGTTTATTCTTGTTGGTATAAGAAATAATGAACTACCAGAAACTAAGTCAGTAGAGTTTTTTGAGCAATTAGTTAATTCTAGTAATCATTTCCTTGAATCGAGAGGCTTATCGAAAGTAACAAAGGTAAAGGATGCAATATCCGATTTACTGAAAGAACATGGGACTGTAGAATGTCTTGATCGTAATAACTTTCAATCTGGTATTTATTCATCAGAGATGACGTCTTATCAAAAATATCTAAGAGAAGGGTCAAAAGATGACTATGTAGATAGTCACAGCTTTCCAAGACATAGAGCATCCACTACAGAACGGTTTCAGTACTATTTAAAAACAGCTCAAAAAAACAAAACTGTAAGCAAGGAAATCAAAGAGCTCCTTAAGGTTAATAAACATACAATAATACCACTAGACGCTAATTCTCAAAGCCCAACTTTGACAACTCTCCCTGATGATTACATACACTATTCAGAACCAAGAATCCTTACTGTTCGAGAATATGCAAGAATTCAATCTTTTCCCGATTGGTACCAATTCAGAGGAAAATACACCACGGGAGGTAAAGAACGAGTAAAAGAAGTCCCGCGCTATACTCAAATAGGCAATGCTATTCCTCCTCTTTTTGCTGAGCAGGCAGGTCTTATTCTTCAAACATTAACCCAATCCTATGCCTGAAAAACTTGAATTTAAAGTCAGTTCAGGATTAAAAGACATTATTGGAAGAGATCTCATAACGGATGATTTCATTGCCGTTTTTGAATTGGTAAAAAACTCCTATGATGCCAATGCGAAAAACGTTTTCATTGAATTTGAGAACAACAAAATCATAATTTCAGATGATGGTGATGGAATGTCAATTGATGATATTAAGGATAAATGGCTTTTTGTAGCGTACTCCTCAAAAAAACAAAATGACGATGAAGATGATTTTAGAGATAAAATCCAAAAGAGAAGGCATTATGCAGGAGCTAAGGGTATAGGTAGATTTTCAGCAGATCGATTAGGTGATGACTTAGTCCTTACAACCAAACAAGCTACATCTAAAAAGATTCAACAAATTTCAGTCAACTGGAACAAGTTCAATAATCAAAAAGAAAAGTTTGAGAACGTCAAAGTTGACTATCTACCTTTAGAAGACTATATTATTCCATTTCCTAAAAATTCGAAGAAAGGCACCATTCTAGAAATATCTGGTACGCAAGGCTGGGACAGAAAGAAAAAAATAGGACTCAAACATTCCCTTGAAAAACTCATTAACCCGTTTTCTCAATCAAGTGACTTTAACATTGAGATCATCTCCAAAGAAGACCTTGAAGAAGATAAAAATGGAATCTATAAGCAGCCTCCTGATTTAAAAGGAAAAACATATCTTCCTAGAGATCGAGTCAATGGACCAGTGAAAAATGGAATTCTTGATATTCTGAACCTAAAAACCACTCAGATAAGCGTTACCATTTCGCAAGAAGTCATTGATACAAAATTGATTGACAGGGGAACCTTGATCTATCAAATATCTGAAGACAACAAGTCCTTTGATTTGATTGAGGATTTGAAAATCGATTTATACTATCTCAACACATCTGCAAAAAACAATTTCACCCGAAATATGGGAATTCAACCTGTGAATTTTGGGTCAATTTTCTTATTCAAAAATGGTTTTCGAGTACAGCCATATGGAGAAATTGGAGATGATAGTTGGGGTCTTGATTATAGATCACAACAAGGTTATGCCAGATTCTTAGGGACTAGAAATTTATTTGGAAGAGTAGATATAACTACCGATAGAACCAAAGAATTTAAAGAAGTATCAAGTCGAGATGGTGGTCTAGTTGAGACTCTTGGGTATCATCAACTAATGGATGCCTTTATGGAGAAGGGGTTAAAACGGTTGGAGCGATATGTTGTTGGCGTTCTCTGGGGTGAGGGCTTCAAAAGAAGAAACTACTTTGGACAAGACGAAGTAGCTGATAATTATAGGAAAGAGCTTTTGAAGAAGGATCAAGAATCTGATGATCTTTCAGTAGCAAAATCGAATCTGGGAAGTAAACTTGATTTTATTCAACTAATAAAAAGTCTAACTACAGACAGTGAAATTAAAATAATTGATTTCAATAAGGATTTGGTTAATCTGGTAAATGAAAAACTGGATGATGTCCAATCTAAGTTCATAACCGATTTAGAAAAGATTGCTGAGAAGATAGATAATCCAGATTTGGATAAAATCATCAATCTTACAGAAGAACGGTACAATCAGATTCTAAAAGAAAAAGAAGAGGCATTACGCAGAGCAGAAGAAGAAGAGAAAAGAAGAATTGCTGCAGAAGAAAAAGCCAGAAAAGAAGAAGAAGCAAGGATTAAAGCCGAGCAAAAAGCGAAAGAGGAAGAAGAAAAAAGAAGATCCGCAGAATTAGAGACTTTAAGAAAAGAAAAGCAGAGAGCGGAAGCTGAACTTGAAAAGTTAAAGGCTCAAAAAAAAGCGGAAGCAGAAGGGGAAGCGCGAAAAAAAGCTGAGGAAAATCTTAAACATGAAAAGGACAAGTCGACCTATTTAAGTGCAACAAGAAAAACCCTGAGTGAGGATGCCGAGGAACTGATTCATAGTATAAAAGTATCTGCTATCGGAATAGATGAAGGACTCGAAAAAATTCTTCAAAGGTTACGAACAGATAAATCCTCTGACAATACTCTTTATGAAGAAATTGGCAAGATCAAATTCATTACAGATAAAGTAATGAAACTTAGTATGCTAATTACCAAATCAAATTTTAAAGCAGATCAAGAAGTCAGAAAGGTCAATATTTCGCAATATATACGAGAGTACATTGACACGTATAGCTATGCATATACTGATAAGATTAAAATTACAGTTTCTGGTAAATCGAATTTCATTTCCAGAATTAGTGTACTTGATTTATCAATCGTTTTGGACAACCTTATCTCGAATTCACATAAAGCAAAAGCAAAACAAATCGACCTAGAATTTAAGGATTCCCAAAAAGGACTGGACGTCCTAATTCATGATGACGGAAAAGGTATTCCAAACGAATTTTCGAATAATCCGAGTGTAATTTTCGAATTGGGGGTTAAGTCAGATGTTGAAGGGTCAGGAATTGGCTTACATACAGTTAAGAAAAAAATGAAGGAGAATCTTCATGGTGATATTGAATTCATTGGAAATGGTATAAAACTCAAAGGAGCCACATTTAAACTCTCATTCGACTAATGGAAAAAACACTTCTTCTTATCGATGATAGTCCTGAGCAGAAAACAGTACTCGAAAACTTAGCTGAACATCTAAGGACAAAAGAGGGCATAAATGTTCTTACACTTTATATTAACCCTAATGAAAGAGAATATCTTAACGAAGAAAAAGACCCGGATTTAGACAAGCTCGTTGCAGGGATATCCGAAAAACTCAAAGGACTAAGGCCGAATCTAATTGTTGTGGATCATTATTATGGGGATTCCTCTTTCACAGGACTACATGTTATTGAAAAGCTTCGACCAATTAAAAAATTCAGTAAGAGTTCAATTTTCCTAATATCAGGAAAACGTGATAAGATTGTTCGTGAGGTATTTGAAGATGAAAATATTCCAACTAGTGAAAAGGTTAATAAATTAGCCAAGATAATTGATTACGGAATTGAAAAATTCTTAGATAAAGAGTTTAAGAGTGAAGCTATTGAATCATTAAAGACTAGAGACCTTAAGGACATTCTACCAAGCAAACTAAGAGAAATTGATGAAGGTAGAATTCATGTCTTGAACCCGAAATATAAGGAACTGACAATGGATCAGCTTGCCGATATGATTGATGCAAATGACTCTGAAGCACAGGTCATTATTAATGAAATGTTTGAATTAACTCTCTCCCATTATGTAAAGTTGAATGAGGGTTTATAATAACATAGTCATTGTTTATCCATTAGATAATAGCATTGGGTTCCTTCAACCAATTCTTAATGAATTGAACAGTCTCTTCCCAAATGCTGTAACCTTAAGACCTCAACCGGGGACGTATGGCTCAGCGATAAGCGATGAAACTGAATTGGTTATATTTCTAGGGCATGGAACACCTAGTCAATTATATGGAAGTTTAAATGATTCCGGTGAAAAATCAGTTTTCTTAAATGTAACAAATGGCTCATTACTTTTAGACGGAGTTGACATCATACTTTTTGCATGCAATTCAGATGATTATTTCAGGAAGATTAAACGTAATGCTGAAATTGATTGCTATGTAACATTTGGTGATATGCCAACTGACTGGGAGCACATAAACCACAATAGGGATCAAGATGCTAATTTCTTGAAAGACTTTGAAGAGGAACACTTGGAGTACTACAAAACCGTAATCGTTGAGTCAGTTGTGGAAGGCTTCAAAAATGGTGTACGAACTAACTCAATCATTGGAATTCCTAAAAGGATTTCATTTGTGGTAAACCAGAAGATAAATGAAGTAATACTTGAACGAAATTGGAGTAAGCCTCAAAAGCTTCAGATGATCGAACTTCTAAACGACTTTAAAACAGAAATCAGATATGCCCAACCTTTGTAGATTATCACCAGTATCTCGGGTTTGGTATTCTTCCCCTTGATCTGGCTCATGTTGTAGCTTCTTACGTCAGGTTCATGGACGTCCATGGGTTAAAGGTAGTGGGAAATCAGGTATGGTTTCAAGTCACTGAAGATGTCGAGTTTGGAAGTGTTGGATTTTTTAGGTGTATTTCTGCTTTAGAAATCAAATAAGACCTTAACAAATCTAAAATTAGGATTGAAGCAATCTATCTTTAGTTCTTTTCAAAACTAAACTCATCAGATCACCTTTTTTTCTATCCATTGCGGTAGTAATGGTATGATATGGTGATACCGGTGGTAATGCTTTATCCTTAAATTTTAATACGGGTACACCGAAATAAAGCTGCTCAGCATCATCCAAATCTATATCCCAATAAGAACTTTCCCAATTCTTTTTAAATGTGCTTCCCACATAAGCGGCTAGACAATCAATCAAACTCTTATTTTCGATCTTGTTCATGTCCTCAAAGTTGAATTTAGATAATAGATAACTCTCCAATTCGAGTAATGACTCAACTGAAAAATCAAGTTTATTTGAAATTTCATTTAAGTGGACTTTTTTAAGTTGATGAATCTTGTCTGGTAAAAAAGTAATCCAGGATTCAAAATCTTCTTTTCTTCTTTCCTTCTCCTCGTGTTTCATGATTGTTATTCAGTTATAAGTTTGATGGTTATGCCTGCATCTTCAAGGAGTTTACGTAATGGACCGCTTGGTTCACAATTCTTGAAAACCCATTCCAACTCCCAAAATCTATCATTTACGAGTATTGCATCTAGTTCAACTTCTTTTCTTATCATTTCAGAAGCATAAACTTTACCCTCTGAATATTCCTTGAATTCAACTCCTTTAGATCGTGCTTCATCAGCAATGTCTAATCTCCTTTTACTTCCATCAGTAAAATTACCAATTGTTATTTCCCTTTTTCCCCAACCTAATGAAGAAAAATAGTCATTAACACCACGAGTAGCTGATACCGCTTTATCAATATTTCCATCATAAACATTACTCCATGAATTATATTCAAGCGCATCGGATCCTTTTTCTATTTTATATTGAGCCCACCTTTCTGCTTTATGTTCAGGAGTCCAAGGGTCAAGATCAAAAGGTGGGTCCGATTTAAAACCATAGTATATGTTTTCTAAATCTGCTTCAGGAATTTTCATATCAATCCACTTTTGAGGGTTTTTAGAATTGCTGAAACTGCTTATTAACTTGGATTTCTCCATTTCAGTTTCTTTTAAAAATTTTCCTAATTTTTCAAGGTTAACCAATTCCTCCCTTAGAAGCGCATCTGATTTAATTATGTCCCAAGCTATAATTGCGTCGGGATTATCGTTGAAGAATGTTGTTGTTAGTTTGGGATTTTCTTTCGCAATATCCCCAAGAATAGTTTGTAAATCATCTCCATCTAACTTGGATAACTGTTGCTTAACATTTGGGGTTAACTGATCATATATACCCTTTAGATTGTCAGGAAGACAACTATTGTGTACCAGTACTTTGGACGGTCCTACATAATAAGTGTGGAAATCTGCAACCGAGAAATTATATACAGTGCTGCTTTTCTCTTCTACTGAAACACTATCAACAGTAAGAGTAGACCTAGCTAATCGGTTTTTTAGGAGTACAGTATGGCCAGAAAGTGCTGCTTGCTCTTCGTAATCTGTTTTTTGATCTAATACTTTTAAGATGGTTCCTTTTGTTATTTGAGCTGCTCGCAACCAGCCATCATTCGAATAAAACGGATGTTCTGGAGTTGTCTTAATTATCTCATTACCTGCGTAAATAGTAACAATTTGATTACTGTGTTTAACGAATGTTTGTGTTACCTCCCTAAGCTCTTCACGCTGGGTTATTTCATCGAAAGACCAAACTAAATCTCCAGAACTGATGGATTCGATTGGCATTAGACCTAATGCCGTGGCTATCAAAGTTCCTTTTACAAAACAAGCTCCATACTTATCACAAAAGACGGCCTTACCCTCTGCATTTTCTGTCAAAAACACGGTATTACCATCCGCATCTAACATTTCACCAGATTCTTTCACGAAACTACCATCTGCGTTATGTTTTGCATAACCCCATTTATTCACGGTCAAACCAGTAGTTTCATCAAGAGTTGCCAATAAAACATAATCACTTTGTCTACGTAAAAACTTTTTTGTTCCACTTTGCGCAAATTTGATGGCCGTTCTAGGAAATTTGGAGAATTGTACGAGCATTCTAGCATAGTTCTGAGCATTGGCTTTGGCCACTTTAGCTAAAGCGGAAAATACTTCACTAGCAGCCTTTGCTCCTTTGACTGCAGCTACAGCTTCACCCACTCCGATAAAGAATGTAGCAACTACTACCATATCACGCCCAAGTAATTCTGCCGAAACACAACTGAGGTCAGAAAGAGTGCTGAGATGACTAATAGCTGATTCTTTAACCGCATCATAAACCTTACTAAAAGAGGCATTGGAAAGTGATTCATTTAGTTCAGCTCTAAAATTCGGATCAGACATAATTTGCCCAGCCATAGATGCTATTAAGGCAACACCTTGCGCTTCTGTAATTACTCCATTAACAATACCGCAGGCTAACGCAAATTTCCGTTGACTTAGCGTCTCGGAACCAGGTGATCCTGTTAGACTTTCATAAGATAGTTTCGCAATGCTCTCAACACCTGGAAAAGCAACCGCTGCCACATATGGCATATAATTCTTGTAGCCTGGTTTTGCAGGATTCCAATAAACCTCTGGAATTTTTAAAGAATCCAAGGCTTCAGATACCATGTCTCCAAGCCCCTTAATCACCACACCAGCTTCTGCAACACCCAAAGCTGCAATGCCTACTGGGGAATGTTCTTTTAGATACTCACGAACCTCTTTTCTAGCACTCGAAGGGAACCAGAAAATGACATTAGATTTGTTGTCATTGGTGAAGTGTACCCACAGGAGCATTTCATTTGATTCCAATGCTATGAATTTTCCAAATTCATCAACAGATTCTCGTGCTTTTAACCCATCGATAATAGCTACATCAGTTTTTTCGTTGGTTATGCATACTTTAATCGTTGTTGCAAGCTTTAAGAATATCGAACCTATCGGACTATCGCTTTTAAGACCGATTGATCTACCACCAAGTCCTACATAGTCAGCGACAAGTATATTTTTACCTTTTAAAGATTTTAAATCTGGCGTGGAAGTATTCGTTTTCAAGGAGTCAATCGTAATTGAGCCAGTGAACCCTCTAGACCCTTGATCCCAGGTCATATTGGAAGCAAATACGATGTTGGTCAGATATTGAGTTTCACAACTTCCTTCCTTAAGAGCAATGTTGTCCTGAATTAACTCTTTTGTCCCGCTATAATTTGAGAATAAAACTGCAAGATTATTAGAATAGCTTTTACCTGAATAGGATGCCTTATAAAGGGCTATTGTACAATTATTGTGTTGCTCAGTTCCAATTAAAACGTCTTTGGTTAGCTGTTGTGAACTATCATTGGTTGGATAATAATTATCAGTTCCTAACTCTACATACCCTTTAAATTTATATTCTTCACCTATCTGACCAAACCTTGCAATCCACCTTTTTTGATTCTCTTTGAACCCCATTAAAACACCTTTATAAAGCGTCTGATCGATTCCAGGGACATTGACAATACCTGTGAAACTAGGTTTGGCTGATGTTGATAGCGAAATAATAGAACCACCAGGAGTTATGTAAGAAACTTCATTTGAGAAATAGGCAGAAATGTCCACTCCTTCCCCAAAGTTTACTTCGCTGTACTTTACTTCACTGGCAGCCTCTTCTTCATCATCAAATAGCGTAATGACACTGGTAGGATTGTGGACATAGTCCCACTGGTATTTGTAGAGTTGTCGGCCACCGGCATAGTCCATCAGGTTTTGGGTTTGGCCTTGAGGAATGCCTTTTTCGGCGAACGTATGCTCTAAACGATACACCCCGTGGCCTAGCTCATGGGCAATGGTGGTAGTGATCGTTTCAGTGCTCTGTCCATTGGTGAAAATGAATCCCCATTGTTTTTTTCGTGGCATATAGCCCAGCTTGCTGGCATTTTCAGCTCTGTCTACGAGGAAGACATAATAAGCGTCCTTGTCCCGGTCGTTTTTGTCTTTGAACGCCTTGATCAGGTCATTCATCTCTTCGGTATAGTTGGAGAGCATACCGGTCTCCCCGTCTTCCAGACCATTGCCTTGGTCATCCCAGGCAGTGCCTAGCTCCTGGTTGGCCAATACTTCTACCTGCCAGGTGGCTATGGCTGGCGCATAGATCTTGTTTAGTTCATTTTGGAGAGCCACCTGGGTCACGCCACTGCCGGCTCCATTTACAGGAACCACTTTCACCTTTACGTCCGAGATGTCATAGGTAATGGTGTTGAGTTTCCCCACGATCGTCTGACCAACTTTGGCTACCAGCCCGCCTTCAGTGCCATCGCTGCTGCCGTTGATGCTAAGGTTATAGGCACTGCTATCCTGGTTGATGGCTGCGGTTACCGGCACATTGTCGTACTCGAACGTGACTGCTTGCCCACTGCTATCCAGCGCAATGACCTTGTCTTGCATCCCACTTTTTAAAGACTTCCATGAAGTGAGAACGGTAGAGCCATTCACGGTAATACTTGGATAATCAGCATTCAGCTCTTGTCGGGATGGCGCATCGAATCCATAAGTCTGGTCGGAAGCAGCTTCGAAGGTGACCAACTTGCCTGTTGCGGCTTCCGGATCGGATGTTTGTTCTACTTTTTGTAATGCCGCTAGCATGGCATTCACCACTTTGTCTTGTGCTTCTTGCGGGGTTTGGAATTCGGTATTCCCTAATTGCTCGGTGGTGGTCTCCTGTGCGATAAGCTCTACATCATCTTGTGAAATTTCAAGGAGGTCGTATACTTCAGTGGTCTTACCTTCCAGTTTCAGTTCCACGGTGTAGGCGGTAATGCTTCCATCTGCATCAGTCACCGGAATAAACATGATATGTCCGGTCAGGAGCAGATCGGTATTGGCCTTGTCTATCTTCTTGAGACGAATGTTTTTGAAAATCCGTGGCCAGAATTCTTCACTATCTATGTAGCCAATGGTGAGTACTTCGATCTCGTTTCGCTCTACGAAACCTTCTGCGAAAGCAATAAGTCGTTCGTCCTTCGCGATTCTACCCACACCAAATGAATGTGTAAAGCGCTTGACGTCCAGTAACTGGTGAATGAGGCTGCGAGCTTCCTCTTCGGTAACGGTTACTTCTTCCAGGTCACCACCCTCGTAGGTGTCATCCTGAGCAGCGGCCACTAGTCCCAGATGTAGTAGGAGGAGTAGGATTAAGGTCTTGAGGTATAGTTTTGGCGAACTCGTTACAGACCTATCAGCTACAGCGTTGCAGTTAATCGTCATTAGCAGGTTAGGAAGGTTTAAACAGTTAGTAAAAATATAAATTAATCTAAAAATATTCCATATGGCGTAAAGTATTTGAGTGGATTTGATGATAACGGGTTATTGGTTGGGCTCTATCAGTTAACAGACTCCCCTAGAATCAAGCCTAATTCTCTTTTTGCTACAAAGACCATCTACTGATTCGGGGAGTGACGATCCCCTTGGCGTACAGAAACACCAAGCTTAATTGGCAGTGCGTAGTAAAACGATTGATGCTCACAGTATTTGAAGAATCAAGTCTCCCCATTTAGTAAGGGGCGCACGGCCAGTGGGAGACACAGAGGGGGTTGGAAATGGATCAAACCTCTGGATGCGATTCCTGTCTGCACAGGAATGACGATTTGCGAATGAATATTAGTAGTTTCCCAGAGAACGATCTCAGTGGAATGGAAGTTTTACATGGATTTAGGATTTTAACTCGTAAGGTAAAATCAAAAGAAACTGATACCAGTAATCAC
>CEPX01194010.1_pt1 | contig 11840 bp, 9 predicted proteins | sample 361361 | NCBI WGS metagenome assembly CEPX01 (sample SAMEA2619974, study PRJEB7988) | marine metagenome | biome: marine biome (ENVO:00000447); feature: mesopelagic zone (ENVO:00000213) & marine oxygen minimum zone (ENVO:01000065); material: "saline water (ENVO:00002010), including plankton...
TTTAATAGATATGGGACCTGGCGCTGGTGTACATGGCGGATCAATTGTAGCTGAAGGGACACCTGAGCAAGTTATGAAAAATAAAGCCAGCCACACAGGTCAGTTTTTGTGTGGAAAGGAACAAATAGAGTTACCTACAAAAAGAAGGGAACTTCCAAAGACTTCTAAAGATGAGATTACTTTGATTGGTTGCACTCAGAACAATTTGCAAAATGTCAATATTACTTTGCCAACCAAAATTCTTTGTGTCATAACTGGAGTTTCTGGTTCTGGAAAATCTACTTTAATGAATCAAACACTTATCCCTGCTTTAAAGAAGAAGTTAGGTCAAACGTTTGAGAAAATGGGAGCGCACAAATCTCTTTCAATTCCAGAAGATGTTAAAAGTGTAATTTTGATCAATCAGGAACCTATTGGAAAAACTCCAAGGTCTAATCCTGCAACTTATACTAAAATTTTTGATGAAATTCGTAAAATTTATGCTGGAACCAAAGAAGCTAGAATGCGAGCTTACAAAGCTGGACGTTTTAGTTTTAATATTCCAGGTGGTAGGTGTGAAAGTTGTCGTGGAGATGGGACTATTAAAATTGAAATGAATTTTTTGCCTGACGTTTATGTGACTTGTGATGAATGTAAAGGAAAAAGGTACAATAAAGATACACTTTCTATTTTGTTTAAAGAAAAGAATATTGCTGATGTTTTGAATATGACTGTCGAAGCTGCTCTTTTGTTTTTTGAAAACCATCCTTCGATTAAACGTAAAGTTCAAACTTTGTATGATGTTGGTCTAGGATATATTAAGTTGGGTCAAAGTGCCATTACTCTTTCTGGTGGTGAATCTCAGAGAATTAAATTAACTCGTGAACTTGCTAAGCAAAAACGTGGACATACTGTTTATTTACTAGACGAACCAACTACTGGTCTGCATTTTGAGGATATTCGTAAGTTATTGCAGGTTCTCAATCGTTTGGTTGATAAAGGCAATTCTATTTATGTGATTGAGCATAATTTGGATGTGATCAAATCTTGTGATTATGTGATAGATTTGGGTCCTGAAGGTGGGGAGAAAGGTGGGATTGTTTTAGCTAAAGGGACACCAGAAGAAATTGCTAAGGTTAAGAAAAGTTATACTGGTCAGTTTTTGAAGGATTTATTTCGACGTGAATCAAGAAATAACTCTGCTCAAGGATAAGCAACCAAAATACTAATGGTTACGAGTTATTAACAAAGTTGTTGAAGTGAAATTATATGCCATAAAGTGGTCTAAACACTTCGTTATGATTATATCCACAACTCACTGCAATATGTTTTTTATCTGCATATTTTCCTGAAATTAAATCCAAAAATCTTTCTCTGTTTAATTGATTCCAGGCAGTGCCTACTGATTCATAAATATGTTTTAACATGATATCTGGCATTTTGGAGATTATTTCTACTTGTTTATTTACATATTCTATTGGTTGTTCACAGTCTTCTGCTACCCTTCTCTTAACATAATTTAGATCATTTCTTACTTCATCAAGTGACTGATTTCTCAAAGAAATAATATAAGCTTTTTCTAAAAAATTAAGAAATTTATCTCTTTCTTCTCATAGCAACAAGAGCATCAAGTCCTGATTTAATATGTAGATATTCTATCTCATCTGGACTTGGTCTACTTACTTTAGAATCCACATCAGATCTAACTAACATATTACTAACTCTTAAGAGATTTCCTGCCATAATTCTTCTTCCATCATTTTGGTTATACCAATCTCTTAGAGCAGCGATAACACCAAACTCCATTGAAATTGCTAAAGAGTTTTCATATCGGCTAAGATCACCTATTGCATCGAAATAAAGCACGTCCGTAGTAACAGTTTTTCCTACAAAAACATCTAAACCATTGGTGATATTATTTCTTCTTGCTACTTTCTCTATAACTTTTCTAAAGTCTTCTGAAGCACTGCCTTGATACCCTTCACCCATGATCTTTGCTGAAACACCTTCATCATGAAACACATCACTAGTTACCACATTATCTCCTACAGCTAAATGTGTTTTAAGTCCTCCAGATGTTCCAATTCGAAGTAAAAGCATATCATCGTCATCGCAAGCTTCAATTACTTCAGGTAGAGTAATACAAACACTTGATGGACCCATTCCAGTAGAAAAAGCAGTTACAGGAAGTCCTTCATAAAATCCATGTACTGTAAGATTACCTCTTTTATGAATGTATACTGCATCATCTAAAAGACCTGCTAATTTTTCAATTCTATCAGGATCTCCTCCTGTAATTACATTTGGGTATGCTCCATCAATACCTAAGTGATAACTTGGCCCAGGACTATTTGGATCATTAAATGTGTTTACTATTCTCATATATCTGAATTTTTAGCAATTTATTATAAGTATTTCTAGTGAAGAGTAGATAAAACTGCAATAAGTTAAAAAAGCATTTATATCTATAAACCTATATTTATTCAACCATGCTTCAAGAACAACTAACCAACCTACCAAAAGATCCAGGAGTCTACCTATTCAAAGATAAAAATAACAACATTATCTACATTGGTAAAGCTAAAAACCTTAGGAACAGAGTTAGATCATACTTTCAAGAATCTAATAAAAAAACTCATTCTGCTAAAACCATCGTTCTTGTCAAAAACATCACAGATTTACAAACCATAGTTGTTAACACTGAAGTAGAAGCCTTGCTGTTAGAAAACAAACTCATCAAACAACATAAACCAAAATACAATATTACTTTAAAAGATGCCAAAAGTTACGCTTACATTAAACTTACAACCAACGAAAAGTTTCCAAGGATTTTATCAACTAGAATCATCAAAAAAGATGGAACTTATTTTGGACCATTTACTGATGGCAGTGCCAGACGTGAATTAATTCAACTTTGTCTAAAAATTTTCAAACTTAGAACTTGCAAAAATTTACCTAAACGAGCTTGTCTTAATTATCATATCAATTTATGCAAAGGTCCTTGTATTAAAAAAATTACAGAAAGAGAATATCAAGAGCAAGTAAAACAAGCAATTCAATTTCTCAAAGGCAATAGTAAAGTAATAGAAAAACAATTACAAAGAGATATGAAAACTGCTGCAGAAAACTTAAACTTTGAATTGGCACTCGAAAAACGCAAACAACTTGAAGCGATTCAGTACATGGAAGCAAAACAAGCAGTAGATAGAATAGTCAGATACAACCAAGATGTAGTAGCGATGCTAGAACAGAAAAACAAAACAGCAATAATTGTTTTTTCAATTCACAAAGGGGTTATTTCTGGGAAGAAAGAGTACAAGTTTGATAACGACCCAGAACTTTTAGAAGATTTCATAAAGTTATATTATTCAAAAAATTCAATTCCAAGTGAGATTATCATTAATAGAAAAGCTTGGAATAATAAGTCAGATAAGAAGGCCCTTGAAGGTTATTTAACAAGACTAAAAGGATCAAAAGTAGAATTCATTATTCCTCAAAGGGGAGACAAAGTAAAACTAATTGAAATAGCTGAAAAGAATGCCCATTATCTTTTAGAAAACAAAATTTTGCAAGAATTACAAGACAAACTTAATCTTCCTGAACTTCCACAAACAATTGAGTGTTTTGATATCTCTAATTTGGGTGATGAACACATTGTAGCTGGAATGACTCAATTCAAAGATGGCAAAGCCAACAAAACAGCTTACCGCAAATTCGAAATTCAATCTACTTTAGGCAAACAAGACGATTTTGCAGCAATGCGTGAAGTTGTTTATAGAAGGTATCATAGATTACAAAAAGAAAACAAAGAAATGCCTGAGTTAATAATTATCGATGGTGGTAAGGGTCAAGTTACAGCTTCAATGAAAGCGCTTAAACAATTAAATCTTCAAATTCCCCTTATTGGTTTAGCGAAACAAGATGAAGAGATTGTTTTACCAAATTCAAATGATACGCTAAAATTCAAGAAAACCAGTCCTATGATGCTTTTGATTAGAAAGATTAGAGACGCAACACATACTTTAGTTATTAATTATAATAGACAAAAGAGAAAAATCAAGATGAGAAAGGAAGCTTTACAACTCAACCTTCCTCAAGGAAACAATTAAATACCAAAATAATTACCTTTTAATAGGATGGTTGAACCAAGAAAAAATTCTACTAGAACAAATGCTCGCAGTAAATCAAACTTAGACAACATAGTCTCTCTACTCATCCCTCCATCACTAATACTACTACTCACAATAACAATTTATGATCTATTCTTTAGTATCAACTTGATTACTAGAGTTTTTGTAAATATTTTTGATGCATATATTATAATTATCTTTGCAATCGATTTGCACTTTCGTTTCAAAGAAGAAGCTAATTGGCAAACTTGGTTTAGGAAATACTGGCTAGATATCATAGCAACAATCCCTCTAAACTTCTTATTCATAGATGTTAGAGGTTTAGCCCTATCTCAAGGATTAAGAGGAGTTAGAGTCTTAAGAATTGCTGCAAGATCTGGTAGAATGCTGCGTTTGCTAAGAGTTGCAACAAGGCTGCCAAGGTTTTTGAGGCTCAGGAATGTTGCTACAAAAGAGAAAGGTTCAAAGAAGTTAAAGCACACTCACGAAGAAACTATGAAGGGGATTTTACCTTTCAAAGCAATACTCTTAATCACAGTAAATTCCATCATGGGAACTGGTATTTATTTTTTAACAGCAGCTGGTGCAAAAAATGCTGGTCCAGCATCTTTAATATCTTGGGCCGTTCTATCAATTATTTCTTTGTATATTGCCATGTGTTTTAGCGAATTAACGGCAATGTTTCCAAAAGCAGGAGGAGTTTATGAATTTGCAAAGCAAGCATATGGCAGATTCTGGTCTTTTGCTATTGGTTGGATGACAGCGATTGCCGGAAACATTACTATTGCTATGCTACTTCTTGGTGCTCTTCAATATTTAATTCCAAATCACTCTCAATACTATATCCTAATTGCCATAGTTCTAATTTTTGCATTCAATTTGGTGGCTTATACAGGAATGCAAACAGGGGTTTTTATTTTGGTTTCTTTTGCTCTTGTTACCCTTGCAACAGTCTTAGGTTTAATTATCCCTGGTCTGTTTAAGTTGGATTTTGCTAATTTTGATCCATTTTTTGTTATGCCTAGCTTCTCTATCTTGCTTACTATATTTTTTATTGCTGAAACCTTTTTCGGGTGGGAAAGTGCAGTGTTCTTGAGTGCCGAAACAAAAAATCCTAAGAAAGTTATGCCAAAAGCTTTAATTTGGGGAACAGTCATCATTGCAGTATTAGCCTTACTACTTTCATTAGTATCAATGGGAGTGATTCCTTGGCAAACTTATGGGTCTTCAACTGCACCACTTGCAGATTTAGCTGGAGCCATGTTCGGATCAACAGGATCCTTAATTTTTACAATACTTGTATTCATTTCAATCATAGGTGCTGTTGCGTGTTGGATTGTTACCGCACCAAGATTATTAATGTCAGTTGCTGAAGACAAATTGTTTTTTGTTCAATTTGCAAAAGTACATCCAAAATACAAAAGTCCTTATATCTCAATAGCTTTTCAAGTAATCACTTTGATTGTTCTTGTAATCATTGGTTCTGGAAACTATGAGACTTTACTGCATATGTTAGTTCCAATTATACTTGCCATTTACTCAGCTGTTTTATTGGCTGTTGTTATTTTAAGATTCAAAAAACCTAATATAAATAGGTCTTATAAAGTTCCTTTTGGAAAAGTTGGACCTATTTTTACTGTTCTTTTCATGCTATTCTTACTCTTTATGTTCACTAAAGAAACTCATCATGCTTGGGAGATATTAAAAATATCAATAGCTCTTGTTTTGTTTGGAATTCCAGCCTACTTCTTTATTGAGTTATTCTATGAAGTAGAATATATCACTTTGAGAAAATCATTTCTCGCCAAAATGAGACACTATTTCCACTTTCTTCCAAAAGTCTTGCCAGCTTACCGGCAAATTCTTAAAATCACAGGTCCTTATAATAAAAATACTGTGATAGTTGATTCTAATTCACCAACAGGTATTATTAGTCATATGATTCATCGAAAAAAACATGATTATAAAAAACATCATATCTTTTGTTCATCTAATGAGGAAAGAATTTATTTGCGATATATAATCAAAAAGCAAAAGCGATCTCACAAAGTAGATATTCATAAGATCAGACCAGGAAATATCCCTAGGTCTGTAACTAAGGCTAATGTTTTCATCTCTCATAATGATCTTGGACATGTAGAAGATTTGGCTTCTTATCTAAATAAAATAGAAAAAATATTGCCAACAAATGCCAAATATTGTTTCTATATAACACATCATTTTTTGAATGTAGCACCGAATAGTAATGTGATCGAAGATAAAACTAAGATTCTTAGTCTATTTAAGAAAGCAGGTTTCAAAAAATTGCCAAGTTATAAAGTAAGCAAGTACCCATTTAGAAAAGATATTTTCATATATGGGAAAATGTAAAATCATTCTATTTAAAATCAAAATCCTACAAAAAACTTTCTCAAAAGTGTAATCACCGTTCCAGCAACTAGTGGGATTAAAAGGTTATCATCAATTATTTCTTCTGCTAATTTCATTTCTGCCAATTCAGCAAACATTGCAATGAATGATGCTAAAAAAGCTTCAAAAGGTCTTACAAAAATAACTGCTCCAAAAAAAGCACACACTGCACCAAAGATGGATCCCTCAAGCGCTTTCTTACTATTATTGTTCAAGAAATTCTTCACTCTTCCAAATTCTTTTCCAAAAATATGACTAATAGAATCCCCAAAAGTGAGTATTGCAATGGAAGCAAGTGCTATGTCTTTTGTAAAAATCTTTGTTGCCAAAAGCACTCCTAAGAAAAAGAAGATAGCTCCTTTAGCTGGAACTGAATCTTGTTCCTCTTGACGTTGAAACAGTTCTAAGAAGTCTGAGATAAAAACTAATCTTTGATATTTAACAATGAAAGAGAGAATTATTCCAGAGATTAGAATTAAAAATATACTCAAAGAAGATAACAAATCATAATAAAATCCAAATAGAATTATTGTTCCAGTAATTATGTGCAATATTTGTCTTCGAAGTTCTTGTAGTTTCATGTTTATCATTAAACTTGCTTCCTCTTGAGTTAAACCATCCCATCTTATTTCTTAAGAGACAAATTACATTATCTTAAACTTGACATCTCCACCACAAGCTAATCTCGCTTGTTCATTCATCCAATCATAACAAAACGGTTTATCTGGGTTGAAAAGCAAATCATAATCAGTTACATTACATTCCAAAGGAACTTGACTCAGATCTATAAAGTATTCTGGCTTAGCTAAAAACCAAGAACCTTCATCTGCACTATAACCACAAGAAACGCCTATTGAACTAATTTCTAATACTCTACCAGAATCATCCAATTTTGGTTCATCAAAATAATTTGCTACAGGAACAACAAAATCTGCACTCAAATTAAAAGGAATCACTGGACTTGGCTTTGCGCAAGAAACCATAACACTTGATGCTACAAGCAAAACCAATCCTGTGTTTCTAACATTTTCAAACATATTCTTCAACCTTTAATATTCCCAATAGGCCTTAGCATTGCAACCCTTTTAGTAATACCTGCTTCTTCAAGAGTTTTCACAACTGCATGTACATCTTTGTAAGCCCCACCTGCTTCTTCAGCAAGACCTTTCATTGATGCTCCTTTAACGTAGATGCCCTTCTCTTCCATTCGTTTCTGAAGTTCATCTCCGCGCCAAAGTTTTTTTGCTTTCATTCTAGACATTACTCTGCCAGCTCCGTGCGCAGTTGATCCAAAAGTTTCCTCACTGCCATCTTGACCAACTAACAAATAAGATCCAGTTTCCATTGACCCACCTAAAATAACTGGCTGTCCAACTTCTTTGTAATCTTCAGGCAATTCATCAGCTCGACCTGGTCCAAAAGATCTGGTACTTCCTTTACGATGTACAACCAATTCTTTCTCAACGCCGTCAATTTTATGCTTCTCAACCTTAGCAATGTTGTGAGCTACATCGTAAACTAAATACATTTCCATCTCACGTGCAGTTTTGCCAAAGATTTTTTCAAAAGCTTCTCGGATTTTGTGAGTGATGACTTGCCTATTTGCAAAAGCCATGTTAGCTCCGCAGGCCATTGCTGCAAAATATGCTTGACCTTCAGGTGAATCAAATGGAGCACAAGCAAGTTCTTTATCTAAAATTTTGATTCCATACTTTGGCATTGTTTCTTCAACGAACATTCTTAGATAATCAGTTCCGATTTGATGTCCAAAACCACGACTACCACAATGCACCATTACAACAACTTGGCCGTCTTTATCGATTCCAAAAGCTGCTGCTGCTTTTTCATCACCAATGTTTTCTTTATCAGAAACTTGAACTTCTAAGTAATGGTTACCTGAGCCTAAAGTTCCAAGTTGATTAATTCCTCGCTTTCTAGCTTTATCAGATACTTTAGAAGGATCAGCACCAGGGATAACTCCTTTGCTCTCAATATGTTCTAAATCTTCAGGCCAACCGAAACCTTTGTTGATAATAAATTCTGCTCCTTTAAGCATTACTTGATCAAATTCATCTTGAGTTGGTCTAAAAGTTCCTTTAAGCCCAACACCTGTTGGAACTTTCTTATACAATAAGTGCATTAACTCTTTGATTTTAGGTTGCACTTCTGAAACGTGCAAATTAGTTCGAATTAATCTCATCCCGCAGTTGATATCAAAACCGATACCGCCAGGGCTAATTACTCCGCCTTGTTTTGGATCAAAGGCTGCAACTCCACCAATTGGAAATCCGTAGCCCCAGTGCCCATCACTCATACAATACGCATACTTTTGAATCCCTGGAAGTGATGCAACATTAGTTATTTGATCAAAGACTCCTTTATCCATTTGCTCAATTAATTCTTTATTAGCAATTATTCGTGCTGGAACTCTCATTCCTTCTTTATGAGTCATTGGTAACTCCCAGCAGCAAGTACCAACACAAGAAATATCTTCTGGCATTGCTGTTTCTGAGCCAGACTCTGCTATGCCTTTCTTTTTCTCTTTGATCAAATGTCCTTCTTCAGTAAATTTCTTTTCTTCCATTATTCATACCTACCCATAACTTTCAAAATGTACTTGCTCCTTATCAACACCTAACTCTTCAAGTATTCTGCGCATCTCTTTAGCAAACACGAGTGGTCCACAGATAAAAAAATCTTTAGAAGACAAATCTTCACCACACAAATGACTAAGCATAGTAGCGTCTATTCTACCTGTTTTTCCAAGCCAAATATCTTCACCTTCAATATCTTCTTTTGTATGACGAGTTAAAGTGTAATGGACTTCAGCATTTTTGCAATGACTAACTAAATCATTAAGCAATTTTCGATAAATAATATCTTCTTCAGTTTTGTTACTAAACACTAACATTGCTTTTGTATCTAACTTAAGGTCTCTGATTTCTTCTAAGAAAGCTGCAAATGGTGCAATTCCTGATCCTGCACCGAGCATCACAATATCTTTATGTTCTTCAGGATTAAAGATAAAACGACCAAATGGTCCTGATAAAAAAAATGATGTTGACAAGGTTACATTCTGTAATAATTTTGAAATCCACCCTCCAGGCATTTCTTTCACACAGAGTTCAATGTTGCCCCATCTTGCTCGCTTAGGTCCACTAGCGATCGAATAAGCACGTTTTACTGGTTTATCAGCTTCTTTAGCAGAAGCATCTTTGCCTGGATATTCAAGCATAACAAATTGCCCTGCTTGATGTTCAAGTGAAGGACCAGAAAGTACAAAACTAACTGTGTCTTTTGTTTCTTGTTTCATTGAAACTAATTTATATTCAGCTCTTTCTGTCATAAAACTAAAAAGACCGCTACTGCTTTAAATAAATTGTGGGGAGAAATGTAATTTGAGTATAACAGAGTTTATATCAGAACTATAAATTTATTCAATAATTAATTTACAGAAAGTCAGAGTAAAATACTTTTCTTTTATTTCCTAGAAACTTCGCAGTTGAAAATCTAATTATAATTAAAAATAAGAGGCACTGAAGTAAAAAGCTAATAATTTTTATTCCCTAAATATTTTTATTCCCTAAAAGTCTGGCTTCTAAAAGTTTTGCTGTGCATTATTATTACTAGGAGAAATCATGCTTAGTATGACTTATTAAGGAAATCCCCTTACTGCTAAGCTTTTCTCTGGAATTATGTCTAGTTGATTCAACAGGAACAACTGTGGCAAGTACTTTATGACCATTCTCCATAAGTGCTTTAGCAGCATTATATGCTGTATTTCCTGACATTATTTCATCATCAACAATAATTACACGGCTATTATCTGGTATGGAATACATGAATACATTTGGATTAGGAGTTCCAGGTTCATAAAACTCAATTCTATTTGAAATTTCCAAATCAGCTTTCTTAGATGCTCCAAGTTTTAAACCAGTAACTATCGATGCAGCAACAGCAGGGATGTATCCTGATGCATCAACCGCTAAGATTATGTCAGTTGGTTTATAGTCAATTTGATCAAATAATTGTTTCATTACTTGAGTAAGATAAATTGGATCCAAAATTTCAAGCAGACCGTCAAGTGTTTGCACTATCATTGATTGACGACTACCAGGATAATTTAGCCGTTTTATGCTCCTAACTTCCATAGGAAGAATGGTAGCAAGCCTTGTTCCTATTCTTCGAATATAATCTTTCCCATAATCCCCGTTTTGTAGATCATCTTGGAGAAAATCATCCAATCCTCCTTCACTTGCGGATTGTACTATCCCTAATGCTATTGATGATGTTGTATCAGTATCTCCCAAAAGTAAAACTGCTTGCTTTAAAGTTTCCATTCCATCATGGGAATAACGAGTTAAAAGATACAATACTGCACCAGCAGTTTTTAATCCGTGAATAGGCACCCCATGATCTTTGTTTTCCTCTCCAAACAAAATTTCAGGTTTTAATTCACCCATTTTTGACACTTCAGCAAGATATTCTAATGACTCAGGATTAAACCCACCCATATTATCAATACAAAACTCAATAACTTCACTTGGTTGACCAAGATTATAAAAGAAATAATGAGAAGCAAGAGCAATTGCAACAGATGCTGTTATTGCACTATCAGTATTATGAGAGATTTGAGCATTAATAACACTATTTTCTACGACTTTTTTAATATCTTGTAGTACACCAATAGGTACTGCTCGCATTACTGCACCATTTCGTTCTGTATGGACCACATTATTGATAAAATCTTCAGGAGATTTTGATGCTTCTAATATAGATAAAAAACCTCTTGAATATCCTATGATATTATTTGATTTATATTCTTCCAAAAATGAATGAGTAAGATTCCTTCTGTCAAAACACATACCATATAATGTTTTTGCAACAGCTATAGACATTTGAGTATCATCTGTATAATGTCCTGGTTTGTGACCAGACTCAAATGGATAACAGTCATATTGAGTCATATTAAGGGCTTCTTGTACTTCGCTCCTTGATAAATTTTCATATCCAGCTCCAAATGCATCTCCTATAGCTATGCCTAGCATAAGATTTTGGCATTTCTTTATTGTATCCATATTCCATGAAAATTAAACAATATATTTAAAGTCTATCCACAAAGTCAAAGTAATAACTATCTTGGAATAAATCTTTTAAAAAAATTATCATAAACAATTAAAAAAGCAACTCTCATTCGATACATTAATATAGCTTTTTTTCTTTATTTTATATAGATGGTTCCAAAATTAACTAAAGCAAAAGCAATTGATGCAATAAAGAAATACCACCGAGCAGCAAATTACATTGCAGCTGCCCAAATCT
>CEPX01197935.1_pt1 | contig 11837 bp, 14 predicted proteins | sample 361361 | NCBI WGS metagenome assembly CEPX01 (sample SAMEA2619974, study PRJEB7988) | marine metagenome | biome: marine biome (ENVO:00000447); feature: mesopelagic zone (ENVO:00000213) & marine oxygen minimum zone (ENVO:01000065); material: "saline water (ENVO:00002010), including plankton...
ATCAATACTCATATTTGGTATAATGAGTCAAAGGCTCGCCAGGGGCATAAACAGGATATTGAGTTGTTAAGACTCACGCATGGATTAAATGGCATTAGAAGTAATGCGGGCAATTATATATTAGAACTTATAGGGCAAACAGACAGAATGGATCATAAAGTTGATTGCCTTGCAGCAGATTTTAAAGATTGGGAAATCAGCTTGGGTAAAAAGAGAAAGGAGAACGAATGTGAATAAGCCGTCTATTGGAATATTAATGACGAGTCGTAATACATATCATTTCACAGAAATGCATTGGATTAACGAAATTAAAAAACAGAATGATATTAATAAATATCCAATTTTAAACATTGATGAAGATTCTTATCCTGACCAGAAAAAATTGGGTAAAGAGTTCTGTAAAAAACATGATATTGTCTACATGGACAGAGAAGAACGAGGCATGTTTAAAAACTTAGAAACGGCATCTAATTATTTTGAACCATTAGGAGTGAAGTTTATTTTATGGTCACATAATGACTCTTGGCCATTGCAAAATAATTTTTATAATTCGTTAAATCGACTGGTAGCTAGCGGAGAAGTCGATAAATTTGGAACAATTGGATTTAATGGAATAGGAGAAAATATATTAGGCAAAGAAGGCCATGATCAACTTATGAAAGAGTTTAAAGATGGCAAAAAGCCTTTGGGAGTTATTGCAAGATGCCACATAGCTCATGGAGATGCTTGGATCGCTGGGCTTAAGACTCGTAAAACCAAACATGCTATTAAAGATAAAGAACCATATTTAAAGCCTCACGCTTGTCCGCAAAATACATGGTGGACAGCAGCATTAAATATAGAACTATATAGAAAATATATTGACACTTCCCATCAGTTCTTCTTCCATAAATCTTGGGACGATATTTGTTTGCAATTTTTGATGAAAGGTGTGTATAATTTGATACTTCCATCTTATTATATTAGTCACCGGCAAGATTTAAAGAGAGAGGCAAGATTGCCGAAAAGCTCTGTACGTTTAGCATATAAAAATGACGATAGATACCATAGTACTGTTGGGTTTCCTCCTGAAAATTGGGAAAAGCAATGGGGATGGACATTTGGCGATATGAAAACTTTTGATAAGATTAGAAAACGCTATAAAAGAACTTTAGTTTATGATTTTTACAAGCATGACCGGCAAACAGGACCGTTAAAAACCTTTGACATAAAAGGCGCTGAATATGACGAAACAGCAGTTTTTGGATCATGTTAAAGATATCATAGATAAAGATGATCCTATTTTTGTAGAAATCGGGGCTAACGTAGGTTTAGATACTAGAAGATTTTTAGATACATTTAGCGGTATTAAACTATTTTGTTTTGAACCAGATCCTAGATGCTTTCAAAAATTGCAAAAAAGAATAGTTGACAAACGCTGTATTATGTATGAAGCGGCTATTTCTGATACTGATGGATTTGCTGACTTATATCTGAGTAGCGGTAACAAATCTGGTAAAAAACATAAAAGCGATCATATTAATTCATCTTCTTTACGCAAGCCTAAAAAACATTTAATAAGATTTCCTTGGTGTAAGTTCGATAAGAATGTGCTAGTTAAAACTTATAAACTAGACACATGGAATGGAGGTCAGGGGTTTGAAAAAATAGACTTTATTTGGGCTGATACTCAGGGCCATGAAGAGTCTGTAATTGATGGGGCTGCTAAAACGCTAGAAATAACAAGATATTTATACACAGAGTACAATGATACCGAGTTATATGAAAGGCAAATAAATTTAGACAAGATATTATCAATGATGCCAAGTTTTGAAGTTGCAGAAAAATTTAAAACCAATGTTTTACTGAAAAACGCTAAATATGATTAACGATAAAAACATACTTGCAGTTACTCTTGCCCGCGGTGGTTCTAGCAGGATTTATAAAAAGAATATTGCTATTCTTAATGGCAAGCCTCTCTTGCAATATACTGCTGAAGAAGTGGCAAAAAGCAAGTATGTTGATTATCATATTGTCTCTACTGATGATGATGAAATTATCGAAGTTTGTAAACGAATAGGCGTTGATTATCATATTAGACCTCATCATCTCGCTACGGCAAAAGCTACATCTTCTAGCGCTGTTATAGATGCAGTTGAAAATTTAAAGACCTCATACTATTATGTTATAGATATTCCGTGTACTAATCCGCTTAAAACATCAGAGGATATAGATGGATGTATAGAAAAGCTTGTAGCCACTGGAGCGGATTCTGTCGTAGCAGTAGTTAGGGGATATGATAGCCACCCAGCAAGGGCAAAGTATATAGAAAATGATCATTTGGTAGATTTCTACCCTGAAGTCCCAGAAAGTATGAGGCAAGATTTGTCTCCTCCTTGTTATTTTAGAAATGGGTCAGTATATGCTACGACATGCGAATCTTTATTAGAGACAGGAATACGTCTTGGAAAAGATACTAGGCCATATATCATGCCAGAAGAAAGAACTATTAACATAGATGAAGAAATCGATTTAGAGCTTGCCAGGATATTGTTAAGGAAGAGGGTAGGAAATGGATAAATTCAATAACAAACCAACAGGTCATAGCAGTAAAGAAGATCTGGCTTGTTGGAGAGAATATATTGATAAAAGGCCTGACTTAATGGCGACCTCATTAACAGAACTTAGAGATGGCATGAAACTTGTAGCCGTTCTTAGGCAAAAACGCAATTCTTCATCTTCTTTTACCAAATTAAGTGAAAAATATATAAATCATATTATGGCATATCTCGTTGAAGATGGTATTTCTTTGTTAAGTATGGAAGAAATTATATTTCTATATGATTATGCTAAAAAATGCAATGGTATTATAGTTGAAATAGGAACATGTCGTGCTGGGAGTACTGCTATTTTGGGTCTATCAAAACTTAAAAATAGCGATAGAGTATATAGCGTAGATATAGTTCAAGCCCCCAGGGCAAAAGCTCTATTAAAGCAGTTTGGCTTGTTTTGTAATTTAATAAAGTCTAATAGCCATACATTGGGGCAGTCATGGGATAAAGGCGACATAGATATGGTATTTATAGATGGAAACCATATGATGGCTTATGTTCTTGCTGACATGCAAATATGGGAAAGACATATTATTGAAAATGGATACATGCTAATGCATGATTGTTTAACCAAAAAAAAGATGCGAAGATATAGAAATAAAAAAAGAATAGATGAAAACGGAATGATTAAGTCTAAGACTACTAGCGTCAATGTCCATAATGCGGTTAAACTTTTTTTAAAAGATCATGAGAATTTTATAGATATAGGTCAGCAAGGGTCTCTTAAGGTTTTACAAAAAGTTGGATAAACAATTTACAATTATTTTAAGTAGGCCTTATGGAGTATATAGCATCCTATTTCATGTACTGCAACATCTTCATTATGCAGAATTAGAAGGTCGTATCCCTTTGGTTTATTGGACAGGAGGGCTATATTTTAACAAGGATGAATATAACGGGGTTGAAGGAAAAAACATATGGGATTACTTTTTTGAGCCAGTATCTCCTTACAAAATAGAAGACGTTTATCCTGAAATGGCTGCGTTAAATCATGTTGATAAAAAACAAAGTGTTGACATACCAAGTAATATAAAAATAGTAGATAGACTTACTCAAGATGTAGAAGGCTGTCCTAAAAATTGTTGGAGAGATGGCTATAAAGAAAATGAAGTATATTTAAACAATATGAGCAAAGAATGTAAAGAATATGTTGGCGGTATAATAAAAAAGTATGTTATATTAAAGTCCATTGTTCGGGAAAAGATAGACAAGTTTTATGGTAAATATATGCATAGCAAGCATGTGCTTGGAGTGCATAGAAGGGCTGATGATGGCATGTTGGCCGGTCAGGGTATAGATCCTAATAATAAATACTTTAAAGCTGTTGACCATTATATCAAACACCATAGTGATACTAAAATATTTCTTGCTACTGATATGCAAAAAATATTAAACATGTTTGAAAGTAGATACGGGAAAAGAATGCTTGCTTATGATGCTTTGAGGTCTCCTACTAGCAGGTTGTGGGGCATGGAACATCGCTCGGTAGAGAGGAAACTTGCCAAATATAGAAGGACCAAAATAGATAAACAAATCGCTGGAGCAAGGTGGGCTGAAGATGCTATTATTGAGGCTATATTGCTTTCTAAGTGTGATTACTTTATGAGAGGATATTCTAACATGTCTGCAATTGTTCCCTGTTTTAATCCAAATATAGAAACGATGTTTATACCACAGTACAAGGGAGGAAGCCCGAAATGAAAATATTAGTAGCTGGAGCTGGAGGATTTATTGGTGGCCATTTAGTTAAAGATTTGGCACGAAAAGGTCATTATGTTTTGGCTGCTGATATTAAACCTCTAAATGAATGGTGGAGATGTTATCGGGAAGCTCAGAATTGGCGTTTTGACCTTTCTAATTCTGAAGATTGCAAATCAGCTATTTACAAGATGGATAGAGTAATAAATGCAGCTTGCAATATGGGCGGTATGGGTTTTATTGAAAATAATAAAGCTTTATGCATGCTTTCTGTGTTGATTAATACTAATCTATTAAATTCTGTTCGTGCTAATTTAGAGCGTTACTTTTTTTGTTCATCTGCTTGTGTGTATAATGCTGATAAGCAAAAACTAGCAGATCTATCTCCTTTAAAAGAAGAAGATGCTTATCCTGCTATGCCAGAAGATGGCTATGGTTGGGAAAAGTTATTCTCTGAAAGAATGTGTAGGCATTACAGGGAAGATTTTAACATCCCAACTAGAATCGCTAGGTTGCATAACGTATATGGCCCATATGGATCTTGGCAGGGGGGTAGGGAAAAGGCTCCTGCTGCTATTTGCCGTAAAATTGCTATGGCTAAAATAACAAGTAAACATGAAATAGAGATATGGGGAGATGGCACAAGAACTCGTTCTTTTCAATATATTGATGATTGTATTCATGGTATTAATCTTATTAATGATGGAGATTATGTTGATCCTATAAATTTAGGAACTTCAGAATTGGTTAGCATTAACGATTTGGTTAGTATAGTAGAAGAAATAGCGGGAATACAAGTAAAAAGAAACTACAATTTAGATAGGCCTCAAGGCGTAATGGGCAGAAATAGCGATAATACTTTGATTAAAAAAGTTTTTGGGTGGGAACCGTCTATTCCATTAAAAGTTGGGTTGGAAAAAACGTATAAATGGATATATAATGAGATACAAAAAGTAGGAGCAGATAATGTCAAGCAAGATTAAGGATTTGATAGAAAACCCGCATAAAGAAATAGATATAAGTATAACTATTCCCTCTTTGTACTTTGATAAGTTTTCTAGCGTTATAGAGTCGCTAAAAAGGACTTCTTCTCAGACTGAACGAGTTGAAGTTATAGTTAAAATAGATTCTGGGGATGATGCTAAAAAGTATTTTGATTTATTATCTAATAGCGGATATAAATGTAAAGTTATTATATACCCAGGCTTTAACAAAAGGTATTCTTGCCAACATTTTTACAACGACATGGCTGCGGTGTCTTCAGGCAAGTTGATTTGGACAATGCCAGAAGACTCAGAAATAATTCATGGGGATTGGTACAAGCATTTAATAAAAACCAGAGATTGTTTTAAAGATAATATTTATTATGTCAGTATCCCAATGGATAATGGGAAAGGATCGAAGCAAATTATTGGGGCTCCTGCTGTTAGTAGAGAATGGTATAACGTTCAGCATCAATTGTCTTGTATGCCGAATAATGATAGGTGGCTACATGAAATAGCCAAAGAGACAAAAAGGCGAATTATACTGAAAGAAGAAGAACTTTTAATGCATTTTCCTGTGGGACGTAGGGTTTTAAGTAAGCAAGAACGCAAAGATGTATTTTATCCTGCTGTGAAGAAGACAACAAAAGTGTTTCTTAAGAAAATAAAGGATTATTGATTGTCGAAACTGAATGTAAAGATATAAGAAGGAGATTCGACAATGATAGTAAATCCAGAATCATATAAACGAGGTCGTTACGGAGATATATCAGCAACTGCCCGTATTGTAATTAAATGCGATAAGTGTTCTAAAGAATGGCAAGCTGCATATTCTAATTACAAACAAAATATTAAAAATCGTATTTATAAAGAAGATTTTTGTCAAGCTTGTAAAAATTCAGCAGGCATTTGTGGTATAAAAGGAAAGGGTCATTCAGAAGAAACTAAAAGAAAACTTTCATTAAATAGGGCTGGTAAAAATAACTCATTTTATGGCAAAACTCATTCTAAAAGTCAAAAAGAAAAGTGGTCTGTGTCTAGAAAAGGGCGTTCTTGCAGGCCAATCCCCATGTCTAAAAGCGAAAAAAAGCGTAGGTCTGCAATTGGAAAGGCATATTGGGATGCTTTGACAGAAGAAGAAAAAGTTGCCAGATTGGCTAAAAATAATTACTCTTTGATTTTAAAGAAACTATTATGTAATGGAGGTTTGTATTCAGGACTACATAAAAAAGTTAAAAAAGACATGAATTCTGAGGAACTATTGAATTTTATATCAGAAGAAAAAATCGGAAGATATGTATATGATGAAGTTTCTCATGAATTGAAGATAGTGATAGAGATTAATGGGGATTATTGGCATGCAAACCCGAAGAAATATAATAAAAATCAAAAAATAGCATACCCGAAAGGTATTATAGAAGCACAAGAAGTTTGGGCAAAAGACGATAAGAAGATAGGATTTGCTGAATCTTTAGGATTTATAGTTTATGTTTTGTGGGAGCAAGATGTGCATAATGGTAGCCATTTGCCCATTTTAAGGAGAATCAAGAATGGCGGATAGGATAGAAATTATAGCGGAGGTGGGATGGAATTTTTTAGGAGATATGGAATTGGCTAAGCGTATGATTCATAAGGCTACGGAAGCTGGAGCTGACTATGTTAAATTCCAGACATGGAAGGTTGAGAGGTTGATCCCTGGCCCTTGGGATGATGATGGTAGAAAACAAATATACGAGAAGGCAGAATTAAGCGAAAATGATCATTTCAAATTGAGAGATGAATGCAAGAAGGCCGGTATCCAGTTTTTAACATCATGTTTTTGTATTGATGATTTAGATTTTATTAGGCTGTTAACAGACCAAGTTAAAATACCTAGCCCAGAAGCATCTAACCCCATGTTAGTATTTAAAGCTCAAAAAATGTTTAACAAAGTTTTTATGTCAACAGGTGCGAGTCAAACATCTGAATGGGAAAAATGGATGAATGTAGCTAATATAACTATAATGCATTGTATATCTTCTTATCCGTGTGAACCTGTAAATTTTCACATGGAGAAATTGAAGTTAATTAAAAAGAGTATGCCTTATTTTGGATTTTCAGGCCATGCTCCTACTATATGGGATGCAGTTATGGCTATTAGTTTAGGAGCCTCAGTTGTAGAAAAACATTTTACTCTTGATAACGATTTGCTTGGGCGAGATAATAAGTTCGCCCTGCTTCCTGATAAATTTAAGCAAATTAGGGAGTATGCGGATGCTTTTGTTGGGATGCAAACTATACATTCATTAGCAGACATATTGCCTTGCGAAAAAGATTATAGAAAATACCATAAAGGAAGATGGGGAGGATGAGTGCCAGATATTATAACTATACCGCTTGCCAAACTTTATCATGGATACAAGGAAAAGTTGGTTCCTATCTATGATAAATATTTTCGCCATAATGGTAATCCTTTGTTATGGGAAAATACTCCTATAGCCATATTCGCAGTAGATTACGCCGCAGAAGGAAAAAAGATATTAGAAAAGTTAGATGAACATGTATTCATAAGATATGAGTACGATAGATACGCTGATGCAGATACTGTAAAGAATGATACTCATAAGTTTAATGCTGCAAAAAGGGTGATGAGTATAGTAGACTCTATACGAAAGCATGGATATGCAAAGGGCAAATTTAAAGCTTCTAATAATATTGTAAGAGTTATGAAGGGTTTTAAGTCCCCGTATGGAGAAGATAAAGATGGCTATACGCTGCTTAGCAGGAAACATCGTGCTGCTGGCTGCGTTGGGGCTGGCTTAAAAGAAATGAAAGTGAGAGTATATGGGTAAGAGCAGAACGATAATCACGGTTCTAACCTGGAATAGGTTAGAAGATTACACTAAAAATACTATCAATAAGCTTCTTCAGCATAACAAAGATAATATGAGGGATATCATTTTTATAGACAATGGGTCTACAGATGGCACTGTTACCTATTTGAAAAATAAGTGTTTTGAGGTTATTTGTAATGAAGAAAATGAAGGTATATTCATGGGAACTAGAAGAATTTGGCTAGAAGCTTTAAAGAGGGGGTATGATTTTGTGTTGAACTTACAAAATGATTTTCCTTGCTTGGCTACTATTCCTTTCGACGATATAGAAGCTTATTTAGATAGTAATGATGATGTGGGATTTGTTCGTTTAAATGAAAAGAAGAGAAAGAAAGGTAGAGACATAAACAAAATAACTGGTAAGAAACTGAAGTTTAAAGATTGGGAGAAATGCGGCAAGACCTATTTTTCAAAACATAATCACAACTTTTCTTTTAATCCTAATTTGTTCAAAGCTTCTATGATAGATCGCTTAGTAAATCCTGTTGTTAAGAAGCGAGAATGGCAAATTGCCGAACGATGCGAACAGATGAAGTTAAAAGCGGCTAAGTTAAAAAGTCCATGTCCTTGCTTCAAAACGTTTATTCGCCCTAGAGTTGATAATTGGATTCATTAATGAGATTATTGAATGAACAAGATTTTAGATCGCTTAAAAAAAGCGACACGTTAGTGATATATGGTAGCGGCTATTCTATTTCTAAGTTAAATACAGATGACATACAAAAGTTATCTCAATTTGATAGCATTAGCTTTAATTGGTTTTTGAAATCTAATATACCAACAACTTTTTATATAGTTAGAGAACAGGCTAATTTGGCCAGAAGAGTTAATAAGGCTAGCGGAGAAACGGTTGAAGCATTCTATGATATGATTAATTCTAAAAATTATGTTAATAGCTGTTTGATTATTCATGATATTTATCATCATTCAAAAAAATCTAGAGCGTCTGAAAAAGTATATCATTATAGTAAGCCAGAAGCTTTGGCTAAGTTTAACAGGCATAAGTATATTATTGTTAAGGATTTAAAAAGAAAACATTTAGATAGCGGGGTTAGGAAATGGGGTAAAATCAACATTTGTGAACAAGGAGTTGTGCATGGAAGGTTTACTCTTAATAGCGCTTTGCATATTGGTGTTAATATGGGATATAATAGGATTATATTTGTTGGTGTAGATTTAAATGATTCTAGATATTTTTGGCTAGATAAAAATGTCACCAGGTACACTGTGAAACAAAAAAATCAAAGATATAGTTCAAAACATGCTACAGCAGATAGAGTCTTAGAATTAATAAAAGAAATTAAAAGTATACATAAGTTAAAAATGTATGTCTATAGTCGTAGTTCATTATTGACGAAAGTTATGAAAAAATGGCAATGGTAGAAAACATTGTATATATGCTATGGGGAGGCCATGAGCCAAAACATATGCATGATATAGCTGCTAGCATATTGTCTGTGCGAGAGCATATGCAGGATGCAAAAATACATGTTTTAATGTCAGATAATTACAGAGCATATTCTACTTTTTTTGATAAGTATGTAGATGTTGTTTCTGATATAAAATTAGATCGTAACATCTCTTTGTTTGCCAAGTTTTTGAATTTTCATGACTTATTGGACAAATTTGATTCTTTCATATTTCTTGACATAGACACTCTTGTTAAAAAAGACATATCTCCCATATGGCGTAATATAGAAGACATATCTTTTGCTCCCTATCATATAAAAGGTAACGTCAATGCTTCTATAGATGGTAGTTTAAGAATGGACGAAGATAGCTTTGAGTTTTTTAAGAAAATGGGCATGAGCCATAGGCGTACTCCTAAATCATGTTCTTGCTTTGTTGGAGTTATACAAAATGAAAATAACTTGAAATTTTGGGATAGATATAAAGAAGAAAGTAAAGATATAATTGAATGCTTTATGGAAAAAGTAGATCCTATGGTAGAATCCGAAGTAAGAAAAGAGTATGGTAACATATTTAACGATGAATATTATTTTTCTTTTGTTTTAGATAGGATGGGCATACGAATAACTGATAGATTTTATCATATTAAGCATATAAATAGTTTTAAAAGCAAATACTTTAGGCATCATCCTTTATTTACAAAGAAAGAAAAGAAGAAGATTAAAAGATCTATAGTAGGAGATGAACAATGAGTTTATTATGTATTGCAGACAAGCCAGGGCGGATACAGCACAATCGTTTGAAAGCATTAAAAAAATACTATGAGTTTGATATCGCTACATTGTCTGATAAGGTTGATGTTGATAAGTATGATTGCGTTTACTATAGCCATTTCTCTTTGTATAAAAAAATGCCAACGAAAAAGAGGAAGTTTACATCGGTTACAAGTCATAAATGTTTGGATGACATGGATGATACGTTAAGTCGCTTGTCTAAGTTTGATAGGGTTTCAGTAAATAACATGTTTCTTCTTAAAGCGTTTAAGCCTCATATTAAAAACTTGTTTTATACTCCTAACGGGGTTGACACTAAGTTTTTCCGGCAGTTAAGGACGCAGGGTTTTCATACTCCTAAAGCTTTTGGATGGGTTGGTAATAGAGATAGAGCAACAAAAAATTACAATTCTATTTTTAAACCATTAGGAAAAACTATTGGTCCAAAATATAATTTTGCATTTATAGCTCCATCAAAAAGTGACCCTCTTTCTGCATTAAGAAATGCTGGACATATGTTAGGATTTTATAATAACATGGACTTTTTTCTTGTTACCAGCAGCACAGAAGGGACTCCTAATCCTGCTTTAGAAGCATTGGCTTGCTGTGTCCCAATAATTACGACAAGGGTTGGTAATATGATTGAGATAATAAAAGATGGAGAAAATGGCTTTTTTGCTGAGGATAATACAGAAGATTTTACGAAAGTAATTAAGAAAGCTTCTTCTATTAGCGAAGAAAAATATCAAAATATGAGAAAGAGAGCAAGGGAATCAATTGAGCCTTGGGATTGGAAACTCAAAAAAGAAAATTGGGCTAAATTCTTAGAATTATGAAAGAATCTTTTTTAGATATTGTTTGTGTTTGCGGCAGGCATGCCTTGGAGTATGCTAACTTGTTGCGAAGGACAGGAGAGTTTTTTTCTAGCGGCAAATACAAATTAAATTGGTATTGTGTAACTACCCCTAAAAATAGAGAAGTTCCTGAAGGCTTTATCAAGTTGCTTGATCTTCATCCTTCTAGCAGTGAGGCTGGTATTATACATGCCGAAGGTTTGATGGAAGGGTTAAAACATGTAAAGAGTCAACATGTCTTATTCACTGATTCTGATATTGCTATTTTGAAAAAGAATTGGGATGTAGCTATAATGGATAAGATCTCAAAAGAATGTCCTATAGTTGGATTTGAATTTGGATCAGGTTTTGAGAAAGAATGTTACCAAGATTTCCCGTCTATTACTTTTTGTCTATTTAAGACTCATATTCTCCGTGATTTAAATGTTGATTTGCGTCAGGGAGATCATTTAGAAACTGTGATTATCAATAATGAAGAAGAATCTCAAATATATAACATAAAAGTAGGCCGTCAGCATCGTTTAGAAACTGGATGGAGATTGCCTTTACTATATAAAAAGGCAGGCTATAAAGGCTATGTATTAAAAAAAATAGAGCCTTTTGACAAAAAATCTAAACTGGTTTTTAAGCCAGAAAGCAGCATTAAGAGGACCAG
>CEPX01174295.1_pt1 | contig 11833 bp, 18 predicted proteins | sample 361361 | NCBI WGS metagenome assembly CEPX01 (sample SAMEA2619974, study PRJEB7988) | marine metagenome | biome: marine biome (ENVO:00000447); feature: mesopelagic zone (ENVO:00000213) & marine oxygen minimum zone (ENVO:01000065); material: "saline water (ENVO:00002010), including plankton...
CAAGCCACCGATGGCACGGAGTGCCGGATGTCGCCCGAGGACACGTTGACCTGGATCCAGGACCCCGGCCTCTTGAAGTTGCCGTACTGGGCACACCCCGAGGTCACGTGGTAGCCCGGGCTCCTTGTGCGCTCCACGGACAGGTCTGTCCGATCAAAGCTGCCGGCGCGCAGGCCACGGGACTTCAGGAACGGGAGCTTGGCGATCTCGCGCAGCTCCTTCCTCAGGTCCATGCCGCCGAGGATGAACCGCGCCTCCTTCTCGGCGGCCCGCTCCTTGCGCAGCGCCGCGGACTTGGCCCGGCTCTTCCGGCCGCGGTCCGCTCTGGCCTGCTTGCTGAGGTTGCGCTCCGCCTCCAGAGCCGGACAGGTCATCCGAACGAGCAGCGCCTTACCGCCCGCATCCAGCGCCTTCTCCGAACACGGGAAGCACACCCGGCGGACGTCGTCGGCCGCCATCCTCGACGGAGCCAGCCGGCCCGCTCCGCACTCAGGGCATTTCCAGCGCCTGTTCTTCGTCGCCATCACCACCCCTCGCTGAACGCGCGCTCGATGGCCGCTTCTTCGTTGTCCAGCTCCTGGTCGGCGAGCCACTCGGCCTCGTCGATGGGATCGGGGTCCGACCGGTCTTCGAACTCTGTCCACTCGCCTTCCATGCCTGCCTCCTGTCTACCCCATGATGATACACGCATCTCCGCTACTGTCAAGCATTTTATACACGTCGCAGTTTGTAGATGACGCCCATGTTGACGAATCGACCGACCCGGAGGTACGCTCTTGGCTCTCCACACTGCCACGAGGTCACCCATGCTCTCCGACGAAACGATCGATCGCCTCCAGGCCCTCGCCGCGTCTCTCTCTATCGACGGCGACACCTGGACAATCGTCAAGGAGGATCGCGACGCGCTCCTGGAGCTGCTCGACGAGCTGAACGAGGAGGACGAGGTTATCGAGTTCCCGTCTTTCGACTTCGATGGCCTGGACGTTGAGACCAAGGCGGCAGTCGTACGTCGGAGCGGCAACCTCTTTGTCTCACACGCCACCATGTTCCTGGGCTCCCTCTACAGCAGCGGCGTCCAGGTGGTACCGGCTCTCGGCCAGCTCATGGACGACCCGGACTGGGAGGAACCCGTCGGCGTCGTCGACAGCCCGGACGTTCCCGACGGTGACTCGGACGGCGGAGATGATCTCGGCGGGTTCATTCCCGATGGTGAGGAACCGGGCGAACCCGTCCCCGATGGCGGGGACATGGAGCCGGACATCCCCACTGGCCCCGAGGGCGATCACGACCCGGACAACTTCATCCCGGACGGCGGCAGTGGCGGCGACTCGGGCGCCCCCGAGTAGCTGTGCACTGACTGGGAAGCGAGGGGCGTCGAGAGCATCCCGTTCGGCGCCCTTCGTGTATCTAGCGATCGTCACCGCTACCATGAAGGACCCCGCGGACCCCCCTGCTGTCAAGCTTCGCCAGGTTGCACTTGGCGCACTCGGACATGGGCACATCGAGGCGCTTCAGGAGTTGCGCGACGTACCAGAGCACGTCCCCGCACTCTCCGACGATCGCGGCCCTGACGTCGTCGTTGAGGCCACCCCCGTCGCGGATGACCTTCTTGACCTTCTCTGCGACCTCGCCGGCCTCCCCGTTCAGCCCCAGCGGCAGATACGACAGCCACCGATGTCTCGGGTAGACGGCGGACTCCTCGGTACGCTCCTGGTACTCATCGAAGCCGATCACGAGATCACGAGTGGCCCGACCTCGATGAAATCGTACCGGCTGGGCAGGACATAGTCGTCTTCTGCCCTCGGGGTCGACGACGTCTCACGAAAGAACTTACGGTCCTCTACCGGCAACATGCTCTACCTCGTCACGATGCGGGTCGTCTGCGGCACGGGCTCGCCTGTGCTGCCCACCACCCAGACTCGCTGAATGTACTGCATTTCGCAACGAGTCCCCTTCTGGCGCGTACCGTCTGACGCTATCCGGGGGCCAGACCAGACCCGCCGGTAGTGACCCTTGCGCCAGTGGTCACGGACGGTCCTATCAGTCTTTGCATACTCGCAGGTCGTCTCGACCGGAGGGGGCGCCGGCATGTCGAGCACGATGTACCGGTACCGGCTCATGCGCTCCGCTCGTCGGAGGCGTTTTTTAGCCTTGGCATCGCCGACACGCTCCGCTGACCGAACCAAAGCCTCGCGCCTCGCGTTCTCGTCGTCCACGTCCTCGCTGACCCAGCGCTGCTGCATGTTCAGATGCAGGAGCATGTTCAGGAGGTACCGGGTCCCTCGGAGCACGCCCTCGAACTCTCGCTCGTTGTCCTCGGCGGTCTTGCTCTCATGGATGGGGCGGCCGGTCCGCAGGCTGATGTCTGAGCTGCGGGGACGATTGCGCATCCGGTTCACAAGCGCCGCCTCGACATCCTCCAGCTCTCCCCGGGTGAAGCCGAACATGAAGAAGGCGTCGTCCGCGGGGTCCTTTACCGGGGCTATCGCCGGGGCCCACATCGCCATCATGTACGCGGGCTCGTCGTTGCCCTCGACCTCCCAGTCGACTCCGAAGTCGCTCGATGCCTGAGGCTCGAGGACGAACGCGCCAGCAACTTTGAGGTACCCGGTCCCGGGACCGCCGAAGAGCGCGATGTCACAGCCCTCGAAGCCCACCCACACGCACGGCGACGGGAGCGCCAGTTCATCCACCGTCAGCTCCCGGGGCAGCTCCGCCTCGGCGAACTCCTCCTGGAGGGCCTTCGTGAGCACGTAGGCGTCCCCGCCTGATCGTCTCGCGACGGCCGCCGCTATCGCCATCTTCACCGAGGCAGGATGCGTCCCGTGGAGGCCAGCCAGCAGGGCCCTGCCCCTCGTCGAACCGGTCGCGACCTCATCGATCATCCGGTCGAGGGTCGGCACGTAGCGCCGGACGTAGTCGAGGTATGTGATCGGGATCTGCAATCGATTGCACTCAGCGAGGGAACGAGACCCGGAGCCGGACCTGCCTGCCCGAGATCTCCGCGAAGACGTCCTGGCCGTCGCGGACCACACCCGAGGCTCCCGCGTCACCGACCAGCTTCGCCAGCGCCTCGGCGATCTCGGCCTTCGTGATGCCGAGCGGCATCAGCGTCTGAGGCCCCAAGTCGCTCTCTACGGCCTCCGAGCCCTCTGCGGCCACCCTCGTGGGGGCCGAGCGCTCCTGGCGCGCCCTGGGGGCTACCGGTAAAGCCTCCGGGCGCTCCAGGCCGTGCGCTTCGCACAACTCGGCGATCTCGCGCTCGATGACCTCCTCCCAGGGCACCCGCTGCCACCGGCAGTCCGGGCTCTCCGGATCGCTACCGGGGACCGGGTGGTCCTCGTACTGCCCGGCACTCCTGGCCTGGGCACCCCGCTTCGCCCTCACGCGCCCCCTCAGCCTCTTGAGCGCGACCAACCTGCTGTTCGGGTCCATGCCTACCTCCTGGCCTCCATCCACGCTGTGCCCGCCCCGGAGGGGGGCAGTCAACCTACAGGTCAGTCTTGACGATGTTGACCTTGACGGCCGGCGTCGACTGCTTCAGCTCGACGAGGCCGGCAGCGACCAACGCACCCTTCTTCAGAACCTCCTGGTCGAGCAGGGCCTTCAGGGCCTTGACATCGACCCGGGGCCGCTCGTTGACGAGCCCCTCGTGCTCTCGCATCTGGTCGAGCAGCGGTCCGACGAGCGCGTCGTCGTTGACCGACATGGTCTCCTTCGACGCGGCGAGCGTCATACGGACCGACCCGAGCTGCACGCGGCAGCCCCCGTCGGGGAACGACATGATCGCGCAGTCGCGGAACTTCTCGCGGAGCCGCTTCTCGCGGACCTTCAGCTCGCGCTCCTTCTCGCGAAGCTCGTCAGGGACGCACTGGTCGATCTCGGCCGACGTCGAAGTCAGCTCGGAATTGACGTCGGTGAACTCCCGGAGAATCGTCTCGATCTCCTGGACATCCCTGGCGGACGCGCCGCCCTCGATCAGCTCGTGAACCTGGATTCTGCCTTCCGACATGTGCCTGCCTCTGTGCTATGCCGGCCGCGTATCGGCCAGCTACAGAGCCCATTCTACACATCTCGGCAGATTTGTCAACCCGATTCCTTCTTCGCGATCTCGTAGTGTGCCTCATGCGAGATCTTCGGGCTGGTCGAGAGCGTCGACGGGGGCGAGTAGGCACAGAAGCTCGCCGCGCGCATAGACCTCGGCAGCGTGTGCCAGCGCGCCCGCCATCGCCAGCATGACGGGCCGATCTGGGAAGTCCCGCCGCATGACCGTCGCAGCCGTCCGGAGGTCATTCACGATACGCTCGCGTTCTGCGTCACGATCGCTCACCCGTCCCCCATGCGTCGAGAAGGGCGCGGGCTCGTTTCTCGCCATCGACCGACCTACTCACTCAGAGGAAACGCCTGCTGCTCGGGACCGTTGTCAAGCAATCGGACTGTTCCAGAGGCTTGAGCCGTTTGCGCTACGAACGCTCGACCGATAGCAGCGGCAAGGACCGGCGGCACGGCGTCGCCGACTTGCTTGTACGTCGCGCTTCGCGACCCGGAGAACTCAAGATCTGGTGGAAATGTCTGAATCGCTGCGGACTCTTCGACAGAGAGGCGGCGCGCACCTGGGACGACCCCCTCCCTCGGGGCGCCGCCATTCATCAGGTGTGAGTGATACTCAACCGCGACATCCTCAGTATCGACCCAGTGCGTCTTGTTGCCGCCCGCCGATGCGAGAATCGTGTGGCAAGGTGCCGCCAAGTCGATTGGGCGACCGCCTCCGTTGTAGACATGCCCAGCGAACGGCGACCGCCGTAGATCAGGAGAACGCGCGTACTTGACGGGGCAAGTCGGAGCTTCGCCCATCGGCGCCAGACCTATCACCGCAGAAGTTGCCACACGGGGGCACCCGGTACCGTCCCCATGCGTGGGCGCAGGAAGTCGTATTCGGTGTTCGCGGCCCCCGAGGACGAAGAGGCGTTTCCGCTTTTGCGGAACGCCATAGTCGGCCGCATTCAGAATCCCCCAGCTGACCTCAAATCCCAGCAGGCGAAACTCAGCTAGAATGCGCTCCAGGTAGTGCAGCCGCGAACGCACCGCCAAACCGGGCACATTCTCCATTAGGAAGAATGGCGGGTTCACCGCCCGAAGCACGTCGATGAAAGCCGGGATCATGTCGCGAGAGTCGCTATTCCCTTTGCGTAGCCCTCCAGTGGACCAAGGCTGGCACGGAGGTCCGCCGTACACGAGGTCGATGCGGTTTCGGTAAGGGCTGAAGTCGACCTCACGCACGTCTTGGACGAAGTGATCACAGCGAGTGTGCTGTGCATAAGTCCGAGCGGCGGCGGCGTTCATCTCGACCGCAGCGACCGGCTCAATGCCCGCGCGCTTCAAGCCGAGCGTCAGGCCTCCGGCCGCCGAGAACAAGTCTAACGCCTTCATATCTTCGGAATGCTTCGATGGCGGATGACAGTGAGCTGCCCAGCCCCGTTCGCCCGGCACTCGGTATCGACGGCCCTGCCGGCCCGCCTCGCGAACAGCCACCAATCCTTCGACCCCGTCGCCGCCAGGAGCCTCCTCCTGATCCTCGCCACCACATTCATCCACTCCTCCTCGCTGTCGCTGCTGGCTACTCGCCCTCCACCACCAGGTGCACGTCGGTGACCGTCAGGTCCGTGCCGTCGGCATCGTTGCGGACGAAGACCTCGCCATACTCCGAGACGGCGGCGGTCTGAGCCGCCATGATCTCCGACGCCGAGAAGGCGACGAAGCCCTCGCCCGCGGCATCGAGCTTGAATTTCGAGAACCGCCCGTTCGCCGGGTCCGAGCCGCCGAAGCCAATCCCGATCGCGCACTCGGCGCTCGCGGGGCCGGTCACCCGAGCATGCCCTCGCCAGCTCACCCGATGGGAACCCTTGACCGCGGCATCGAGCGTCACCCGATTGACGGCCGTCGTCACGCAGCCCGTGCTGCCCTGGGCGGCAAGCCCGAGCACTCCGAGGGTCCACATGCCCATCCCGCCAGACGTTGTCGCGGTGGACTCGCCCTCGGACGTCATCTCGGCGAAGACCCGGCTGTCCGGGAGGCCCTCGTTGCCGCCGAAGTGCGCGTAAGCGGCCGTCCAGTCGACGCCGGTGACCGCACCGATGAACCGGCAGCCGACCACGTCGAGGGACCCGTTGCCGAACGAGGCCGGGTCGGCGACGTCCAGCGTGTCGACCAGCATCCCGGCGAGACGCATGACGGTGTCGCTGGCTGGCCCATCGACAGAGACGCCACCGATGATCGATCCGCCGACCACGTCGACCGTGCACTCATCCCCAGCGACGTCGACCCCGGCCGCACCAGAGACGTACATGCCCCTGCCGAAGACGGTGCAGTCGTTACCGAGCACGTGCACGCCCTTGCCGGCGATGGCCTCACCGTCCGTGTCGAGACAGTACAGGTCTTCGAGCGTCGCGCCGTCCGCACCATCACAGAGCACCGAGTAGGCGCCCGCGGTCTTGGCCTCGATGCGGACCGAGCGCAGCAAACAGTCCTCGTCGGCGAGCTTGACGACAGCGGTCGCGTGGGTCGACATCAGTGCCGAGCCCATGCCGAACCCGACGATGGAACCGTCGGACAGCTCGATCATGTCGGACCCGATGTCGATCTCGTCGACGATCTCGTAGTTCCCGCTCAGGGAAATCACCCCAGCCACAGCGGTCGGAAGATCTGCATTGGACGCGATCGTAGTCACCTCACTGGGTCGCAGAGACCTGGAGTCCCCGTTCTCGTCGGTGACACGCGGGAAGCCGTCGGTCCCCGCAGAGATGGCCACGAAGCCGGCCTCGACCGAAGGCGCCGACGCCTGCTTCCTGAGATGATGCGCGCTCATGGGGCTCCTCTGCAATCGATTGCACTCGGCGGCGAACCTACCACGCTATCGCCTTGTCTTGAAGCGGCTCTGTCGAATCCAGCTCCCGAATGATCATCGGCAGTCTCAGCTTCCTCAGCGCCTTGGCTTCGATCTGTCGAATTCGCTCGCGGGTCAGGCCGAAGATCTCCCCGACCTCCTCCAGCGTGTGAGTGCCGTCCTCTGCGACATCCAGCGAGCAGGACGGCTTATCTCCAAGCTCTTCCCCGCCCCTCAGTCGCATCTCAATGTACAAATGATGCCTGCACGCGTACCGATCGCACGGGCGATCGATGGACTCGCACTCCTCTCTGGTGAGCGGTGGAGGAACCGGTCTCGTCCCAGTGATTACTGGGACTGGAACCCCGGGGCCATCCCATCTCAGTGCCCTGGAAATGACCCGAGCCGTCACCTCATTCAGATCTTCTTGCCCGAACAGGACGAGCAGAGAGATCCCCAACGCCTCCGACATGCGACCGTATGCCCGAGGGCCCACCTTCTCCCCTGACTCCGCACAGGCGATCGTGGACACGCTCACGCCGCAGATACCCGACATCCCGAGCCTGGTGAGCCGGAGCCGGCCCCGCGTGACCCTCAGTCTCTCCCCCGCCTCACGGAAGTCCAGTCTCTCCGAAAGGCGGGCGCTCACCTACAAGCCCTCTTCTACCTCGTAAGACTCCCCGGTTCCCTCTCCGAAGATCGGCGGGCACACCCAGTCATCGTCGATGACCTTGCAGCCGCGCTCGATGCGATCCTCCCAGAGTTCACTCTCTTCGACCCAGCCCGGCGAATCACCCTGGGGAACGAGAATCTCCCGATCCTCAACCTCGGAAGCCGACCGACTGACGATCGCGTGCGCAACGAGCAGCAGAAACATCGCCGCCAGGAACGCTTCACCGACTGTCTTGCGTGACATGGTCAGCTCTCGATTTCGTCGATCATTACCTGAAGCGCTCGCATCAGGTCGTAGGCATTCTCCACAGAGAGCCCCACCTTCGCAACCCCATCTTCGAGGTCGTAGACATCCAACAGGATCGGCATCCCGTCCTGCCTGTCCCTATAGTCGGCGATCTGTACCTTGACCCTACCGCAGACGAACTGAACGAGCCTCCACCTTCGGCGCGGCAAGTCAGTCCCTCTGACGGATGTCGAGCAGGTCTTCCAGAAGCCGGCCGGTGTTCGACTCGACTTGGACGGCACGATCATCGAAGAGGGCGACCATCTTGTGGTCCTTCTGGGACAGCGCGAGCGCCGTACCGATGTTCTCCGCGGTCCACGAGGCTACGGTGAGCCGCAGCCGCTCCAGCGCTTCAGGAGACTCCTGTGCTGCGCTCGCTTCTCTGCCGGTAACGACGCGGACGTCGTGCCCGAGAACGATCAGTCGCCTAACCACACGGATCATCGCCGGAATCGGGGGACCGATGTCCTCCATTGAGACGAATTCCGTGTAGTGCGCGAGCGTGCCGTCGAGGTCGAAGCCGACCCACCCGTTTCCGCGAACCTCCGAGAGCGACGCATGGATGTCGCTGTCGCTGGTCGAGCCCTTCACCGGATGCCCGTTCCACTCCCGGCGGAGAACGTCCCGGTTGAACGCCCGAGCCGCATCCCAGGCACCCCGGAAGGTCTTCCAGAGGCCATCGCGCACGGTCCCGTTTTCGTCCACCAGGGCCCAGTCGTGGAGCGATATATGCGGCGTCCACACCGGCACCGGGTACACCTGGGTCCTCAGCACAACACGCACCAGGTCGCTGACCTCGTGCAGCACGACGAAGGAGTTGACCGCGACGTGCCCGCGGGTTTTTCGGGCGCCGTTTGGCCATTCGATCTCCGTATCGAGCGCGTCGACGTACAGTCCGCCGTCCCGGTCCATCAGCAGGACCATGGGGGTCCCCGGAGCGAACAGCGCCGATCCATGAGTGCGCTTGCTGGTCTCATGTAGGTCGCCGTTCACGTGGACCACGTTCCCGTCAGCCGGCGCAGACCCGAACTCCCTCTTCCGTCGGCCGCCGACCCACTCTCCAGGCCGGTGCTCTACCTGGCCGTACACCTCGTGGCGCTGCCAGCCTCCAAGCCGCAGCACCTGACGTTCGAGCGTCACGTACATCCTGCCTCCTTTGGCACAAGAACCATGCCAATACTACACACACGGGACCGTTATGTCAACGACGACACGACCTGGTCGACATGTGCGTGCCGACTCTTGAGCGTCGAGCCCATCTCCCGGACGTACTTGTCCGCCCGTCGGCCCAGATCCGTGAGGCCGTGCGCCTTGCAGACCTCCTGGACCTCTTTGGCGGTGCCACGGATGACGCCAGAGAGCTTCGACCAGCTCGCCCGCTTCCAGATCTTGGCGGCCCGCCCGATGTCCTGCTGCGTCATGCCGGCGAACACCTTGGCCGTTTTTGACGACATCCGCGCCTGGCCACCGCCGAGGCCGGCGAAGGTCCCCATCTCCGACGCCTGCCGACCGAACTGACCCGGCCTCTTCCTGGAGCCCATCGCCCGGAAGTCCAGCCCGCCGGTGTCGATGCGGGCCACCTTCTTCGAGCTGTCGACGAAGAGATTGAACCGGGGCGCATTACCGATGACGTCCCAGTTGCCGAGCCACGCATCGACGAAGAGCCCGTCCTTGAAGTTCGTCCCGCGGACGGCCTTGACGACGTCGGCGCTCGCCGGAACCTGATCTCCACGGACCTGCTGCGAGACGAAGCGCAGCCGATTGCTGTCGTCGACCATCAGAACCGCGTTCGGTGCCACCCGGACCCCAAAGGCCCGATAGAGGCGCCACGACAGGTACTCATTGACCGTCAGCAGGTCGTCCTTGGCGGACTTTGAATACCACCTGGGGCCGCCCTTGACGCCCTTCATCTTGACGACGCCGACCTCGTGGGACGACGACGGCCGCCCTGCGGTCGAATCGGGCTCAAAGTGGTCCGACTGGCTGGCTTCCAACAGCACTTCCGACACACGCATCCGGCACCTCCTTACTGGGCCGGATGCTAGCGCCCCAGCGCCACAAAAGCTAGGGCTCGGGATCGCCGGTGATGTCCCGGTCGAAAGTCAAGTCGTACTCGCCCTCCAGGCCATCCAGGTTGCTGTTGGCGCCGGCCAGATCATCCCAGAAATACCGCTCACTCTCCCGCCGATCGAACCACTCGCGCCATCTCGAACCTCTGCGCCCCAGAACAGGGAAGCGGGCTCGACGTCGGAAATTCGAACCCCAGCCGCACAGGGCCTCCCACACGCGGGTGTACGCCGCATACAACCCTTTGTCCCTGACGCTGTTCTTGAAGTTCGGGTAGTCGATGTCCCCGACCTGCTTCGCGATGACCGCTGACACGTGACCTCTGGAGACCTCCGCACGAAACGGATAATCCGCTTCGTCGTCGATCCAGGTGTCCACACCGGGGAACACCGCCCTGATGTGCTCGGGGTGTCGCGCTCGAACGAGCAGCATCCCGGGCTTGTCGCGGTGAGCGACGATGCTCAGGAAGGAGTCGTTCATCATGATCCACATGCCTGCCTCCGTGGTTGGCTGGGATCATTCTACACACCTAGCCAGTTATGTCAAGACACGACCTCCCGACGCATGTCGGGGAACCTGGCTGCGGTCCTTCTGACCAGTTCGCCTGGGAGCTTATGAATCGCCGGCACGCCGCGGAACACGCACTCCTCTTCAAATTCTACACCGGGCCTGGTCTCCCGACGCACGTGCAGGATCCGCAGCACGGGGGTGCCCCCTCGGTCTCGACCGAGCGTCACACTCCCGTGGCGGGAGCATTCTGGGCAGATCTCGACGCGACCGTTGTCTGGGCCCTTGGTCCCGATCGGGGCCTTGGTCCACCGGCCTGTTCTGGACTGGGGTTTCCGGGGTCCGAGTTTGACCGGGGGGCGTCGCTCGAAGATCTCTGGAACGTCGTCGCTCAGTACCCTTCGCCTGGCTTCAGGCCGGGACCGCCGTACTTCGCGAGCGACCGCCACCCGTACACGCACCCATTGGGCCGATCCTTCTTCTCGCCCTCGAACTCGTCCATCTCGTAGAACTCCCAGACGTCTACGAACGCCTGACGCGCCTCGACCTCCGGGTTCCAGTATCGGCCGAGCACGTAGCGGACGAATCCGACCGCCTCGTTGAAGGGGCATGAGATCCCAAACGCCCGCGACGGCATGTACCGGTTGCAGTTCCCGAGCAGGAGCTGACCGAGGCCGATGGCCGAACTCCTGGCGGTCCGGTTACCGGATCTCAGCTCACCCCAAATGATGGGCCAGTCATCCCTCCGGCTGGGCTTGTGGATCCGGTCACCATGGACCTCCTGGTAGGTGTAATTCGGGCGTCCGACCCATCCGTCGGATTCCCGGTCCATCACCCGATGGAGCCCGAGCATGTCGTCGGCCGAGGCCCGGAGATCGAGGAACTCGAACACCGCGAGGAACAGCTCGTTCGCATCGACACTGTCTGGCTCGTATTCCGCGTCCTTGAACCGGTCGAAATGGACCCCCATCCGAGCCAACCTGGCCTTCGATCGCGTCGCCGGACCCATCCAGCCGTCGGCCGTGAGTCCATAGGAGCGCTGCCACTGCGCCACGGCCTCGACACCGTGCGGCGAGAGCAGTTCACTGATGGCTCCGGTGACCAGACTCTTCTCTTCGAGGAACAGCGCCAGGGACGGCGGCATCGAATCTTTCGACACCCGGCCGGCGTCGACCTCTGTCTGGTTGTATTCGATCGCTCTCGCGATGGCCTCGTCGTCCCCGAACAGGATCGGAGTGAGAACCAACCTCTCGTCGACTTCCTGGGCTGTCGTCATCACTGTCCTCTCAGCTTGAGGATCACATCCTCGGGTGTGCCGTTCGCCGCCATCTGCCGGAACAGTACCTCCAGCGGGACCATTCGCACAGACCCCAAGGGGTACATCAACCCGTCTCTGGACGCCACGACGATCGGCGGCC
>CEPX01018149.1_pt1 | contig 11823 bp, 11 predicted proteins | sample 361361 | NCBI WGS metagenome assembly CEPX01 (sample SAMEA2619974, study PRJEB7988) | marine metagenome | biome: marine biome (ENVO:00000447); feature: mesopelagic zone (ENVO:00000213) & marine oxygen minimum zone (ENVO:01000065); material: "saline water (ENVO:00002010), including plankton...
AGCGCTTGCCGTGATCATTTGGTTGGAAGGAGTGGTTGAGCACGAGCTGGGCTTTGAGGCCTTTGTAGAGGGTGAGGGTCTTGCCTATTCCTAGCGAATAGTTCAGGTCGGATAGTTTTTCAAGTGGCTTGTTGAGGTCTTGCTGCGTTTTAGCGCGAGCAAAGAATCCACGAGTAATGTCCACATCCAGGAAGGTTCCTAACTTTTGTGCAAACTCTTCATCACGCTCCAGGAAAGTGATTCGTGGTTTTAGGTAATAGGTGGCTGAGTAGTCAAACATCAAACGAATGCGTTTGGATAAAAAGACGCCCATATTGGGTTTAACATCCACCGTAGGATTTTTACGGATGTTGAAGTCTATCTGTCCGCCAAAGATTAGCCGATCAGAAAATTTATTGAAAGGAGCTGGTTTCTGTACACCATTCTCAGGGTGTCGCATGTCATCGATCTTCACATACTTGGATTTGAGTTTAGCCAGTTGTTTCATAGCCTCTTTGGAGAGTGCTTCTTTGTCTTTAAAATTCTCTGGATCGAGGTGCATGGTAGCGAGTTCATTTTGCTCGTAGAGTGATTTTTTGAAATCCCCCACTGGGTCCGGTGAGGTTGGCGGTGGAGGTAGCAATCCTTTTTGTTGGAAATATTGCTGCATTTGCTGTGCCACATAAGATTCACCAAGGCTGTCCCACTGGATAAGATGCTTGAGCTTCTCTATAGAATCCAGTTCGTCAGCAAGCTGTTGCTGGATGTATTCATTTTCAGACAGGGTTTGATACAGTGAATCAAAATGAAGTTTGGAGGTATCTGCAAGTACAGAACTATCGGGAAGTTGATTTTTTGTTTGTTCGAGGGCTTCCAGTTCCTGCTCTATCGATTCAATTCGCTGATTGATACGAGCCAGACTATCTCTTTTGATTTGCTTAAACTTCTTTTTGAGCTCTTTCTTTTTACCGTTGAGATTAAGGGCGGGTGTTATAGGGGAGTTCACATTGACTCGTACCTGGCCAATAGCAGAAACTGACCATCCGAGCAGAAGGAGTAATATGAATGCATTAGTTAATCGCACAAACAAAAATAACCAATTCAGTGAGTTAATTGGCTCTTTTCCACTGAATTGGTTATGATAATGATGCTTTTTTACTCGTACCGCAATGCTTTCACAGGGTTGGATTTGGCTGTTCTCAGTGTTTTATACCCCACGGTAATTAGTGCAGTAATCAAGACAATCATTCCAGCCATGATAAATGCCCATATTGGCATTTTGATTCGTGCGGCAAAGTTATTTAGCCATTGCTCCATCACCCAATAGATGATTGGCCATGCAATTACATTAGAAATTATGATGAGTATGATGAATTCCTTAGACAACAAAACCACAATGCCTTGAATGCTGGCTCCAAGTGCTTTTCGGATTCCGATTTCTTTGTTACGCTGTAGTGCTGTGAAGGATGATAGCCCAAATAGACCTAGACACGCAACGATAATTCCGAAAATGGCAAAAAGTGTAAATACCTTGCTAAAGGTTCGTTCATTCACATATTGACGATTGAAGAATTCGTCTATGAAGAAGTAATCGTACGGGTCTTTTGGGAAAAACTCGTGATAGGTTTCCTGAATCTTGCTCAGTGATTGTTGCGAGATATTGGAAGAGGACATGTTGAGTGAAAAGAAGTCTGAGGAGGTCTCATTTAGTGGAAATACTATTGGGGCTATTTTGCTTTTGGCTGACATCTGTTGGTAGTCATCCACCACTCCAATGACTGTCTTGTTCTTGCCCCAAAAGACAACTTTCTGATTGATTGCCGACTCAGGACTTTCAAATCCCAAATACTTGATTCCAGCGACATTAAGAATGACCGCTCCGGTATCTGTGGTAAAACTTCGATCATAGTTTCTTCCGGCTACCAATTCAATTCCCAATGTAGTGAAATAGTCATGATCTACTCCTGCAATGTAAATGACTTTGTTATTTTCCTTCGGGTCCTTCGCATTACGAATACCATTGGTCCAGAAGATTTCATCCCCTGGTACATTGCTACTAGCGCTTATTTGATTGACACCAGGTATGTTGAGAATCTCAGATCTAAACGCTTCTAGTTTAGTTAGATAGATCGAGTCATTTTCTAATACCTGCGGACCCTTGATAACCATTGTGTTGGTCATGTCGAAACCCAGGTCCATGGTGTTCATGTGCTTTAGTTGCTGGTAGACAATTAGAGTCCCAGCTATTAGGGTGACGGAGGCGGCAAATTGAAAAGTAACTAACCCTCTTCTTAATCCTCTTCCGGTTTTTTGACCTTTTAGTTTACCTTTTAAAACGGCGACTGGTTTGAAAGATGACAAAACAAATGCAGGATATAATCCAGAGAGAAGCACTCCAGAGGAGAATACACTTATTGCAATAAACCAGAAACCTTTGCTGGTAAGGAAATCAAGACTTAGTAATGAATTGGTAAGTTGATTGAAATAATTGATACCTAGAACTACAATGACGAGTCCGATGACTAATGCGAATAGATTGAGAAAGAAAGCTTCAGCCAAGAATTGATAAACTAATTGTTTTTTGAAGGCACCCATTGTTTTTCGAATGCCGACTTCTTTGGATCGGTCCATTGCTCGAGCAGTGGACAGATTGATATAGTTGATCCAGGCAATAACCAGGATGAAAAACGCGATGATGGATAAAAAGAATACTGCGTCTCCATCGCCCTGTTCTTCTGGTTCTGACTCTTGTAGAAGGTTGGAATACAGGTGAATGTCGGTGATGGCTTGTAGTGGGAATTCATCATGAAAATTATATTTCTCATAAGCCTCCTTGCGCTCCTCGTAGAGTACATCCGCAAACTTTTTGTCAAATTCCTTTGGATCCGTTCCGTCTCTCAATGAAACATAAGTGTTGAAATCATACCAGCCCCAGGAAGTTTCAGAATTGGCGGATCCATCGTCGTTTCTGGTTTCATTATTCAAGGTTTCGTAGGAGATCAGAAAATCATATTTGAAGTGTGAGTTGTTCGGATTATTGACAGTCACACCAGTGATTTTAAGAGGAAGCTTTAGCCAGGAGTTGAAAGTGATAATTTTTCCAATGACATCAGTATTGCCAAAGTATTTTTCAGCCATTTCCTGAGTTAATACTACTTGATTAGGCTCATTTAGCAGATTGCCCTTTGTTCCCTCAATTAGAGGATAGTCAAAGATTTCTAGAAATGAAGGATCGGTCACATGAATTCTGTCTTCTCTAAACTTGTTGTTGTCAGTAGACATGACTCCACTTATTGGAAATGCCCTCACATATTCCTCCACTTCAGGCATTTTTTCTTTCATAAATGGACCAACTCTCGGAACGGCTGCCGCACAGTCAATATTGAGTTCTTCTCCACGATAGACTTTGTAAAGGACTCGGTAGATGTTTTGGTGATTGCTGTGAAAACGGTCATAGCTGTTTTCATAAGTCACATATTGAAGGATGAAAATGAAGGCGGCAATACCAAGTGCCAACCCCATAATGTTAAGTGCTGAGTATACTTTATTCTTGGAAATAGTCCTTAGCGTGATTTTGAGATAATTTTTAAACATGGGAATTGAGCTATTTTGAGTGATCTTTTTCTTTTTTCTAAGGTTATAGTTGCGAACGGATAGCAATACGTCTATTAGGTAATTGCAAGAGGCAATCGCCACACCCTTTTCCTCTACTTGCTCCTGGTATATTTCTTCCAGGTCACCAGAGACATCAAGAAAAAGCTCTTCGCTGTATATTTTCTTGAGGAGGTAGGTCCCTAAACGAGGAGGTGTGCTATGGTCAATTGACCTTTTCATTTAATGAGAAAAGGAAAGCTGTGGGATGTTTTTCCAAAGCTGCTGTTTGAGGTCTTTGGACTGCTGGAGCGCTGCAAAACCTGTACTGGTCACTTTGAAAAAGCGCTTTTGCTTTCCACCTCTTTTTTGTGTGGCTCCACCAAACTCAGAAGTCAGGTATCCTTTGTCTTCCAGTCTGTACAATGAGGAATGAATGGCGCTAATATTTACTTTTCTTTCAGCGTTTTTCTCTACTTCTTTCTTCACCACTACAGCGTATGCTTCATTGTCTAGAGCTGCCACTGTCAACAAAACCAACTCTTCGAATTCTCCTAAATAGGTGCCTTTCATTCCTGATTATCTTATTTACCTCATAAATGTAAATATTATAAATCGAATAAAACTCATATTTGTAAATAAAATAGAGAAACACTTCACATTGGAAGCGATTAGGAACGTGTTTAATCCATCTGGATATTCGGATCTACGATCTCATAATCATTGGCTTGTAACATGTGAGAGGGGATATTACCTCTGATGTATTCTTCCAGCAGTTTTACATAGCGAACCTTATCGTAGTTTGGAGTTACTACAATCCCGATTTCACGGGCTTTAGGCTGTCCATGGATGACTTTTAAATTTTCCTCCTGGTATTCATTTAGGCTTAGCGTAGTAAGCTCTGGAAGAATTGTCATGCCTCCATGTGTATCTACTATTCGGATCAGGGCATCAATGGAATTGCTCTGGTAGATGAATTTCTTGCCTTGTCGAATGGATTTGATATCGCAGAAGTCATTTACTTGATCTCTGAAGCAATTGCCTTCATTGAGTAACCACAAGCGATCGTAGTTGATTTCGTCAAGTTTGATTTCATTGGTCGACACATCTCCACTCTCTGAGGTGTACATATAGAACCGTTCGTAAAACAGAGGAATGGATTGAATGCCATACACATCAATAGGTGTGGAGATGATTCCCACATCCAATTCCCCGCTTCTGACCGCATTGACAATGACCTCTGTGGTTTGTTCTTTGAATACTAATTGTAGATTGGGATAGTCCTTTTGGATAGCATGACTAAAGAGAGGCACTAAAAAAGGAGCCAGCGTAGCAATGACACCAATCTCCAAGGAGCCACTATAGTCATCTTTCAATTCCTGAGCGAAATTCGATAGTTGCTTTGCGTTATTGACAACTTCCTGAGCTTTGATTAGAAACAATTCACCATCACGAGTTATCTGAATTGGACTTCCGGATCGGTTAAATAACTTAATGCCGATTTCATCTTCCAATTTTTGAATTTGTACACTCAGTGCTGGTTGGCTGATTTCCAACTGCTCCGCTGCTTTTTTAAAATTTTGATGTTTCTTCAGAACGAGTGCGTAACGCAACTGTGTTAGTGTCATAACTACAAACTATCACCCAATAAACCACATAGAATTAAACTATTGCATATTTACACAGTTAATTTGAGACAAACACGTCACCTACAGAACAAAGTCTTATTTAAACTCGATCTAAAATGGAAATAACAACACAACACCCAAATGAACTCATCAAGAATGGACAGTTTGATCAGCTTGAAACTATATTGAATCAGAATCCAGCGCTAGTTGATCAAGCTGATGAGCGCGGTTTTACCCCATTGATAATGGCAGCTTATTTTAACCAGTTGGAGGCGGTGAAAATACTCTTAGCACACAATGCAGATGTGAACAAGCAAGATCCTGTAGGAAATACCGCACTGATGGGAACATGCTTCAAAGGATATGTGGCTATTGCTCAGGAATTGATTGCTAATGGAGCTGATGTTAACCTAAGAAGTGAAAATGGAGCTTCTGCATTGGTATATGCCGTGAATTTCAATCAACCAGAAGTTGTGAAGATGTTGTTGAAAGCTGGTGCATCTACAGACGTGAAGGATAATCAAGGTCACTCACTTTATGAACAAGCAATCGCCAAAGGGAATCAAGAGGTTGCTGAGTTATTGAAGCGATCAGCATAGTTTTCTAGCCAATTAGTTCGAGTTAATTGGAGAACAAGGCATTCATCATACCCGAATTGCCTTTCTTCCACAAATTCAAAACCCAACCTTTTATAAAAGCGCTGTGCATTGGTGTTTGATTTTAGTGGATCTATGATAATGTTGTGAACTTCAGGTGGTTCAAAACAAATACTAATCGCTTTTGTCATCATCTGAGTGCCGTAACCCTTGTTTAGGTAATCCACTTCTCCAATCCAAATATCTATAGCCCTATAATTTGGGCCGATTTCACCCCAATAATGGGAGATTTCTTCTTTCGGATCGATGATCTGAATGAATCCAATAGACTTACCATCTACTTCTGCAATCAGTTGCTCTCTCCATGGATAAGCCACACCCAATTCGTTTTCCCAATCCCAACTAGGGTCTTCACCATCAGATTCTTGGACATGAGGTAAAGTGTCCCAATAGTTTAAAATAGGAACATCTTGGCTTGTGGCTTGTCGTAAATGGATCACATCACTTTCAAACGAATTTCAGTTCGTTCGGTTTTTTGCGCGAGGATGTTGATGGACAGTTCAGTTAATTGAAGAACTCGAGGATATCCACCAGTTACTTGGGCATCTCGCATTAAAGCGAGTAATCTTCCAGCTGGTGTTAGTTGAATAGTTCCCGGGATTACTTGCGTTGTAATGATTTCCCGGGTATGTCCCGGCATCTGTTCATTGATCAACTGATAACCCATTCGGTTATTCGGTCCGACAATCCATGGCTGCTCAAACAACGACTTTAGTTGATCGTCTTGAAGCAAGTTATACTCTGGGCCAGGGAACACCTCCAGGGTTTTTTCTGAGAAATACTTCTTGTCTATTTTGACTGAAGCCGAGACACCATCTAGAAACTTGTTATTACTGATATTCAGTTCAAAACCATCTCTAATTTTACTTTCTTGGGTGATCAAATGATATTGGGAGAAGCTTTTCATGACACTCTCCACTTCCCATTTTCCCGCTATTGCTAGATAGGCTCTTATTCCCATCTTACACTTCCCAAATTCTAAGGTTTGGCCTTCATGCACGATCAGTCTGGTGTTTAAGGGAATTGCTTTTTTATCCAATTTTGGGGATAAATCAGCTCCGACAATGGCAATATTGACATTCGCATTGAAAGTGATGGTAGGTCCTACCACCGTCATCTCTATGACCGGAGTTTGGGGAGGGTTACCTACCAAAAGGTTAGCCCTGATGGCACTATTTTGATCCATTGAACCAGAAACAGGTACACCATACTTCCTGTAGCCATATCTACCCATGTCCTGGATGGAAGTATGTAATCCAGCTTTTTTGAATATCACTGATCCGCTCATGCCTTTTGGTATTTGTAAGTCCCTTGTTCTACTTCACTTTTGATCTTTTCGTACTGTTTTTTAGTTACAGATTTGAATTTGATCTTGTCTCCCGGCTTAAAGGGGCATGGAGGGTCTTGTTTCGCGTCAAAAAGAGTAATAGGACTATTGCCTATTACGTGCCATCCACCTGGTGATGAAGCAGGGTAAATCCCTGTTTGTTGTCCACCTATGGCTACTGACCCGGCAGGTATTGATTTATCTGGTGTTGCTTTTCTAGGGTGAGCTAAGTGTTCGTCTAAACCTCCGAGGTACATAAAGCCTGGTAAAAAACCAAAGAAATGAATGTCATACATGTTGCCAGTATGTTTCTTGATCAATTCTTTTACAGTCAGCTTTTTTTCCTGGCAATAAGCGTTCAGGTCTGGAGCCACTTCTTCATCGTACAAGACGGGGATGGCCCATTTCTTACTTCTTAATTTTCGTTTGTTTACAGGTAATTTGAGTAGCTCAATTTCCAGGTCTTCAGCATCTATTTGTTGATGATCATAAGTAATAAGCAAGCTTCTATAAGCTGCAAAACATTCTAATATGATCGGACTTAGGTTCTTTTCAATCGCATATTGCCATGCGGCAATTTCGCGCATTATATCCTCCGAGATTGCCCCCGGCCATTCTATCAATAGATTACTTTCATCCATTGATTTGATGTGAATGTTTCTCATGATTTTTCGCTCAATAATTTCACTATGTCAACAGCCGCAGGGTTGTCGCCATGTACACAAAATGTTTCCGCTTCAAAGTCGAATGTTATACCATCAATAGAGGTGAGCTTGTGGTATTTGGTAATCTGTTTCACTTGCGAAAGTGCTTCTTTTGGATTGTTGATTACAGAATCACTGTTATTTCTTGGGGCTAATGAGCCATCATGTTCATATCTACGGTCTGCAAAGCCTTCAAATTTAACCGGGATCCCGTCTTCTTGTGCTAGCTCTGAAACCACGCTTTGCCATGGAGCATATAGAGTCACTCCCGGGTATTTTTTCATCACCTGAATGACGGCCCCGGCTGTTCTCAAGTCTGTTATGGCCTGGTTGTAGAGAGCACCATGTGGTTTGATATGGTTTAACCTGGCACCTAGAACAGAACAAATTTTTTCCAGGCTATTGATTTGTGATACCAAACTGTTAATCAGTGCGTCAGACGCCATACTCATCGATTTGCGTCCAAAGTTTTCTTTGTCGGGAAATGAAGGGTGAGCACCAATTTCTACCTGGTATTTTTGTGCGAGTTTCACTGTTTCACTCATAGAGTCGGCATCGCCAACATGTCCTCCACAGGCTATACTACAAGATTGGATATGTGGCATGAGTAGGTGATCGTTTCCAATTTTTTCACCCATGTCACAGTTGATGAGCCATCTCTTCATATTTAAATATAATCAGTGAACTTGATTTATGTTTATAAAGCGGCCCAGATACTTTTTAAGCCCAAAGAAAGTGTGATTAAAATAATCAGGATTCCAATAACTGTGGTGCTTTTTTTATTGACATAGCTACCCAAAATTTTTTGACTACTTGACAACCAGACAATAAGTCCTGCAATGATTGGCAATAGCAATCCGTTCGTAACCTGGGCGAACTTTATGATTTCAATGGGTTTGTATCCAATGGATGAAAAGATGGTGCCGATCAACAGGATTCCTATCCAGGTAGCTCTAAAGCCAATATGGCGAGTATTTTCTTCCCAATTAAAACAACCTTGCGCAACAAACGCAGCAGCAAGAGGAGCCGTAACTGCTGAAGTTATTCCTGCAGCAAATAACCCTAAACCGATTAGGTATTTGGACCATGATCCATATATTGGCTCAATACCGAGAGCAAGATCACCAGCATTCTGAATGTTGGAGCCTTGAACGCTTGCTGCTGAAATAATGATGGACATGGAGACAATTCCTCCGATAATTACGGACCGAAGGGTGTCTTTTTTGGCGATTGATAGATCTTTTGCTTCCCAATGGTTTTTAGCAAGGGATGCGTGTAAGAATAGGTTGTACGGAACAATTGTGGTGCCTACCAATCCAAGTATTAGTAAAAAATCAACTTCTGAAAATGTAGGAATGAACATTCCTTTTATTAGAGCAATGATGTTGGGCAGGGTGATGATCGCAGTGATTAAAAATGATAAACTCATGATGCCCACGAGTATCATCAAGGCCTTTTCGATGATTTTATAACTCCCGGTCCAAAGTAGTGTAGCAGCTATCGCACCAATTATTAATCCACCCATTGGGATAGGGAAGACCACAGTCAATCCTAGAACGGCGCCACTAATGTTGCCTGCTTCATAGGCGGCGTTACCCACTACTATGGCGCTAAATACCAGTCCCAAAAGCAAAATTCTCATGAAGGGTTGACTCACCTGATTTCTAAGCAATCCTGCAAGGCTCAGTCTAGAGACTATTCCAAGTCGAGCAGAAATTTCTTGGAGCACAATGGTCGCAATAATCGATATGATCATTACCCACAGTAGTTGGAATTGACTAGTAGATCCCGCTAGTGTACAGACGGTTACGGTACCAGGGCCGATGAAAGCGGCAGCTACCAGTAAGCCCGGACTTCCAGTATTCTTCACTTTATCATTGTTCATTGAGAAGGCTATGGTTGCGTCTTGTGGTAATGTCGCGTTTTAAAGAAAAAAAGACAACCATTGCATTGAGATTTGACTTAATCAAAATAAAAAAAGGCCCCGTCTAGAGGCCTTTTGGTTTTTAGTCGTTTTTGTGAAGATGAACATCCATTTGAGGGAATGGAATGTTGAGTCCTTCTTTCGCAAATTCTTTATATACTTTTTCGTTCATGTCAAAGAACACAGGCCAGATATCTCCACCATTGCTCCACGCTCTTACCACAAGATTTACGGAACTGTCTCCCAGGGATTCTACTGCGATGAATGGTTCTGGGTCTTGATGAATTCTTTCATCTTCATCAATCAGTCTTCTAAGCACAACTTTCGCTTTGTCTACATCATCTCCGTATCCAATTCCAAATATCCACTGGTTTCGTCTGATATCTTCCTGGGTGATGTTAGTCATATCTGAGTTGGCCAGACTTCCATTAGGAATGTAGATGGTTTTCTTGTCAGGAGTATTGATTATAGTATAGAATACGTGGATTTCCTTCACTGTTCCTACATATCCTTTGGCATCAATGACGTCACCTACTTTGAACGGTCTCAAAAGGAGAATAACTACCCCACCTGCGAAGTTTTGTAAAGTTCCTTGCAAGGCAAGACCAACTGCAAGACCAGCTGCTCCTAATACTGCTATGAAGCTAGTGACTTCTATACCTACCATTCCAATGACGGAAATAGCAAGCATCACTTTAAGTATTGCTCCAAGTAGCGTAATCAAAAAAGGTGTTAGTGATGGATCAAAATTCCTTTTGGTCATCGCTTTTCTGGTACCTTTTGTAATTGCCTTGATAACCCATAATCCAATGATTAAGGTGAGCAAGGCTAAAATAATTTTAGGTCCATAAGTCATCGCATACTCCATCGCTATGTTGGAATATTCCGTGGCGCTATCTAGTTGATTTTCTAATTCTTCCATAAAGTGATAAATATTTAGGCGTTAAAATGTTTGATTATTTTTAATCTTCCGGAAAGGGAATGAAAATAAAGTTGGTAAAAGCTTGATCCACGATGAACAAACAACAAAACTCGTCAGGGTCTTTGTAAGCCTCTGTGAAAATTTTTTCTTCTTCTATCAATCCTCTCTGAATGAATTCCTCGATAAACGAAGCATAGTAGTTCCATTCATTATCCATTTTGCCTGCTTCGTATAGCAGCTGGCCAATAGGAATATCCTCTTTGGAAACAGGAAATACTGGATATTTTGAAAACTCTCTCTTTCTGATCATGTAACTGGCCTCTTTAAGCTGTTCAGAAACTTTCACAAAGTCAGCTGAAATTTTACCGAGGTATTTGGGATCTAGAGTAGGGTCATTTTGCATTTCTTACATCATTTTAGTGATGAACCTGATACTCAATAATTCAATAGATCCAGGGATTACAGAGAATTAGCCTGGTCAATCAATTAATACCGCAAAAGTACTATCGAAATGTGTTCTATCATAGTTTTAATTTCAAAGTATGATGTTTAGCTATATCTCATCCCTTAGCTTTCAACAGCATTACATTTTCTACGTGATGAGTTTGAGGAAACATGTCTACAGGCTGGATTTTGATCACTTCAAATTGTTCTGATAATAGTTCCAAATCCCTGGCTTGAGTTGCTGGATTACAGCTTACATAAACAAGCTTTTCAGGTTTGATTCGATTAAGCATCTCCACCACTTTTGGATGCATACCAGCACGCGGAGGATCAGTAATAATCACATCAGGTTTGCCATATTTTCCTACGAAATCAGCAGTGAACATATCCTTCATGTCACCCGCTAGAAACGTGGTATTATCTATACCATTGATCTCGCTATTTCTACGTGCGTCTATGATCGCATCCTCTACAGATTCTACCCCAACGACATGTTTTGCTTTTTTAGCTACGAAATTGGCAATAGTTCCTGTTCCGGTATACAGGTCATAGACCAGTTCATTGCCTTGTAAGTCAGCAAAATCTCTGGTTACTTTATATAACTCATAGGCTTGTTTGCTGTTAGTCTGGTAAAAGGATTTAGGACCA
>CEPX01198219.1_pt1 | contig 11820 bp, 13 predicted proteins | sample 361361 | NCBI WGS metagenome assembly CEPX01 (sample SAMEA2619974, study PRJEB7988) | marine metagenome | biome: marine biome (ENVO:00000447); feature: mesopelagic zone (ENVO:00000213) & marine oxygen minimum zone (ENVO:01000065); material: "saline water (ENVO:00002010), including plankton...
CTTTAAGTTGTACATAGCTCATCAACAAGTTATTAACAAAGCTGCGTTAGAAACTGAGAAGGTTTTTAAAGACGTGAGTTTTGGATTACATAACATGGAAGCGTATAAACTTGAAAAACTCTTCCAGATCCTTGTTCGTGTAATAAAAACTGATGATGATAAAGATATCGCTCATGTCTCTGATATGCGAAAGCTTATTACCCCTGAAATACTTATGTGGTTGGAAGATGAACATGAAGCATTGCAAGATGAATATGCTCCTATTATCGATGAAATGTCACAGTCTGATTTTGATAAGTTGGTTGAAGACTTAAAAAAAAAGCCAGAGGAGACTTTATTGGACAACTGCAGTTTAGCTACTCTGAGAAGAGTATGTCTATTTTTGGTGTCCCCTCCTCCGAGCTTAACAGTGGAAACCTAATATGGTTACGAGTAATGGACTTATTGCAAGCAGAAGAGTATAAAAAAGAATTAGAGAGAAGACCGAATGGGTGAAGCGAAGTTAAAAGCTGAATTTGATGAAGCGTCGTTTAAAAAAAGCGCAAAAAGGCTTCAGGCTCGAATGGAGAGGATGGAAAACCGACTCTCTCGTAAACGTGCTCGTAATAGACTCAAGAAGCGTCGTTTGGATAAGCGCAATGAAGAGCGAATAACCCGTGATCAGATGAGGGAAGAGGTTAAGCGCGACCGCATGGATCGTAAGCTTGCTCGTAAACGTGCTCGTAATAGATTAAAAGAAATAAAAGCTCGTAGAAGAGAAGAAGCGAGGCTCGAACGTGAAAATGAAAGAGCCCGTGAAAGAAAAAGTGAAAGACGCAAGGCTATTGCTCGTGGCGCGGTTGGTGGTGTTGGTCGTGCTGCTGGCTTTGGGTTAGGTGCTATAGGTGCTACAACTGCAGCGCTTTTTGATGCTGAGCAGGCTCTTGAATTTGGTAGATCCCTTGCAATCTTAGCGGGTCAGGCTGGCATTACTGAAGAAGCACAAATGAGGCTTGGTCAAGCATTAACTGATACATCGGTTAAGTTTGGGGTTTTAAGAACAGACGCTTTGCGCGGTTTTGAAGCAGTTATTGAAAAGTCTGGAGATTTTGAGCTAGCCACACAAGTAATTGATAATATGGCTAAGGCGTCTGTCGGACTTGGTGCTGATATGGAGGATTTGGGTCAATTGGCTGCATCATTAAATGTTTCTTTTGGTGCTGGTGCAAATGAGATAAAGAAATTCTTTGATGTGCTTACGGCTCAAGGTGATAAAGGACAGATAACTCTAAAAGATTTTGCACGAATTGGTGAAGAGGTTTTTGGTACTGCTGCAGGTTTCGGTATCCGTGGCGCTACGGGAGTAAACGCTCTTTCTGCATTAATACAGTCAAGTGTTGGTACTGCTGATGAAAGAAAGACTGCATTAAATTCATTATTGAGTGAGTTTGTCGCAAAGAAGAGTAAAATTCAAAAGAAAACAGGGATAAGTACTCTCGATAAAGCAGGAAATGTAAAAGACCCTGCACAACTCGTTAAAGATATCATTAAGGCCACAAAGGGAGATATTAGTGTTCTTAGTAGTCTCTTTAGCGGGACTGCTATAAAACCATTTTTGCTTTCAGCGCAACAATTCAGAGAAACCGGAAAGTTTACAGATCTTGATAAATTTTTGGGTGCTGGAGCTGGTGCTGAAGGACTTGTTGAAAGAAGGTTTAAACGAGTTGAAACTACGGCAGGGGTAGTAGCTCTTGAAAAATTTCAAAATGTTATAACAGCATTGTCTGATTCTGCTTTAGCACCAGCTTTAACAGAATTATCTAACTCTCTTGCTGATCTTCTAAAAGATAAACAAAAGGTTGAGGCGCTTACAGAACTCTTTAAAACGTTAGGTGAAGGAATAGGGCTTCTTATAGAAGGAGCTGCTCTCGCTGGAGAGGGGTTAGGTTTTCTCTCTGATAAATCTAAAGAGGTCTCAAAAAAAACAGGGGTTCCGACAGTTAACCCTCTTGACCCGTTTCTCTTAATAAGAGCCATTAAAGCGGGGAAACAATTTTTTACAGGGAAAGACCAAGGTCTTAATGTGGAAAATAATGTTACTGTTGATGATCGAGGCAATGTTAAGAAGCAAAGAACTCGTGTGTCAAATCAGAACAATCCAAGCGTTGGCAGAACACTTTTACAAGGAACAAGATAATGAGTGATAGATTTATTCCTCGTATTAACAATTTTTTGCTCAATATACTTGCAGATCCTGGCATATCGACACCTCGAGAAAATGAGATATCAATTCACGAGATACCGTTCTCAAATAGAAATATATTAACCCCAACTGGGTATAGAACACAAGAAATACCCTTCACTTGTGTTTTCCAAGCAAATCCTCCAGTAACTCCTGGCCAAAGTGCTTCAGTTGGGGTTTTACCTACTTACGACAATCATTTTGCATTTCTCCAGTTATTAGAATCTAATGTGCTTTTAGAGTTTGTACATCCTACTTATGGCAGCCTTGATGGCTATGTACGTTTTTATGAGACTATACGCAGAGATGAACAGAACTATGTTGAAATAGATATTACATTTTTAAGAGAAGAGTCTGAGCTTGTTACCTCATTTGAATTCTCTGTTGATGACAGTACTGCAGATCAGTTTAGACAAAACACCGTAAATTCACAAGAAAATGCTGCATTAGCGATACAAGACAACGACAATAGCTCGTTTCGTGGTCGCTTAAATGCTTTTAAAAACGATATGAATTCCTTTTTTAGCAATGTCACATCTCCGGTCGATAGTATTATCAATACTGTTGATTATGTAGAAGATTTAGCAGGTGATGTGGTGTTTAGTGTTAATGGGGCGGTCGATCGTATGGTCACCTCCCTATTGACTACTTCTGAAACTCCAAGCGCATTTATCAACAATGCTATAAATAATGCTCGTTTTATTCGTGATACCCTTGTTGAAGCTTCTGGTGCACCTACCTTAGAAAGTATCATCTTTAATAGTTTATCTGCTGTTAGAATAGGGTATGAAGCAGCATTGAAATATATAGAAGATAATGCCGAGAGAGAAAAGTTCTTAAAGAACATTGGGAAGCGAACCTTTGATAATAATGGCCGCTATCTTGGCACAGTCGAGGTTATCAGAGTCATGAATATTAACGAACTTGAGCAAACTTCTCAAGACCTCAGAGCGTATATTGATGATGCAGTTCAGAATGACAGAGATAATTTGCAACTGAGACAAACAGCAAATGAGATACAGCGATATGTTGATGAGGTGAAAATACAGCGTGAGAAAATTATTACAACAACTACTAATAGGACCTCTTTGTATGCATTAATGCAAAAACTTGGTATATCATATCAACGTATAGATGAAAACTTAGCTCTGAACCCAGATATTCAGAATCCTAATTTTATTGAAGGTGACATCAGATTGTTGGTGCCTCAAAATGCCTAGTAAGATAATAATAACAGATAGAAATAATATCATCATTGCAAGTGATGTTGACTTCTCTGAATACGTTTTTGAGATCGACACTTTTAATATTGCAAATTCCTTTGATATGACACTCTCAAATATTCCTGATGTGCCACAAGATATAAAGAGTTGGTACGGTGTCACACTACTTGTTGATACAAAAACAATGTTTCGAGGCGTTATACAACGACTATCGAGAAGCGGTGAGAAGGGGTCTATTGATGTAAGGCTGTCAGGTAAAAGTAGAGGATCAGTACTTGTTGAATCTTCATGTACCAGTTACAAAGATTTTAGAAATGAAAAACCGAAAGATATAATTGATAAGCTTATACAACAAACTAACTTCTACCCTCAGCCAGTTTCTAACGCACAAGATGCGGTTAGCGTTGATGATTGGGACACTACAGGGGATATTGACGACTTTAACGATGCTATAGAACAAAGCATTCGAGACAACAAAGCGTTTATATCAAGAAGAGATAAAACGGAGTATTCACAAGACTTCAGCAGCCTCCCTGTGAAAGATCATTTTAAAATAGAGCCTGGTGATAATGTTTTTGATAAGATTAATGAGCTTGTTATATCTCAAGGGTTTGATATTATTTATGAACCAGAAGGGACACTTTTTGTTGGTGATATCTCTAAGAGACGCCTTAATAAATCACCCCTAATAAAGCATAATATTAATCTTGTGCAGCGCGATAGAACAAATGCTCTTCAGAATAAAGAAGACAACAACAATGTTCTTACGTGGGATATCTCAGAAGACACCTCTTCATTATATAGTGCTGTGACTGTTATCTCTCAGAGCCAAAACGGTACAAACAAAAGCGCAACGGCTACAGATAGCACTGTTTTAGATAAGAAAACTCTTGTTGTACAGATAAATGATGATGATACAAGCCCTGAAAAAGAAGCAATACGTATACGAGAGGATAATAAGATAGATTCTTTTCGTGCTTTTTACACTGCGCCAGACCATATTGATGATGTCGGTGAACCATGGGGAGTAAATAGAAGTGTTGATATGAATGATCCGTTTAATGGGGTTGAAGGTGGCTATGTGTTATATGGCACAACGTTCACTTTTTCTCGACAAGAGGGGTTTAAAACTGAGCTTAATATTTCATATGCGCGCAGGAAGGGTTTAAAGGTATGAAGTGGATTAAAGTACTTATAGATTCAATTAGTGGGAAGGGTTTTAGCCGACAATTCTCCGGTAAAGGAATGCTTGGCGGTGATTATGTTGACCGTCAAATGTTCCAACAGTCAGGTTTTACCTCTATCCCTGCAGAAGGATCACAAGGTATTACTATCCAAAATGGTCAAAACTATGTCTGCGTTGCTACTGAGGATAACCCTGACAATGTCCCTGAGCTTCAAAATAAGGGCGATGTGGCAATTTATTCAGGCAGTGAGTATGTAGTAAAAATTAGTGCTAATGGTAGTATTGAAATAATAGGGAGCAAAATAGAAATTAAAGGCGATGGAACTCCTGGAAGTGTTGTACTAGGCGCTGGAGTTGCTGAGGATCTTATGAAAGATTCTATAATACAAAAATACAATAGTCATGGACATATTGAAACAGGTAGCCCTGGAGGTACAACTTCTGCACCTGTAATAAGTCCAACTACAGTACCACCATCCACAGTTACTTTCTTGCAGACTGACGCAACAAGTGAGGTGCAAGGCTCATGAATTTCGGTATAGAAATAGTTAATGGAATAGGCCGAATGACATGGGAACGCAGACCAAGTGCTTTAACTAATGTCTACTGGACTTTGAAAACACCGAAAGGCTCATTCTTTGCTGATACTGACTTTGGCCTTGATTTGACCGGTATTGATAAAGTTGTTCCTGATATTGTCGATACTGCAGTGCAAAGGTATGAACAAGCATTGGCTTGGATGATAGATGCACGGAAAGCGCGTGCAATAAATGTAACTGGTGCTTTAGCATCAAATAATGATAGAATAAATATTAGCGTTGAGATAATACAAAATGATGGCATAACAATGCAGTTCGCTACATTTGTAGAAGTTGGAGGGGTTAGTGGCGATTTCATCTTTTCTTAAAACACACGATGAGTTGGTTTTTAATATACTAACCGACTATGTTAATTTGCCTGATCCTCCACCAGACACAAGTAGAGGGAGCACTCCTTATGTGTTTGCAAATGTACTTGCGTCTCAAAGTTATGGATTATATGCAACTTTAAATTTCATTGCAAATCAGATAGGCCCAATACCCAGCACTTCAGGTGAGTTTTTAGATAGATATGGCGAAGTTTATAATTTGCCGAGGTTTCCTGATGAAAGCAATGGTGATTACTACCAAAGGATTATAGATAGATTACAAAACCCTCCTAGTGGGGGTAATAAAAAGGACTATGAAACATGGGCATTAGATAGAAATGAATCTTTCACCACCGACCCCGGACCTCCTCCAGTAACATACTATAATTCGATTGTTACTGTAAGAGATGCGTATCCAGTGCCCGGTAATGTGACTATTTATACAATCCCTAATGATGAATCTATAATTGCTCAGGCTGGGCCTCCGAACAATGAAGAGAATTTAAGAGTCGCAACTCTTAATTACATTGAAAGTGTTCGTCCACTTGGTATTATTGGAACTATTGTTACTTCAGCAAAACCTAATAATCAAAGTGTTTCAGTTAATGTTGTCCCAGGTACCAATTGGGATAGAGTTAATGCAGAAAATGAGATTATAGCATATGGCGCGCAATTGGCACCAAATGAGACTCTCTATATATCACAGATAATATGTATCTGTGTAGATAACGGGGCTCTTTCAGCAACGATGGTACTTCCTGTGAATGATGTTATTCCTCCAGAGGGAGAATTCTTTAGAATTGCAACTGTAACATTGAATGAGGTGCCATAATGGGATATTTTAATAAAGTTAAACAAGTTCAAAACGATTTCGAATGGCCTCTTGAGTTTACTCCATTAACTGTTGTAAATAGCAAAACTGATGCCAAAGGGTCAATAAAGATTGATTATGAAGGCATTAATCAAATAAATTCGACTGCTATACAAATATTTAAAGCAAATCCCCCATTTGTACCAAACACACAATACACAAAAACAGGGGTGAACCTTTATACTGGAACCCAACTTGTTTTCGATTACGCATCATGTACTAAAGGGTCTCGTGTAATATTTACATTTAATTATCAATGTATAAACTCTCTGATAAATCCGAGTGACGGAGATTATTACACGGTAGAAGTAACAATAAACGACACTATTACTATTTTGTTTATCATTAAAATTGCAGATAAGGTAATATAATGACTATTAATTATAAAGGAATAGAGTTAAATGCTCCTGGAGATCCAGCACCTTGGGCTACTATTGAGCAAGATGTCCATAAGCAGACTATTGATAGTATTGTTATAGACACTGTAAGCGGTAGCGCAAGCGATGCGAAAGTAAATGGGCATAAGCATTTTAGATTGTATGCAGAGTCAACAGGCGACTTGGTACTTTCTATCGACAATACACAAAAAACAACACTTGTTGGCGATGTCCAGATTGATGGTGATATTCAGGCCACTGTAGCAACCCAAGGGGGGTTTGTTAAAAATGATGCTGCTGGCAATCTCTCATTCGGGAATGAGGGCGGTGGTGGTACAACTAACCCTGGAGGTGTTGACACAAACGTTCAATATAATAGCGCAGGTAGCTTTGCAGGGTCTAACCGATTTGTGTATGATGGGAGTGCAGTGTCTTTAAGAAATACTGGTTTAGTAAATACAATCCGTCTTTCTTCTGATATACCACAGGTATCACTTACTAACCCAAGTGGAGACGATGTAGCCATTACAACTAATTCTTATATTGCTCAGCAGAGCTATGTATTTAGGCCTAATACCCCTGATAATACCATGTTTTTCGATGGTTTTACAGATGACATGATAACAGGATGGAACGACCCCGCCGAAATGCAAATTGCTACGGTCACAACGTTTAATATAAACAAAGCAGGGGTTGCTTATTTTATTGATAAAAGTACATATCCATTTACAAAAGTAAGAAGAGATGTCCCCCTTTTGAGTGGTATTGTTGCAAACTTAGGCCTTGCTGGTAGAGAATTACATATTTTTGTAGACGAGGCTGGGACAATTATACAACAGAATAGCATTACTTATGAGGACCTCTACACAAAAGCCTATATCGGTAACTTTACAAAGAACGGTGCAGGTACAGAGCTTGCACAAGTTAAAAACAGAGGACCTGTTTCTGATACTATACCAGAGACAACACGCGCATTCCTGTCAACGATAGGGGTAATACAGACTGAAAACATGTTTGTAAATAGTGCTGGTATGGGTAATATGCAAATAGAACGAACCTCGGGTTCTTTAATAGACCTTGGGATCAACAGTCTAGACGACAGAGCGATGTCTGATTCTATAGATGTGGTATCAGAATCACCTGTTACATCAATACGATACAGATACGTAAATGATTCTAATGAGTTAGCCTTTTATTCTGATACCAATGCTATAGATTCTAGTGAAGTTTTTGAAAAAGGTGGTGGTGGTTTTGAGAATGTAAATGCAAATAATTGGTCTTCTCAAAGAGTTTACTATTTCCCTGCAAGAGGAGCTGAACCAGACACATTTATGGTGCTTTTAGGGCATGTTGAATACGACAATGCAGACACCGCTTTAAGTAGCATAGGAACTATTGCTGAAGACTTCAGTAAACCAGTTGCATTAAAAAGGGCGGCCTTTTTAGGTTGGATTATTCCACGAGGTGGAGCTAGTGATGCAGATGACCCGTCAGATGTTATATTTGTCCCATATAATGCTCCTTTTGAGTTAAGCGGTACTGGGGCTGGGCCTACTGGTGCGGGTGGCACAACATTGCAAACAGCATATAATCTTAGCACAATACCACAAATCCTAACGGATGCTACCAGAGGGGCTGTGACGTATAAAGGTGGCACAGAATTAGATACTGATGATGTTTTTTTAGTGCAAAATAATGGTGGTGGAGACAGGTTTTCTGTAAAGGGAAATGGTGACACTTTTCTCCAAAGGCTTGGTGTCGGAGTCCCACCTAGCGAACTATTGCATGTGAATGGTGGGACTGGAGTAAAAGCTCTTATTACAGGCAATGATGATGTGTCTGTGTTTATACAAAGTACATTTGGCAGCTCGACACCTTACCTTGCATTAAACAATGGCACAAGGCAATGGCGTTTAAAGGTTGATGGTAGTGATGGTGAAAAGCTAAAAATAGAAGACAATAGTGCTGCAACTGATAGATTCACTTTTAACCACAGTGATGGCTCATTAGAAATCGGTCCTTCAAGTGAGCTTGTACTTTATCCTCAACTTCTTAGGCCTGGCAATGGACTCCCTCAAGCCCTCTTATTGATGCAAGCCTCAGATTGGAGTTTTGAGCTTGACACAAGCCCCGATACTCTGAGGATAGGGAAACTTTCACCGGCTGGTACTGAAATCATGGAGATTGGAGGCATAGTCAACCCAATTTCTCAAATATCCGCAAGTGCGGACTCTTTCAGGATATCTTCTAGCAATAATGATATAGATCAGATATTGCAAGAGGTAACGCCTGATTTTAAATCATTCAGGTTTCGATATGATAGCAACACTGCAGGAAGCGGAGCGCCAACAAATAACAGCTTTAGATTTAATAACGCCGACCCTCTACTTGCTACAAAACTTTTTGTTGATCATGATCCACTTGATAAACCTGCTGTAATGAATTACATCTTAGACGCAATAGCGAACAACTCTAAAGCTTATATTTACAACTCTAATCGTACAATTGAGCAATGGTACGATATAACAATTACTGGGGTTACTCCTCAAACGGGGTATTCAGAGTATGATATAACAGTGAACGATGGTGCAAACAGTGGACTCGCTGCAAATCAGCCACATGGACTTATTTTTAAAGAGCCTGTAGGTGGAGGAGGCGGTCTTACTACGGCGGTTGCAAGTGAATTCTATGCAGTCCCAACAGGTACTCAATCTATGACTAATGGCGTTGTAATAGTGCCCAATATGAACAATGAATTATATGACCCTGATGGAGTATACGACTTAGGTACTAATACTTTTACAGCACCTGCTGATGGGTTATATATGTTCACTGCGAGTACAAAAGTTTCTGTTAGTGCTGGTGGGCAGATAGAATCGTACTTATATGTTAATGGTGGTCTCCAAACGACTGCATCAGGTAGCATTGATGTTCCAGGTACGATGGTGGCAAATGTCGCTATAAGTATTGAATTAAGCACTAACGATACGTTACAATTAAGATCGGCGCAATTTAGTGGTTTTGCAGGTATTATGCAAACCAATGAAACTTTTATTAGCGGTCACAGAATTTTATAAGGAGCATGTATGGCTATAACAGTCTCAAATAGAAAACTTTTAACTATGACAACGACACATAGCTACAAAAACACAATTGCTATGATGATAGAAGATGGCTCTTTTAGTGGGATTGACGTCTCTGCCGCTTATCAAATGTTTTTATATAGTAAGCAAAGGATGATAGACTCGGCTCCATATTTATTTTCTTTGGCGCTTAGTTATGGTGGAAACCCTATTTATACAGATTTAATTTTAGAGCATAATATTCCTGAAGGGCCTAATAAAACTTCTTTTGAATCTGATGCTAATGCATATTATGATATAGATAATACATTTTTTGATATAAATCTTATAGTGCTCACAACTAACAAAACTCCGTACGTAGGATGTGAAACAATGCTCAGTGAATTTATAACCTTTCAGGATTAATTATGGGATATGGTGAAACAGCGGCTTATGGTGATCTTGATTACAAGCAAGACGAGATGGTAATAGAGGAAAGAGGGAGACACTTCCAAGCTATGGTAGAAATATTCCCTGTACACGAGCTATTGGTGGAAGAAGATGAGTAATGTTTTAATAAGTAATTTAGAAGTTGCTGGTAAAAACTATGATCGTACAGAAGACGACATTAAAGAATTTCTTAATGTTGAAATGTGGCCTGACACAACAACAATGTTACTTGAGTCTTTTGAAAGAGCGTATGGGCTACCATCTACCGGATCTACATCAGAAAGGCAAGCCCGAATAGTTGCGGCTCATCGCAACACGGGAGGATTAAGCAAGCAGTACATAGAGGATTTAGCAAATGACTTTGCGGGTGGTGCTTATACTGTTGTGATAACTGAAGGGACTGGTACAGATGGTTTTATTGTGGATTTTGACCCAATACCGACAGGTATAGGCACTCCCTTGCCTGCAACTTTAGGTGATCCATTCCACCCAGATCAAAGATGGAATTTTACGGTTACAATTACAGGAGCTCCATTTACACCACAACCTGAATTAGAAAAGTTGATTTTAAAAGTAAAGCCTGCATGGGCTCAGGAGCACTTTGTATATGTTTAAAAAAGGAATTATAAATGGCTAAAACAAATCTTATTGTTGGAAGTGTTGTGTCTCCCACATATCTTAACCTGATAAATGGGACGAACGCCGATAATGGACATGTCCATGACGGCACTGATGCTGATGGTCGAGCGCCTAAAGTAAGTTTAAATAACCACACAAATGACACTCTCTTAGGTACAAGATACACTGTGATTCAAGCAAGTACAGTTGAATTCTCGTTTAATAATGGTGTTTCATATACTGAGTCACGTAGTATGGATTTTTGTAAAACAGGTAGCTTAGTAACCATGAGGCTTAGTGGAGGGCAAATCGCATTAAATGGTACTATGAGTGACCAGTTTAGAGTCAAGTTGCGTATACAGGGTGGTGCTGACTGGCCTATTGCGATATTTGGTGACAACAACCCAATACGTTCATCATTGAGTACTGTAAGCGTTTTACCCCCCACTAATGCGACAGGGTGTTATGCTACTCTTGATAATTTATCTAATGATATGGAGATAATTAAAGGCAATGGGGACCCTTTCTTGTCAGGAGATCAACTATTCTTCGGAGATGCCGTATCGTTTATTTTTGTAATTGTTAACGCTGACTTGGATTTATAATGGATATAGTAAAAATAGAAAAACTCTCAAAAGCATTTGACGGATACTCTAAGAGACGCAAAGAGCTTGAACATGAGCCCACCACTGTGAATATATTTGAAGATAAAGCGCTCGTATTCCACGCTACAAAGATTCATAGTACTATAAATGAGATAGTAGAGAAGCCTGTTTTAAATCCTCCAAAGAAAAATAAAAAGGCGAATAAGAAGGGGTAGCGCCCTTTTTTTAGCTCCTAATAAAATAAATGTTGCGCTGTAAAATAAAAGGTAGTATATTAGTACTATAACAGTTTAACAATAG
>CEPX01085027.1_pt1 | contig 11792 bp, 18 predicted proteins | sample 361361 | NCBI WGS metagenome assembly CEPX01 (sample SAMEA2619974, study PRJEB7988) | marine metagenome | biome: marine biome (ENVO:00000447); feature: mesopelagic zone (ENVO:00000213) & marine oxygen minimum zone (ENVO:01000065); material: "saline water (ENVO:00002010), including plankton...
ACCAACTACAGTTCCAACGAATCCATTGTCTACGTGTGAAAAAGGAATAACTACTTTTAAAATATCACCTAATTTTATATCTTTGATATCCATTATTATACCTTTGCTGGTTTCAAATCTTTTTCCAAAATTTTAATTGAACTTGCTTCACCAGCGAATAAAACAGTATACCATCGACCACCCTTAATTGCTGAAGGTGAGTCAACATCGGTTTGGAGAATGAACGCAATTTTTTCTTTGCGATCTACTTGGCGACCGTAGCTTTTATATAAAGGTGCAGTTTTGCGAAGTTGAACTATGGAATTAACACTAAATCGTGCTGGTGTTTCAATGTTTTGAAGCACCCTTTGGGCATATTTATTTTGTGTGATAGCTTTCCATTGCTTCTCAGATGGAATAAAATCTTTCGTTTCGAGAATTTTCTGGGCGAGATCTTTATAGTAAGGAGGGTTGCTTACATAATATTCTGCACAGATTTTAGCTTGCTCACGATGAGAATCATCATAATTGGTATACCAATCATCACGAGCCTGTTTTGCCGCACCAGTATTTTCACTTTCGATTCTTTCGAGAGCACTAATTTGTTTTTCACTTAGTGATTTACCCATGGCATTCTGGTTTGTAAGTGATTCAACAAATCCTTCTGACCATGAACTAGGCTGGACAATTTTTTTCAAAGCTTTGAGGCGAGTATCAATTGCAGCATCACCCAACATTGCACCAGTGGCAAGCTTGGCATATCTTTCTTCAAGTTTACGAACCCAACGAGCACGACCGGAAGTCAAAGATTTATTTTTAAGATAATACGCTTGGAGATCTCCAAGAAATTTACGATCCCTTCCAGAAAGTTTAGAGTTTGCTAAAAGATTCTCAAATCGTGTTGTATAGGTTACTCGCATGTTCAACCTTTCGTCGTTGAAAGCTAAAGTTTTTGTCTACAGTGTAATTGTACCGAATTTGAGGGGGGATGTCAACAGAAAAGACGTTGTGTATTGTAAAAGATTTTCAAATATTTCTTGTAATTTCAAGTACTTACAAAAACCTAATAGAAACAAGTACTTACAAAAACCTAATAGAAACAGGCACTTACTCTAAAAATGCTTTTACAAGGATCGCGGTGCCGGTGGCGATAGCCGAACCAATGATCATCCATTGGATTTTTTTCATGCTGTCTAGTGTATTTTCTATCTGTGTTACTCTAATTGGCCCATTTTCAACAATTGAATTTTCTAATAATTTAACTCTAGCAAAAATACCTTTGTCTGGATCGTATACTGCTGCTTTAATTTGCGAAATATCTTCTGCTATTTCTTCTTGTTTCTCTAATAAAGCTTCAATCCTATTAGTTAATCTTTCTAGCGCAAGCGCAGTATTCTTATATTCATTATCCGGCATTTAATTACATCTCGCAACATTGGGGATTATAAATATAAATAGTTAACTATAGCTTATTCAGGCTCAATAATAGCATGATTTGTTGTAATTAATGTAGAGGAAACAGAAATAGCATTTTCTAATGCTGTTCGAGTTACTTTAACAGGATCAATAATGCCTGCTTCGTAAAGATTTTCTATATCTCCAGTCATAAAATTATAACCCCAATTATCTCGTACTTCAGACTTTACATCATGTACAACAATATCTGGTGATAGACCTGAGTTGATTGCCATTTGTCTTAATGGTGCCTCCACGGATTGTAAAATAATATTTACACCTACTTCTTGATCTTTATTATCTGTCTCAACTATTAAATCTTTACATGCTTGTAGTAATGCTACACCACCACCCGTAATTACTCCTTCAAGTTGGGCTGAACGGACAGCTTCAATGGCATCTTCAATACGATGTTTCTTTTCTGTCATCTCGACTTCAGTAGTTCCTCCAACTCTAATTATTGCTATGCCTGATGCTAGTCTTGTTATACGATCTTGTAGTTTTTCACACTCGTGGATTTCATCGGTTTGTTCAATTTCTGTTTTTAATATATCTATTCTTTTTTCAATTTCATCCCAATCACCTTGACCACCAACAAGTGTTGTTTCGTTTTTTAATATTTCAACAGTACGAACATTTCCTAAATCTGATAATTTTGCTTCCGAAACTTTTTTACCAGTTTCTTTACTAATAAAAGTAGCACCAATTGAAGTAGCCAAATCTTTAAGAATATTTCTTCTCTCTTCACCATAAGCTGGTGCTTTTACTGCGGCAACTTTCATTGTACCTCGCATAGCATTCATAATTAATGCAGCAAGAGCTTCATCCTGAACGTTCTCAGCTATAATAATAAGTGGTGAACTAGAGCGAGCGACTGGTTCTAAAATTGGTAGAATCTGTTCGACAGTATTAATCGATTCGTCAGTTACTAGCACAAGAGCATTCTCATATCTTACAGCATTTCTACGATCATCGGTAATAAAGGCAGAAGCTAAATAGCCCGAATCAAATCGAAAGCCTTCAAGCATTTCTAGACTTGTATCAACTGATCTTGCTTCCTCTACAGTAATAGACCCATCTTTACCAGCTTGATCTACTGCTGTTGCAATTAATTTTCCAATCTCATAATCATTATTGGCAGAAATAGAAGCTACGTATGTTACTTCTTCTTCTGACATTATTGGTTTAGACATAGCATTAAGATTATCTGTAATTGCCGTGAGTGCTTTGTCCATACCCCTTTTGAGTTCAACAGGGGAACAACCAGCAGCTAGATATCGCTGAGAATTCATAATAATTTCTCTAGCTAAGACTGTTGAGGTTGTAGTACCATCACCGGCAGTAAAATTAGTTTCTACAGAGGCTTGTTTAATTACATAAGCAGCGGCATTTTCTACCGGATCTTCTAAGTCCACAAATTTAGCTACTGTAACCCCATCTTTAGTTATAATGGGTGTTCTGCCTTTTGATTTTAAGAGAACATTGCGTCCCTTTGGTCCAAGAGTCGCGGCTACATTATCTGCTAATTTATTGATACCACTTAATAGTTTATTATTTAAATCTTCGTGCGAACTATAAACTTTGGTCACACTACCTCCTAAAGTTGAATCATTTCTTTTAACAATTTACGTGCTTTTTCAAACGACAAATCTCTAGTAAGTCCGGTTTCCATCAGAGAGGTTGCCTCTACTATATCAGTAATTTTAAGTAGCTGCTCAGTATTTATTAAATTTTGTGCTGTGGCTGACAAGGCCACACTCATCGTTAGTAACAAATTAATTGAACCAGCATCGGCTGCATTCATTACATCATTTAAATCTTTTTTTATTTCTTCTAGTGTTATTGGTTTTGTGTTGTCCATTAAGAACTCCTTTTGGTATAGTATATACTATTCTGTTTCTTCTGTCAACCTCTCTGTGTATTGACTTAATTCTCTTGCGTTGTTTGATGCTCTAAATGCTGCTGAACTTTTCTCTCGTGACCTCGTGTACAAATAAAATTTATTAATATTATCTGTAAGATCTCCCAAAGCTGCATAAATTGGAGCACAAAGTTCATTTAATTGTTGAGAATATTGTTCTAATATTTTTCCAACTTTGTATTTGTCAACTGTTATAACGCCATAAAGAGTTGTATCTTCTCGGGTTCCACCTGTTATTATTTTTTGAGGAATTTTAAATTGTATGTTCTCTTGTTTTAATAAAGCACCATCTAATAGTTCTTGCCATCGAGCAATTTGTCCTGTGTCAACTAATCTATTTAACATTTTCTTTTTAGATAGATATGTATCTTTTTCTGCTTCTGGTTCCCCTTCTTTTACTCTTTTTAAAATATCTATATATCGAGAGGATAATTTATGGGTTGGATCCCATTGGTTTACTGCTTGTTCATAAAAATGTTTTCGTCTTACACCTAATGTAGAGTACATTACATTCATATTGTTATTCCAAACTTCTTCATCTACACCTTTGGGTATAGTACCATTATTAAATAATCGAATTTGTTCATCCGTAAACCACATATGTTGCCTGTGTTCACCAGCAAATACTTTTGAAATTTGAAGTTTTGGCTCGGCTGGCACTGCTATACGAAGACGTTCTATTTTTAATTTATCCCCAGCTGATCCCGGTATTGTAAGAAACGTACCGTAATTTAAGGAATCTGGACTTTGTGATTTTTCAAAACCCCAATATTTAAAAAATTTCTCAGTAGCCCCTTTAATATCAGATACTTCTTTCTCAAGTGTGTCTAAATCTTCAAAAGCTTCCTGCAAATTATTTTTTTCTGACTCGGTTAATCTTTTTGCTTTTGATTTCATTCGATTATCTATTTTATTCCAATCGAAATATTTGGGACTAATCCACTCAAAAAAGTTTTCTGGTGATATTGTAAATGAATGAAATGCTAACTTTTTATTACCATGTTTAACTGCAACAATATACTCAAGAGGTTGGCCGTTTTTACGAGCAAAAAACTCAATGAGATTTTTTATACTGCCCTTAACTACGCCCCCAGGTTTGAGGAGTTTAAGACTAGCAGGTGTTCCACTGCCCTCTTTGGGAACATTAAATTCTACATCTTCAATAGGGAGCGAACCTTTTTCTGGATCGATGATCTGTCTTCCTGCTAAAAGAGCTGCCATAAACGCTTCAAAAGCAAATCCTCCTGCTGCTGGATTGAAATCTTCAACAATTTTTTGAAGTACCATTATCACTCCACAGTGAGATAGAATTGTAGATATTTTATTGTTGCCTTTATCACTAGAAGATACAAATTGATTAATACTATTAATTTTCTCTTGTATTGTATTCCCAGAAATATGCCGTGAAATAAAAAGTTCAAAATCTATACGTTCTTGGGTGCCTTCTGCACCAGCTTTTTCTGTTGGTGCTCGATAAGCTTTTAATGCTGTCTTCATAAACTTACTTGCGTCAAATTTATCTGACGATTTTTTATCTTCTGTTACAACACCATCATTAATTTGGTTTTCAACTAAATCTAATAATTCAATCCATCCAAACTCTTCTGGATTATTTAAATTAATTCCCATTTAAATCTTCCTCACAAATTAAAGTATATGTAAAACTATTATTAAATCGTTCAGCAGCTATCTGACAAGTATCCATGAATTCATAAAAGTCACTAACACTCTTAAATGCCTGACACCCAGCTGACCAAGAATTTACATATTTAGTATCTCCGGCTTTCGATGCTCTGTGAATATTGATCCCAAATTTTCCTTCTTCAATGGTAGATTTATCAAAATCATATTTTTTATTTCTATTGTTATCTCGATATACTTTTACATCATTAAGTCGCTGGCATAAAGCTAAATATCTACCCTTATGCATATCAATTTTGTATGTCGATCTGTATTGTCCTGGTACTAATATGGCACAGCCTAATATATTCATTGGTGTGCCAAGACTACTTTTGCCTGGATCTGTAGTAGCTTCATAAGTATCGACTATCCACTGTCGATTACCATCTCTGTATATGACCACTATCGAATCATCAAACAAATTTGTAAAATTATCACTTGCTCTAATACCTATAATATTAATATTAAAAGCTTTCTTACCATCAAAAAACGCATGACCTTTTTTCTTTAACGTTTTTTCATAGAGATTTTTTATTATCTCTGCCTGAACTCCGACTATTCTTGCCACTATACAACCTCATCAGCAATGCCCAGATCTACTGCTTCTTGGGCACCAATATATATATTAACCTTCTTCTTAAGTAGATTCGTAAGGTACTTTTTAGACATAGCTGTTTCTTTAACTAACGATTGTATATATTGATCTTGTACCCAACGTATCTCATCCATTTCAGTTTCTAAATTATGTATTTCACCTTGAGAACCACCAGCTACAGCGTGTATCATAACACGACAATTAGCACCAACCCTTCTTTGACCTTTAGTCCCGGCGGCAAGCAATAAGACTCCTGCTGACATTACTTTACCCAAACCATAAGTATGAATCTCACACTTATCAGATTGCATTTTACGCATTAAATCATAAATGCCAAACATATCCGAAGTAGTGCCTCCGTGAGTTGAAATAATAAATTCAAATGGTTTGTGGATTTCTATTAATTCTTCGCACTCTGAGTCGTCGGGATCTTTTGGTACTTCTTTTGTACCACCTTGATACAGTGATAACATCCCATACATTAATTCAGATGCTTTTTCTTCATCTAAGTCGCCCACCAACCCTATAACACGAAGTTTGTTTTCATCATCAGAACTTGGTGGCGGAATTATAATATAATTTGTTTGTGTGTTGTCATCTTGACTACCGGATAGAGGAATAGTTTTTTCCTCTTCTGGATTGTCTTGTTCTTGTAGTTTATTTTTATCGAACAACAACACTGCTTATACTCCTTTAATTTAATAATGGGATGTTATTTTTAGTTCATTATTATCATAACATATATCATAATAATCGTTTATATCTCCAGAACAAAATTCTACATAAAACTCTAACATATCATTAGTAAGTAGTAACTGTTCTGCTTCATATTTGTTTTGAATTGAGTGTAGTATAGAACTAAGGAGAAATAACTTTGGGGCGTAAGTTATATTTGTTGCACGAATGCATGATTTGGGGTGTTTAATTAAATATTGTAATATATTACGAGCATTAAACTTTATCATTTTTGCCAACCATTTCTTCTAGAACCTCGGAAACAACAGTTTTAATGTCTTTCATAGAAAATGGCTTGGCCAGAAGAATTGGTGGATTCTGTTCTTTTGCTTCTTTGATTAACTTTTTCAAGTATGTAACATCTATTTTCATAGTATACCTATCAAACCAAAAAAGGGGGCGGTGCCCCCTAATATTTTAGGAGTTTTGGTTTTTATTTTTTTGAGTTTTCTTTTACAAGTCGTAATGCTACTCGTCGAGCAACTTCAGCGACCATACTGTTATAATCAAATTCCTCAGCTTCTTCCACAGGTTTATCTTCTGCTTTTTCATCATCAGCTTCTTTAAGTTTATCATCGTCTTCTTCACGATTATAACTCTTATTACCCTCTGGAACAGGTGCGTCACTCTCTGTCATCTCTACTTCTGGTTCCTCTTCCATTCCAGGTTCAGGTGGAAGTCCCATGTCCATGTCGGCTTCTGGAGCTTCTTCACCAGCCACATCAACCTCCACGCCTGTTTCTTGCTCAATGGCAGATGCGACAGCAGAAACAATTCGTTGGACCAATTCTGGGTCCACGTCGGCTTCTGGGGCCATATCCATCTCTGGCTCGGCTCCCATGTCCATCTCTGGCTCGGCTCCCATGTCCATCTCTGGCTCTTCGTCTTCAAACTCATCTTCTTCGACTGTATCGAGAAAATTTTCTGTATATGTGGGGGGAATATCAGCATACTTCATAAACTGTCGTACTGTGCCCTCTTCTAAAAGCTTTTTTACTTTTTTACTCATAATTTATCTCCTAAAAATTTTTGATCATGATCGGAACCTATTGGTTCAAGAATAAATAGTTAAAGAATATTAAAAAAGCAATCAATACATTAAAAGTATTCGTCTTTTTTAACTTTCAATATTAACTTTTTTAATGCACGTATCTGAGTATCCCTCACTGTTACGTGACTTATCTTTTCAATTTGGGCAATTTGTCTTAAAGTCATGGGTCCATTATTTGCAATAGCTATAAATGTACAATTTTGATTTTCATCACTATCGATCCAGTATCTACATGTTTTAGCTGCACAACTTTCATTAGATATTACACATAATTTTACACATTTTTTCACTTTATAGCTCCAATATGTGCTGAACTTTCAATTTGACTCGCAGTAGACTGGGTAGTTAATACGGCTTTTTTACGAAACTCTTCTAATGTTCTTGCTCCCGTATAAGATAACCCACTTTGTATACCTTTTTTAAGATCTTTTAAAATATTTAATACAGAACCCTTATAGGGAACAATAGATGATACACCTTCAAAACTTGAAGTTTTGCCCCTCCAATCAAATTGTGCTTCTTTGGATGCCATACCTCGATATACTTTATAGGTAAGACCTTTTTGTATAATTGTTTCTCCCGGTGCTTGTTCTGTACCAGCTAAAAGAGAACCCAACATAACAAAATCTGCTCCTGCCGCTAAAGCTTTAACAATATCCCCAGAAGTTTTTATACCACCATCAGCAATTAATTTAACATCTCTATCTGATTGAGCACAATCTATAATTGTCTGGAGTGTTGGTTTCCCATGACCTGTTTGGACACGAGTTGTACAAATACTTCCTCCTCCAATACCACATCTAATACTGTCTGCACCCCAATCAGCTAAATCATTAAAGGCTTCTAGGGTTGCAACATTTCCAGCCATAATATGAACAGAATTGAATTCTTTTTTAAGCTTTATGAGAGCATTTCTGACCATTACGTGGTGGCCGTGAGCAACATCTAAACATAAAACTAGGGCACCTGAATCAACAAGACTTTTTGCTCTTTCATAATAATCATTAGTTACACCAATAGCTGCTCCAATAGTGGCGACCGACGATACTTCTCGAACTATCTTAGATTGTTCAGAAATAGTGTTATATCGATGAACAATGCCTAATCCCCCACCCATACCTAATGCAGTAGCCATATGTGTTTCTGTGACTGTATCCATGGGTGATGAAATTATTGGTAATTTAAATATTAATTGTTCATCATCCTCTTGTAAAACACTATTTAACTTTATATCATCTCTAGTTTTTATATCGCTGTACTGAGGCTCTAATAAAACATCATCGAAACATAAACCTTTTTTCATCGAAACATAAACCTTTTTTCATCAAAACTTAGCTCCTATTTTATTTACCGAACTTGTAGGAGTTATTCCAAAGTATTTTCTTTTGTCTTTCGAAAAAATAATTAACGCACTTGGAAATGGGGCAGAATTATTAGCCTCACCCTGAAATTTAAGGCGACCTTTAATAAAATATATGTGGGCTGCTTCCATACAATACTCGTGCCAATATTTTGTATCTGTTCTGGATGGAACTAAACAAATTACTGTAGTATCTGGTTTGTTTCCTTCGTCGTATGCTTTTTTAATCCATTTTGCAATTGCACCACGAGTATACGGTGGATTAATAAATACCGTATGGCCAGCCCAATCTTTTGATAAGCCATCTTCTTCTGGTGTAAAATATTTAATACATTTTGCATTCTCAGGCGTAGCACAAGGATCTAAAGTAAAATTAAATCTTCTATTTAATTCATCAAATAATTCTTGTGGTGTACCCCATTCATCTGATTTAGACGAGAACATCAAGTTTCTTGTGCTTTTGTCCATCAGTAACCTCCTCCCACTCTGCATCAATAATATTATAGTCTCCCATGGGGAGAGAAGCTTTCTTCTCTGGCCAATTAAACAAGCCGGTATATACCATTAATAGGCCAAGAGATAAAAAAAATAATTTTAGTCCAAATATTTGCATTATTGTTTCTTCTTTCTTTTCTTTTTCCCTCTTCGTGTTTTTTCAAATATAGTATTTTTTTGCGGCGGGTGGAGAGAGCCAACTATTTTAACTGTCTCATCTAAATCATCTTCTATAACCGCAAGGCGACTCTCGATATCTTTTACAAAAGAAAATCCTCCTAGTAATGCTGCTGTTAATAGAGCCATTATAAGCTTAGTAGATATTTCTTTCATTGTTTTTCCTCATGATATTCTTGTACTATTTTAATAGCTGTATCCCAACATTCTGGACAATATAAGCGTACCACTTTCTCTTCTTTACGAACAACGACTTGCCATTCAGAAACCATCCTCTTATCCTTTTTATCAAATTTGGCCTTACATGTCAAGCAGTTTTCTGGTATTTTATCGAATAAGCCTAAAGCTTGCTTCATTTCTTTTTCGGCATCCTTCTTTTTCTGCCTCTTAAGTTTTCTTTTTGTGCTCATTGGCCTGTACTTCCTAAAGCTCCATCACCACGAGCACTAATTGTAATTGGTTCTTGATATAAATTATCATCACCAACTTCTTGAGTTCTAAATGATATTACTGGAACTAATACAAGTTGAGCAATCTTATCATAAGCACTAATACTTTGTGGTTCATCACCAATATTATGAAGATCAATAAATACTTCTCCATCATATCCCGAATCAATACAGTGGGCACCAATAACTAAATTTTTCTTTGCGGCCATGCTTGAGCGGTTCATTACTTGAAGCATGTGATTATGTGGAACACCAAACTTTAAACCTGTTGGAAGAATTTTATTTTCTCCTGGTTTAATTACTATTGTTTGTTCACGCGGTGGGCAATAAAATACATCCAAACCAGCATCGCTCGGATTAGCTCGGTGTGGATCTTTTACATTTAACCTAGTTTTATAATATTCAATTATCATCTTTTTTATCCTTTATTGCAAGTTCATGCCAATAACTTAAAACTTCTTCTAATATTTCTAACACTAAATCCCCATTGTTCGTCATAATTTAATTTTGCCATATATGGGCGATTCATGTGCAAAGTATCTTGTTCCCTGACACCCCAACATTTTATTGATGTTGTTGTGCTTGTTGAATCAATTACTTTTACAATCCAATAATCTTTGTTAGTCTTTGTTTTCTTTTTAATAATTTCTCTCGGAATGAACCAAGCAACACCAACTTCATTATTATATTCTCCCAATGGAGGAATACCAAATTCATCTAATTGCTCGTGAACATCATCAGTCATTACTAGATGTGTAGGAAACACTCCAGTTAAATTAACTTTGTATTCAATCATTTCTTCGTCTGTAAAGTCACCTTCTGGTGCGTAGTCTTCAATATTTTTATAAAATCTTTTTTTATTCTTCGGCCTATCGACAGCTACCGATGACCAAAAATGTTTTAGTCCTGTGAATCTATCATCTACGAGTGAATTTAGAGCCTCGGAGCGAATTAATACATCGAGTGCTTTTTTGTTTAATTTGCTGTATACAATATCTTCATGAAACAGAAACTCTTCAATGGTATTGAATGGTCGGTTATCCATAATTTGTTTTACAGCAGCATCTCCAAGACCCTTAATCGATGAGAATGGTTGAATTAAATTTTTACCATCCTTAGAAATTTCCCATGTATATGTTGACATATTTATATCGAGAGGCTGGATGGTATATCCGAGTCGTTTTGCAATATTAATTGCTTTCTCTTTTCTACTCTCTGGTTCTTTATCTAAAAATGCGGCCAGCCATTCTGAGGGATAATAATTTAATAACCACGCACATTGGTATGAAAGAATAGAATATGATACGGCGTGTGATTTATTAAAACCATACCCAGAGAAGAATTCAAAATTACTCCAGAGTTCATCTGCTTCAAGTTGTGTAATGCCCTTTTCAAGACAGCCATCACAAAACTTTTTATAAATTTTTTCTTTAGCCTCGTGACCTTTACCAGTACCTTTCTTGGTCAATAGCTTACGTAACAAATTACCTTCATCTAATGATAGTTCTTTGCCAAGCTTATGTGCAAGTAACGCAATTTGTTCTTGAAAGATTAGGAAGCCGTGTGTTTCTTCAGTGACTTCACGATGTACTTCATTCAAATATTTAATTGTATTTGGCGAATGAACAGCATTTACATAATTTTTATCTACTTGTGCAGATAACGGGCCGGGTCGGAAAATAGAAGTAACGGCTGAGATATCGATAATAGAATTTGGCTTTACGTTATTACAGAAATTTTGTGCTCCTGCTTCTGTAAATTGAAATATGCCTGCCCACTTCCCAGAATGAAATATATTTTTATACACCTCTGGGTCTTCTAAGTTAATTTTATCGGGATGGAGATGTTTATTATAAAAATCTCGAATATCTTTAAATGATATTTCTGTAAGTCCA
>CEPX01131409.1_pt1 | contig 11790 bp, 9 predicted proteins | sample 361361 | NCBI WGS metagenome assembly CEPX01 (sample SAMEA2619974, study PRJEB7988) | marine metagenome | biome: marine biome (ENVO:00000447); feature: mesopelagic zone (ENVO:00000213) & marine oxygen minimum zone (ENVO:01000065); material: "saline water (ENVO:00002010), including plankton...
GTCGTGCACAGGCCCGAGCCGGTCGACATCGCAGTTGAGAGGGGCGACGACGGCACCTGGGAGATCAACGACCGCAGGGTGAAGCTGGTCACGAACCTCAACGACCTTACGAACTTCGAGGCCCTCGACTACCTGCACGAAAGGCTCAGGAACATGGGTGTCGACAGGGCCCTTTCACGTGCCGGCGTGCGTGAAGGAGAAACTGTTCGGATCGGTCGGCTCGAGTTCGACTACGAAGAGTGACAATGGACTCAGATAAGCGGACAACAGCCGTGGTCAAGGTCGGAACGTCATCGATCACCGACGAAGAGGGTGTGATCGACTCCTCCCTCGTGGCCGGGCTCTGCGACGAGGTCGCCGAGTTGCGCCGACAGGGGCACTGGGTGGTGGTGGTTACCTCCGGGGCGATCGCCGCAGGCCTTCCCGACCTGGGCCTCGGAGGCGAGCGACGTCCGCGGGACGCGGTGACACTCCAGGCAGTGTCAGCTGTGGGACAGGGAAACCTGATCGGCACCTACCAGCGGGAGTTGGCACGACATGACCTGGTCGTAGGGCAGGTTCTCCTGGCTCCCCTTGACTTCTTCGTCAGAGCCCAGTACCTGCACGCCAGGGGAACGCTCACACGCCTCCTTGAACTCGGAGTCGTACCCGTCGTGAACGAAAACGATGCAATCGCCGACGATGAGATCCGCTTCGGAGACAACGACCGCATAGCAGCCCTGGTGGCACATCTCGTCGAGGCCGACGTACTGGTTCTGCTCACCGACACCCCCGGTCTCCTCACCGCCGACCCGCGTCTCGACGCCGATGCATCCCTGATCGAGGAGATCATCGAGATAGACCATGAACTGGAGAACCTTGCCGGTGCCGGCGGTTCTGCCCGCGGCAGCGGTGGAATGGCGTCGAAGTTGGCGGCCGCCAAGATCGCGAGCTGGTCAGGGGTGCGGACGGTCATTGCCGATGCACGACGCTCGGGTGTCGTAGTAGATGCATGCGAGAACACCCCCGGTGTCGGCACCGTGGTGCGTGCCCGGGACGGCCGCCTCAGTGCACGGCGGCTGTGGATTGCGTTTGCCGTCGGCTCCTCAGGGAGCATTCAGGTTGACGCGGGAGCCAGAAAGGCCCTGGTGGAGCGTCGGGTGTCCCTGCTGCCGGCCGGAGTGGTCGGCGCGAGCGGTCAGTTCGACGTCGGTGACGCAGTCGAGGTCGTCGGCCCTGATGAAGCCGTGTTCGCCAAGGGCATCGTGAGACACGATGCCACGCTGCTCCGGGCCAACCTGGGGGCCAGGACCGGCGAACTGCCCGAGGGCATGTCGCACGAGGTCATCCATGCCGACGACCTCGTGGTTCTCCCCTGAGGTCGCCGGGTTCGAGGTCGGCCCATCCGGGTCAGCCCCCTCTGTTTCCGACAAACCGTGAGAACAGAAGTTTCGCCTCCTCGACTCCGGTGAGGTGTGCAACGGCCGTGTAGGTCAGGCCGGCAGCGGTGAGAACCAGCGGTGCGGACACCTGTGGGGGTAGCCCTGCGGTAGCGGCTACCAGGATCAGCGCAACGGGCGTTGCCGCTGTCAGTGCCGGCAACAGGGGACGAAGTGTCCCAAGGGCAGACGGAAAGCCCTCCACGCCTCGCCTGCCGAGACGTGTCAACAACGCCAACTCGAGCCATGCCGCAACAGCGGATCCGAGAGCAAGGCCCACAGCACCCAGATGCGGTGCGCCCAGAGCTCCCGGGCTCTCGAGATGGGGCCCGTCCCCGGCGAAGACGTTCTCCAGCCCCGAGAGTGACCCGGCCACCACGCTCACATTGTCCATCGGGAACATGAACACGACACCGACCACGCCGGCCACGACAACCCTGGTCGCAGCTATACGGGCAGGGCCCCTCGTATCGCCGATGGAGTAGAGGGTGTTCTGGAATATGCGAGACGCGCCGATTGCGGGAAGCCCCAGCGAGTAGGCGGCCAGGACCAGCCACACCGCCCTGGTGTCGTCAGCATCAAAGGCCCCCCATTGGAACAGGGCACCCACGATCGCCTCGCCGGCGAGCACGTAGGCGGCCGCTGCGAAGGTCACCAGGAACGAGGTGCGCCTCAGGGCCGAGCGGCATCGTGACACAAGAAGTTCCGAATCGGCCGCCCTGGACATCTCCGGCAGTTCAGAGGCCGCCACGCTCATCGCAAACAGGCTTATCGGCAGTGCATAGAGCATCTGTGCCGACAACAGTCCGGCCACGGCGCCCGTCACGAGCAACGAGGCCAGGATCAGATCCAGGTAGCCGGACAACTGGACCACGCCGCGCCCCAGCACAGCAGGTCCAAAGCGCCTTCGGACCTCGACAACGGATGGAAGTCGGGCCGCAAGGGAAACACGGATGCCCGGTGCCAGACGCACCACAGCCACAGCCTGAACAGCGAACTGGAGAATCCCGCCGGCGACGACACCCCAGGCGAGCGCCCTGGCGGCGTCGACGGGGTCCCACGATCCGAGGATGGCTGCCGCCAGCACGGCAATCTGTGCCGCATTCCAGAGAACCGGAGCGACATACGAGAGGAAGAAGCGCCGGTGGCTGTTGAGGACACCGAGGCACCAGGCGGAGAGCACGAGGAAACCGACACCTGCGGTCGTGATCTGGACCAGGTCAACGGTCAGGTCCAGTGTCTCGTCCCTGAACCCCGGCGCCAGCAGCCGGGTCAGAGGTCGCGCCAACAAGATGCCCAGGACGGCGAGTGCTCCCGCCAGGGCCGTCAACAGGCCTGCGACGGCACCGGCAACCCGGCCGGCCTCGCGTTCGTGGCCCTCGCCGAGTAGACGGCTGTACACCGGGATGAACGAGGCCGACAGCGAGCCCTCGCCGAGCAGGTTCTGGAGAACATTGGGAATCCGGAGCGCCGCTGCGAAGGCATCGGCTGCCGGTCCGAGTCCCAGTACCGATCGCAACAGGGCTTCACGAACCAGGCCAGCCAGCCGTGACAGGAGGATCCCACCTGCAACCGCTGAAGAGCCACGCGTCGCCGACTGCTCCTGCGGCCTCCCTCCACTCACCGGCAGACCTGCGGCTGGGACCTGTCCATTGCGGCGAGGCTAGTCGCAGGCCCTCAGCGTAGGCCGCCGCCCCGACAGCCTCGCTAGCCTCTTCGCCCATGGACACACCCGCGACCGGAACGGTGAGAGGCCTCGCCCTGCGGGCAAGAGCAGCAGCGCCGGCGCTGGCTGCCGCCTCGACCGTGGCCAAGGACGCTGCACTCCGTGCCGCTGCTGATCAACTCCTTCGAGATGCCACAGAGATCCTGGCTGCGAACCAGGTTGACGTTGACCGTGCCGTGGCATCCGGAACGCCTGGGCAGATGGTCGACCGCCTGCGCCTGGACGGCAACCGGCTGGCTGCAATGGCAGAAGGCCTGCGGCAGGTCGCAGACCTGACAGACCCGGTCGGAACCGTCACAGCCGAGTGGACCCGGCCGAACGGCCTCATGATGCAAAAGGTGAGGGTGCCACTCGGAGTGGTGGCGATCATCTACGAGAACCGCCCAAACGTCACGAGCGACGCCTTCGGCCTCTGTCTCAAGGCGGGCAACGTGGCCTTCCTGAGGGGGTCATCGGGCGGGCTGTCGTCCAATACGGCGATTACGCGTTCGATCCGCAGGGCCGTTTCCGAGAACGGCCTCCCGGAGGATGCCGTGATCCTCGTCGACGACGTCAGCCGCGAGGCAGCGGTCGACTTCATGAGGCAGCGCGGCCTCGTCGACTGCCTCATACCGCGGGGCGGGCCGGCCCTGATCAGTTCGATCCTCGAGAACGCCACCGTCCCGTATGTCATCGACGGCGATGGGAACTGTCACATCTACGTGGATGCAGCAGCCAACCTCGAGATGGCGACCGACATCATCGTCAACGCCAAGATGCAGCGACCATCGGTGTGCAATGCCGCCGAGAGCCTCGTGGTTCACGAGGCGGTGGCCGGCGACTTCCTTCCGCTGGCTGCCGCCGCACTCAAGGGTGTGGAGCTGGTGGGTGATCAGCGCGCCCGCCGGATCCTGCCTGAAGTGGGTGCGGCAGTAGACGATGACTGGTCAACCGAGTACCTGGACCTCAAGCTCTCGATAAGGGTCGTCGACGACCTCGGTGAGGCGATTGCACACATCAACGAGACAGGCTCGGGCCACAGTGAGGCCATCGTCACAGAGGACCGCTCCGCGGGCGAACGCTTCACACGCGAGGTCGACGCAGCAGCCGTCCTCGTCAATGCCTCAACCAGGTTCGTGGACGGCGATGAGTTCGGCTTCGGCGCAGAGATCGGCATCAGCACCCAGAAGCTGCACGCCCGGGGCCCCATGGGTCTCGAGCAACTGACCACCGAGAAGTACGTCATCCACGGAAATGGTCAGGTGCGCGCCTGACCCGGAGTGCCCGGTTGCGGCCGGGAACCACAGCGTCTGTACGCTCACCCGATGGACTTTCGCTTCGAGGACGTGGACGGCATCCGTAGATCACTCGCAGGTGCCAACTACCTGGCCGATGACGGCATTGCCGGCATCGTCTACCTGGCAGACCGCCTGGGCAAGCCCATCCTCGTCGAGGGGCCCGCCGGGACCGGCAAGACGCAGCTTGCCCAGAGCGTCGCCGAGATCACCGGTGCCCGCCTTGTCCGCCTCCAGTGCTACGAGGGGCTCGACGAGTCCAAGGCGCTCTACGAGTGGAACTACAAGAAGCAGCTGCTCCGCATTCAGGCCAGTGGTGACGACAGCGACTGGTCAGAGATCGAGGACGACCTCTTCTCCGAGGAGTTCCTCCTTACGCGGCCGCTGCTCGAGGCGATCCGTGCCGAGGACCCGGTTCTCCTGCTCGTCGACGAGGTGGACCGCCTCGAGGTGGAGACCGAGGCCCTGCTCCTCGAAATCCTCTCCGAGTACCAGGTGTCGATTCCCGAACTGGGAACGGTCACAGCGGCCCAGGTGCCGATGGTGTTCCTGACCTCCAACGCAACCCGGGAACTGTCCGAGGCCCTGAAGCGCCGCTGCCTGTACCTCCACATTGACTACCCCGACCTTGAGCGTGAGCGCGAGATAGTGATGGCGAAGGTGCCCGGCGTCGACGCCAACCTCGCCGACCAGGTTGCCCGCATCGTGCGCTCCATCCGCCAACTGGACCTGAAGAAGAGCCCATCGGTGTCAGAGACCCTCGACTGGGCCAGAACCCTCGTGCTGCTCGGAATAGACAAGGTCGACGCCCAGTCGGCAACCGATACCGCCAACATCCTCCTCAAGTACCGCACAGATATCGACAAGGCGGTCAAGGAGTTCGCCGACCGGCCCGACGACCTTGTCGTCGACAACGACACCTGAGCCACCCCGGCAGCCAGTCGATGACCGTTACCGAACAGACGGGTCCACCGACCGGAGGTGGACGCGAGGACACGCCTCTGCTTGACCTGCTGTCAGGCTTCATCGTTGAACTCCGTCAGGCCGGCCTCCCGGTGAGCCTCACCGAGAACCTGGACGCAATGGAGGCGGTCACCCACATCCCGATCGCGGACCGTGATGCCTTCAAGTACGCACTTGGTTCGACCCTCGTGAAGAACCACTCCCACTGGAGGTCCTTCGAGGTCGTGTTCGAGGTGTACTTCTCGATGAGGGGCGACGAATACAGGCTCGACGAGGTCGCTGAAGGGGAAGGACCTGAAGGTGAGCCCGGACCGCCGGGCGAGGGTGCTCCTCAGGGCGGCGGAGGGGCCATGTCCGGCCTCACCCCGGAGCAGCTGGCCGAGATGCTCATGAAGGCCCTCATGAACGGAGATCAGGCAATGCTGCGGGCCCTCGCCCGCCAGGCGGTAGTGCGTTACGCCGGCATGGAACCCGGCCGACCTGTCGGTGGCACCTACTACCTGTACAGGACGCTGCGGAACCTGGACCTGGACGGGGTGCTCGAGGGCCTCATGGATGCCGCCAGAGAGGAGTCGCCCGAGGACCTCACCCCGCTCGAGGAGCGCCTCGAACGAGACGAGTTCAGCGACCGCATAGAACAGCTCAAGCAGGAGATCGAAGCCGAGATCAGGCGCCGCCTGGTGGCCGACCGCGGCGTGGAGGCAATGGCGAGGACGCTTCGAAAGCCGCTGCCCGAGGATGTCGATTTCATGCACGCCTCCCGCGAGGAGATGGCTGACCTGAAGAAGGCCATCCACCCGTTGACCCGGAAGTTGGCCGTACGCCTCGCCCGAAAGCGTCGTCACGGCCGAAAGGGGCCCCTCGACTTCCGCAACACGATCCGCCACTCGCTCAGCTACGGGGGTGTACCCGCCGAACCCAAGTTCAGGTTCCCGCGGCCGGCCAAGCCTGAGATCATGGTCGTCGCCGACATATCCGGCTCCGTGGCGGCGTTCGCCCGGTTCACCCTTCACCTCGTCTACGCCATCAGCGGGCAGTTCTCAAAGGTGAGGTCGTTCGTGTTCATCGACGGCCTCGACGAGGTGACCGGTTTCTTTGAGGGCGTCGAGGAAATCGGCGAGGCCGTGCACCGTGTCAACACCGAGGCAGACGTCGTGTGGGTTGACGGCCACTCCGACTACGGGCATGCCTTCGGTGTGTTCTGGGAACGTTTCGGACGCGATGTGGGGCCCAAGACAACGGTCATAGTTCTGGGTGACGCACGCAACAACTACCACGCCTCACAGTCGTGGATACTCAAGGAGATTCAGCACAAGGCCCGCAGGGTCTACTGGTTGAACCCTGAGCCCCGCGCCTACTGGGACACAGGCGACTCGATAGTGGGGGAGTACTCGACCCACTGCGAGGGCACATTCGAGGTACGCAACCTCCGACAGTTGGAGGCCTTTGTCGAGAAGCTGGTCTGAGGTCGCTCAGGTACCCGAACCGGATGTCGCCCGGAGCAGTTCAGCCAGCCTGAAGGCCAGATCGACACTCTGGCTGCCGTTCAGCCGGGGATCACACATCGTCTCGTAGCGGCTGGAGAGGTGCTCGGTCAGCACCTCGGCGCCGCCGCCAAGGCATTCGGTCACATCGTCGCCCGTCAACTCAAGGTGGACCCCGCCGGGGTTGGTCCCGGCGAACCGGTGGGCGGCAAAGAAGCCCGACACCTCGGCCAGGACATCCTCGAAGTGGCGGGTCTTGTGTCCATCATCTGCGGTGAAGGTGTTGCCGTGCATCGGGTCGCAGGTCCAGACCAGCTGGTGGCCGGCATCAGACACCGCTGACAGCAGCGGCGGCAACAGGTCGATGACCTTGTTCGCACCCATGCGGGTGACAAAGGTGAGCCGGCCGGGCCGACGATGGGGGTCCAGGATGTCGCACAGGGCGAGCAACTCGTCAGGGGTTGCGGTGGGCCCCACCTTGCAGCCGATCGGGTTGTTGACCCCTCTCAGGAACTCGACATGGGCACCATCAATCTGGCGGGTGCGTTCGCCGATCCAGAGCATGTGGGCCGAGCAGTCATACCAGCCGCCGGCAATGGAGTCCTCTCGGGTCAGAGCCTCCTCGTATCCGAGCAGAAGTGCCTCGTGGCTGGTGTAGAAGTCAACCTGGCGCAGCTCGGCGAGGGTGTCACCGGTGATGCCACAGGCCTCCATGAACTGGACCGCTCTGTCGATCTCGTCGGCCATGGCCTCGTAGCGCTGGCCAGCGGGACTGTCAGCCACGAACTTCCTGTTCCACTGGTGGACACTGGTGAGCGAGGCGAAGCCACCCTTGGTGAAGGCCCGCAGGAGGTTCAGCGTCGCTGCAGCCCGGTTGTAGGAGGTCATGAGACGCTCGGGGTCAGGGAGGCGGTCGCCCTGTGAGAAGCCGATGTCGTTGATCATGTGTCCGCGAAAGGACGGCAACTCGACCCCGTCGACCGTCTCGGTTTCGCTGCTGCGGGGCTTGGCGAACTGTCCGGCGATGCGCCCGACCTTCACCACGGGAACACCCGTGTAGTAGGTGAGAACTACCGCCATCTGGAGGATCACCCGGAGGCGGTCGCGGATTGAGTCGGCAGAGGTCTCAAAGGACTCGGCGCAGTCTCCAGCCTGGAGCAGAAACGCCTCCCCACGGGCGACGGCAGCCAGCTGCTCTGTCAGGTCACGGGCCTCACCGGCAAAGACCAGCGGGGGCATGGTGGAGAGCCTGTCCACAACGACCTGGTGGGCGTCAGGGTCAGGCCAGTTGGGCTGCTGGCAGGCAGTGTGCTCACGCCAGGAGGTGGGCGACCAGGGGGCTGTCGGCGCAGGGGAGGATGCCGACGCTTCGGTATCTGTTGGGTCCACGGGGTGGAGCCTACGAGCAGGCGCTGTCGACAGGTGTGGTGATTATCGCAGGTGCCCCGGTCGGGTGCACCCGTTCAGGCTGCGTCGATTACCTCGGTGGCACGATCGCGCACGGTGTTCACGGCACGCTTGACCAGACGCCGTGCAGCCTCGGCCGTGACACCGAGGTCCTCACCTACCTCGCGGTAACTGCGCTTGCGCCCGTCACCGATGCCGAAGCGCTGCTCGACGGCGTAGCGGGCACGTGTGTCGAGAACGTCGAGCAACTGGGTCGCCATCTCGTTCTCGGCCATGGCCATTACCTCGTGCTCAGGGCCCGGCTTGGAGTCGGGGAGCAGGTCGACCAGCTCGTTGCTGTCGTCGTCGCCGATGGTGCGGTCGAGAGAGGTGGGGGTGGTGAGGCGGTGGAGGCGTGCGTGCTCCTCATCCAACTCGTCGCCGTTGCCCGAGACGTTGCGCAGGGCTGCCCTGAGGCTCGCCGAGCGGTCACCGGGAAGGCGAACCAGGCTGGCCTTCTGGTCAAGCGCACGCCCGATTGCCTGACGGATCCAGAACGTCGCATAGGTGGAGAACTTGAAGCCCTTGCGCCAGTCGAACTTGTCGACAGCGTGCTCAAGGCCCAGATTGCCCTCCTGGATGAGGTCGAGGAGTTCCATGCCGGGAGGCAGCGGGTAGCGGCGGGCCACGCTCACGACAAGGCGCAGGTTGGACCGGATGAAGCGGTCCTTGGCGCGTGCGGCGAGACGGATCGCACGGTCGAGCTCCCGACCGGTCTCTCCTTCCTCCTTGCTGGCCCGTGCTGCTGCACCGGCTTCGATCGTCTGGGAAAGCTCACGTTCCTCCTGCGCGTTGAGGAGGGGAACCATGCCGATCTCGTTCAGGTACTGACCTACTGAATCACTCATCGTCTACTCACATGCCTTTGGACCGGGACCGCCGCGCGGCACCGCATAGCTGACTTTCGGGGGAGAACTGAGGGCGATCCGCGCAGATGCTTGTTTCGGTGCCTTCGTCCGAATGCCATTGTTGCACACCTGGGCTGCCGTGTGAAGGGGCAGGGCTATGACACATGTCATAGCAGGACATGTCATAGCAGGCCTCTGGCGAGGGCCGACAACAGGGATTCTCGCAGAAACACGCAGGTCAGGTGAGTGTCAACCGGAGGAATGGCCCAGCCGGTAGCCTCACCGACGTGCCCGGCAACAACCCCCGCCGGATCGGCGTTCTCGGCGGAACCTTCGATCCACCGCACAACGGACATGTTCTGGCAGGCATAGAGGCCCGCGATCGCCTGAACCTCGACCTCGTTGTCTTCACGGTGGCAAACGATCCGTGGCAAAAGACCGGGGTCGGTGGCCTTCGCGAAGCCGACCTGACGAGAGCCGAGCTTCGACTGTCCATGGTTGAGGCAGCCCTTGAGGGCCACAGGGGACTGCAGGCAGACGATCTCGAGATGAAGAGGGGAGGGCCCACCTACACGGCCGACACCCTGCTCGAACTCGAGGAGCGTTATCCGGGAGCGGACCTGTTCTTGTTGATCGGAAGTGATGTGGCCTTGGCGCTCGACAGTTGGGTCAGGCCAGATGAGGTCAGGCGGCATGCGACCATCGTTGTCATGGATCGACCCGGCCACGACGGCGGCCGCCCTCCGAGTGGATGGAACTACGAGCTGCTCGAGGCACCGCTTCTCCAGATATCGGCGGTGGAGATTCGAAACAGGGTCGGCTCCGGAAAATCGGTCGACGGCGAGGTTCCGGTCGGGGTTGCCGACCTGATCGAACAACACGGTCTCTACCGGACTCAACGGTGAACGGCGAGGACCAGACCCGGACGCCTTCGACCGGGCCGACGGACGTCGATGCCGGTTCCTCGGCGGAGAAGCCCCCGGCCTGGATCCGGTGGTTCCGGGGACCGGGCGGTGAATCTCCAGTTGAGGCAGCCTGGCGATGGGGGTTTCCCATTATTCTCCTCGTGGCGGTCGTCTGGTCTGGAACCCTCATGGTGGACGGCCTCAGGACCATCCTCAACAGCGAGGAGGGCCAGACCAATGAGGCGGTGACCGACCCATCGGCACCCGGCTTTGAGGCGTTCGTTGAACAGACCTGGTCGATGCTCGTCGTGACCGAGGACGAAGATGCCAACCTCGTCGGCGTGACCGTCCTTGCCGTTTCGGACAGGGTCGGGGGAGGCGGCAGCGTGCTCCTTGTTCCGGGAGACCTGTATGTCGATGCCTGTGGTGGCGCTGCCTGCAGTCTCGTCGACATCCATGGAACCGATGGAATCGACGGCGTGCGGGCCCTTCTGGGTTCTCTGCTCGGTACCGATTTCACAGGGGTGGCGTCGCTCACCCCGACCAGTTGGACCAACCTGGTCAAACCGGCTTCCCCCCTTCCAATCGGGCTGAGGCACGATCTGTTCCAGACCATCGAGGACGGCACCAGCGTCGTCAGGTTCTCAGCATCGGACAACTCCCTCCCTGCAGCCGACGTGGTGACCCTGTTGGCACTCCCGGACAGGGGTGGTTCTATCGGGATCCTGCGCAGACACTCGATGTTCTGGGAGGCATGGCTCTCAGCGGTGGCTGCCGGACCAGAACCTTCCAGAAACCTCCCTGCCGTCGACATGGAGCTCGTCAGGATGGTCGAGACCCTGGCTCGTGGCGAAATACGGGTCGAGGATTCTCCATGGGTCATGTCCGGAGACTCAATGGCCGCCGACCCGGCGGCGCTGGAACAGATCACCGGCGCCATGTTCCCGTTCCCCATCCCGACAGCTGGCGGATCTGCTCCGACGGTCCGACTGCTCAACGGAACAGGCGACTTCGGAATCGACACCTACGCACGACAGGTTGTCAGGGCCGCGGGCGTCGACATTGCAGTTGTCGGCAACTTCAGGAACTTCAACGTGATCCAGACGCGGGTCCTCTACAGGGACCCCGAAATGCAGGAAGCCGCAACGGCCCTCGCCGTTGCCATCCATGCCGGTGTCATCTTCGATGAGGGGGCCAGCCCGGCAGCCGACCTGACCGTGGTCATCGGAGCAGACTTCACCGCCCGAGCCGGTTAACCTCTCCCTCCAGGTGGACACCAACTCTTCTCTCGTCAGCGAAGAAGCCTCAGCGGCGGTCGACTATCTCGGGCTGGCACGCCTGGCTGTCACCGCAGCCTCCGAAAGGCTCGGACACGACCCGCTGATCATCGATGTCGGCGACCTGATCGGCGTTACCGACTACTTCGTCGTAACAGCCGGCTCAACTACCCGCCAGGTGCGCGCCATCGTCGACGAGGTGGAGGAACACCTGACCCTCGGTGCTGGCATCAAGCCTGTGAACGTCGAGGGCTCGGACTACTGCGAGTGGGTGCTGATGGACTACGGCGGCTTCATGGTCCATGTGCTCACCGACGAACAGCGGGCCTTCTACGACCTCGAACGCCTCTGGGCCGACTGCCCCAGGCCGCTGACGACAGCCTGAGGTGAAACCCCGGGATCTTGTGGAGCTAGAGGGAATTGAACCCTCGACCTCCTCCATGCCATGG
>CEPX01097019.1_pt1 | contig 11786 bp, 23 predicted proteins | sample 361361 | NCBI WGS metagenome assembly CEPX01 (sample SAMEA2619974, study PRJEB7988) | marine metagenome | biome: marine biome (ENVO:00000447); feature: mesopelagic zone (ENVO:00000213) & marine oxygen minimum zone (ENVO:01000065); material: "saline water (ENVO:00002010), including plankton...
CCAGTATGGCAAACATGCCAAATTGTTTGATGACATTGTTGATGTCATTAAGAAAGCACCTGGTAAAGCAGATGGCGGACGTGAATGGTATGATGAAAGCGATGCGATGACTGATTATTTCAACACCGCTTTTTACTTCAATCTTGAAGTAGGGAGCTGGAATAAACCCTACGAATATCAGGGATAAGTTAAGGTTGACAAAGCCATTAAGAAGGATCCAAGAATCAAACCCAAAGAAGCAAAACTAATCCACCGACTACTGAAAGGAAGAAAAAAGTAATGGCAAATCCAGAAGTTTTATTTGGACTGGCATCAACAGCCGCTCACACCGCAGTCGTTGATGCAGTAATGGAAGGTCTCGATCGAGACTATTGTGGTCTTGCTTGGGTCGTAATCAAACCTGCTCGTGGTAATTTTGTTAAATACCTTAAGGACAATGGTATCGGTACAAACGAAATTGGTGGTGGTTGGCGTATCCCTCGTCATGCAATGGCAACATATCGTGGCCAGAGTATGGGTGTAAACGAAGCGGCCGCTACTGCATTTGCCGATGTCCTCTGTGACTATGGAGTAAAGGCTTATGCGAGGTCGAGAATCGATTAAGAAGAAATGGAGACTGGTTTCCAGTTTCATTGTGGCATTTGTAATTTTTCCAATTATAGGAATATTCATTTTGTTATATGACTTTCTTAAGAAGGTTTGTAAAAAGGCTTGTAAATGGGCCAAGAAACCTTCCAACGTTAATAAACATCGAGGATAAATGGCTCCTAAAATTTTTAGAATGAGTAGATCTACTCTTGTTCTTTGTACTGACTGTCTAAAAGAACATGGTCCTGCGCCAGGCAGATGGGACGAAGACCCATTACAAGAATGTTCTATCTGTGGCGCATGTGATTCGGATGCTCAAGAAGAGATGAACAATATCTCAGATGCATTACAGCAACAATGGGAAGAAGATCAACCCGACCTAAATGACCCACGGGATTTTAAATGATACAGCATGACCTTAGTCATATTAAATTAGATATTGGTGGACCAAAAGGTAATGTATATTACGTATTGGGAGCCTGTAAAAACCTTATTACAAAATTAGAAGGGTACGAAGCCGGTGATAGTTTCATTGATATGGCAACAGGAACACCATGGAAAGAACTTGGCGGAGAATCTTGGAACTATAACGATGTATTGAGATACATCAAAGATAAATTAGGTATTACTTTTGTTTCAAGACACGAACTATCAGGTGTTGATAAAGATTTGTATGAATTAAGTGACGAACTCAACGTATGGTTGTAGAAAAAAATACATGGATGGTTAGGTGGGAGCATGTTGATGGTACTATACGAGTTACCAATACAACAGAAAAAACAAAAGAAGATGCAGTTAACCATATATTACGAGATTTTCAACCAGTTGCTAAAATACTTGACGTAATGTACGGAGACATGTATACTGTAATGGCAACCTTCAAAGGATTACAATGACCGACGAAGTAAAAAATAGAGTATTGACTCTTCATTTTGCATATAAAAATGCTGAAGGATGGTATCCTTTTACAACTACTATTATAAAAGACGGCGATGCAATAGAACGTGACATTGCAGATACCTGGATGAATGATATTGTTTGTCGTAAAATTGCCGGTGATCCGGATTTGCTATCTTTTTATATATCAGATGACTTAGAAGAAGTAACGTTAACCCTTATGCAAAAGGATAACATTATTAAATTTGTACAAAAAACAGACAAGGGGCCTGTAGCATAACTGGTGAATGCATTCGACTCATAATCGACCGAGTGTAGGTTCGAGTCCTACCGGGCCCACCAACAACAGAGAATAATAAAAATGGTTACATTAAAATTTGTATGGGATCAATTTAGTTATCATGATGACGAAAGTGATGACTTATCGGGCCAATTAGTTGAGCAATACGAAGGCGAAACTATCGAAGAAGCATGTGATAATGCCGCCGCTTGTTATGATTGGGATGATGGAGAAGTATATAATCCTAATGCAAAGAGTGAGTTGTTCGAAACCAGTAGGGATCTACAAACTATCTCTATAGATGTTGATGGTAAATGGAAAGAAGTTCCACCAGAAGTTTACGAATATTATGGTGAAGCCGAAGACAAGGCAATGTCGGGATAAGTATATCCTAAGGAGAAAATAGTGTCAATGTCAATAGAGGGACAAATGTTGTCCTGGAAAATGAAATTAGGAAATGCTGAAAAGCATAAATTAAAGGGTGTTTCCCGTATAATATATCTAGAAGGAATTGCTAGATTAAGTAAATGTGAGGATGTTGCTAGAAAAGGTAATCAGGGTAAAGGATTTCATTTACGGCATAAATCTACAGTACAAGATGACGAGGAAAAGAGGGATAAAAAACCCAGGAAAAAGAAAGGTAAAAGAGATTAATACCAAGATACGTTGGTTGACAGATCGGTAAAAAGACGCTATTATTAACACTATGCAACGTTTGAAGACAAGACGACATAAGATACTGTTTATGCATAACTCGCCGTTTAAGAAGCGTATACAGCGTCTAAGAACCCAGTATAGTAGGAAGATTAAACATCGTAACCGCAATACAGACGGAGAATAACATGGCTCAAAGTACGGAAAATAAATCAGTATCGATGGGGTTAGGTCTTACCGATGGGATCATAGGAAAAGACCGGACAATAAAGAAAGAAGAGATCGGGCCCGATCTCCCTTCTTTAGAACAAATTAGAGAAAAGTTATCTTTCCGCCATGACGAAAGAATGTTTTATTGGAGAGGTCATGCTTTGGGAGAAGGTGCATATGATCCTGAAGAAAAAGTATACAATGTTTCCCTGTTAACTGGAATTGAAACATTTCCTACATACAGTGAAGCTAGTAAATATATTGACAAGAATAAAGAAGATATTCTTGCAAATATATTGAAGGTTAAACTAGACGCAGAAGAGGAGGCCGCATAATGCCAGCATATTATAAATGTTATTATACAAAAGAATGGCCGATTGATGAATATGGTCGAATTGGTGGGTTGTATTCTTTAGTAGATATACCTATTATGACGCATGATAGGATATCACGCCCTGGAATTGTCGAGGCAAAGAACGAAGAACACCAGATGTATAAAATTCGAGATGCTGAAAAACGCTATTTGGAGTTTTGGGTTCCAATGGCCGATGTTAAAATAGGAAAAGAATATGAATCTTTGGAAACTGAAAACTAAATTTCATGTTGAAAGACACTCGTGGTTTCCTTGGGTCATGTTTTGGAAAATACTTAAATATATTATTGTTATTACTATTATTGGCGCCATGGCATGGTTGGTTATTGTAGATCAGTGTAGTTGCTAAATGTCATATCGGATCTCCCATTCATTTTTAAAGTTAAATAATGGAATTCCGTGGCACTTTGCAATAACAACATGGGCCAATGCTAACGACATTATTATCAAAGAAAACATAACTGAAGAATATTACGAGTTTGAAAACTTCTCAGATTGTGCATATTTGAAATTAGTGTGGGATAAAGAATTTGCTGAAAAATGGTATACAGAATATATTATTAATAGGTTAGATACTGGTGCAGATCCAAGACAATTACTAATCCCCTTTAAATAGGAACTTAAACTATCATGAATATTATGACGAAGAATTATAGGCCTATATGTATTAACCACGGTTGTGAAAAACCAGTAACAGTTTCACGTGGACGACTTACAGGCACCGGCATTCATTCGCCCCGTTGGCGAATACATTGTGGACATTGTCAAGCGGCAAGTTGGGGCAAACACCCCCATCGAGAAGGGGTCACTCCTTATAAAACAGGTATGTGTACTAACATAGATGAGCATTTGGGATTTGTATGTTTTACCAGTTGGGATAAAGTTCCAGCTGGTTATAAAGGTAGAACACAAGTAGATCACAAAGACGGTGATCCTAGTAATAACAACCCTGATAATTTAGATGAATTGTGTGGCCACTGCCATAATTATAAAGGACAATTATCTGGGGATTTTAACGGGTGGCGCAGGAGACAGTAAATGGGTAGACCTAAAATTATACAGAACGAAGTACAATGTAATAACTGTGGAGATATTATTCACTCCGCATCTGTACATTCTAGTGTTCAGTGTAGATGTGGTGATGTTATGGTAGATGGTGGCATGGAATATCTTAGACGAGCCGGTCATGCACAGAATTATACTGAACGTTCAATGACATTAAATGAAACTACAATTAATGAATTGACAGAATACATTGAAATGATGATCGAATCAGGACGCAATCCATTAGGAATTGCATGTGCAGTTATCCGTACTTTACGAGATTTCGGATTATTGGATGAAAAAAAGTTTCACCCAAATTATAACGATAATCCTAAATCCCAAAGTTTTGTGGCAGGTTGGTAATCTAATTGCTCCTGTGGTGGAACTGGTATACACAACAGACTTAAAATCTGTCGCCGAATACGGCTTGCTGGTTCGAGTCCAGCCAGGAGCACCAATAATTGATTGTAACTGACAAATTTGTTTTTATTCATTTTTTTAGAACCGGTGGAACATTTATAAATGAACTTCTTCTAGAACATGTTGGCGGCAAGATGCTTTGTTACCATGGTCATAGTTCTATAATACCAAATGAATATAAGCATCTTCCTGTTATAGGTATAGTTAGAAATCCATGGGATTGGTATGTTTCTGTTTATTACCACTGTGTAAATTATCTTTATCTGATGCGTACTCCCACAGCATTAAATTATATACTAGATTATATACCAACTTCTTTTGAAGATTCCATTAAAAAACTTTTAAACATTAAAAAAATTACAGGAAAATCATTAAACTATTTTCCCGATAACCGTGATTGGACTACATCAGTTTGTGATAATTTATTAAAGACAGACTTTCTTTCTTATTTAGAGAGTAGCAAAGGATATTGTAACTGGTATTTTGAACATATGTATTCACAAAATGATAGTAATGTGTACTATTGTAAACTAGAAAATTTAAGAAACGATTTTCTAGAAATTATGGAAAAAATTGGGTGCAAATTAAATGACGAAGCGTATAAGTATTTAGATAAACGTTCAAATACAAATACAACAAATGGTGGGGAGAATTTGTTTGTTGATATTCTAAATAGTAGGAACTTAAACTATCATGAATATTATGACGAAGAATTAAAGGAACTAGTTTCTTCTAAAGACAAAGAATACATTGAACAGTTTGATTATAAATTTTAATTAAGGAACAATTATGAAATTTCCAGATTTTGTTACCGATATGCAACTGATAGATATTATTAGTAGAGCAGAAGGCTGGCCGCACGAAAAAGTTTATAAAGTTGCACATGAGCAAGTAGGAGTCGAAGGATTCCCTTGGAATACATTTAATCAAAGCATGGAGCCAAATGGGGGTGGAACATTGCCTACACCAGTTAGATTTGAACTCATTAGAGCATTTGATGTACACCAAGAAGCAGGTACTTTAAAACCTGGACATTTTAAATCTGTAGGTAGAGTATCAAGCCAAGAACATAATCCAATTGCTAATTTTACTTCGAGCAAATGGGTTAGATGGGCAATGTGGTTTTGGGCATTTTATTTTATTATAACTTTCTTCTTTTAACTTATATTTTCTGCTTTACATATCCCAGCACTTCGCCGTTCTAATGCAGAAGTTATGTGACCACACTGTACTTGTTTTTCTAAAGCTTTATTAATTGCTTTATCAAGTATCTCATAAAAATGATCTTTCCCACCATATCCTACCCAACGCACTAGTTCTCTTTCAGCCTCAATATCCCATATAATAAATGCAGGGATACCGTAGAGTCGTTCTATTGTTCCGTTGTCATAAGCATTTTTATACCACCGCGGTAAATTTCGTCCCGAAGTAACATTAACTACTTCTGCTTCTATCCAATGATTAAATGCTGGTAATACTTCTTCTTGCCACTTATGACAATAAGGACACCAATCTACTACAACAGCAATTAGTTTTAATTTAGGAACATCCGATCTTGCGTCAATGGGATTTGCAATAGAAGGTAATAAAAATAATACAAATATTAATAGTAATTTTTTCATAATTTTTCTGTGTTTTTTGTAAGTCTATCTGCCGCCGATTTTGCTCGCTGTTTATTAATTTTTTCTGCTTGTTTAAGTATAAAATTTCCGCCATCTTCTTTAAGAATGCCTGGCCAAATTCCATGTAAAAACATTATCAAAGATGAAAATTCACACCAAAAAGCACACGACATAGCAAAATAAAAGTGTTGCCAATAAGATTGTTTCACTTCTTTTAAATGATTTCTCGAGTTTTTAAACATACTAATATTTATAATTAATAAATACTGTTTTATCTTCGAGAGCAATAAATGACGTTTAACCTGAATGATAAGTATACGTCTTCCGATGGTAAATTTGTTCTTTCAGGAATTCAAGCAATAGTTAAGTTAGCACTTCTTCAAAAAGAAATTGATGAAAGAGTTGGATTAAAAACCGCCGGATACGTTACTGGATATAGAGGTTCCCCATTAGGAGGACTAGACAAAGAGTTTATGACACAACAGACTCTTTTGACCTCTAGTGAAATAAAGTTTAGAGCCGCAGTTAATGAGGATTTAGCGGTAGCCGCAGTACAAGGTACACAACAATTAGGTATTATTTCGCCGTCCAAAGTAGACGGTGTTTTTGGTTTTTGGTATGGTAAAGGGCCAGGTGTAGATCGTAGTGGTGACCAATTTAAGCATTCAAGTTTCTTTGGTACTGCAAAACATGGTGGTGTTTTAGCATTTGCCGGAGATGATCATTCAAATAAAAGTTCTACAATACCACATGAAACAGGACCCACATTTGCTTCTTGGCAAATACCTGTTATAACACCTGCTACTGTAGAAGATGTAATGCGATTAGGATTACTTGGTATACAAATGTCACGTTATAGTGGATTATTTGTATGCATGAAAATTATTACCAATATAGCAGATGCATATCAAACAGCAACCGTTAATTTAGATGCATGGAAACCTATCACACCGGAAAAGGAATTTGATGTAAGTGCTCGCTGGCCTGAAGATGAGGATGCAGAAAATAGAATATACAATATAAAGTTACCTGCTGTACAAGAGTTTTTAAAGCATAACAAATTTAATGAAGTTACTCATACTGCTAAACATAAAAGATTAGGTATCATTGCAGTTGGTAAAAGTTATGTTGATGTACTTACAGCATTACAACGATATAATATAGTACCAGAAAAACATGGAATTAGTATACTTAAAGTAGGATGTGCTTTTCCTTTAGAAAATGATAAAATAAAAAGGTTTTGTCTTGACCATGCAGAACCACCTAGATTTGCATATGATAAACCTGCAGAAATATTAGTAGTCGAAGAAAAAACATCTTTAGTAGAAGACCAACTTTATAAATTATTGTATAGTCATAATAGAACTCCTCCTATACACGGTAAAGATTTATTATCTCCATGTTTAGATTTTGACGGCTATGATATTGCTAGAGCAATATTTAAATTATTAGAAAAGAAGTTTAATAATAACTACGATATTATTCCTTCTTTAGATGCAAGACATCCTTATTATTGTAGTGGATGTCCTCATAATACTAGTACTGCATTGCCTAAAGGTAGTAAGGCATTAATAGGAATAGGTTGTCACTATATAGCACAATTAATTCCTAACAGACCAACTGTCACATTAGCACCAATGGGCAGTGAAGGAATGAATTGGGTAGGACAACACGAATGGAATGAAGCAAATCATATTTTTGCTAATCTAGGAGATGGTACATATTTTCATAGTGGTATATTAGCAATACGCCAGGCATTAGCATCAGATGCTAATATGACGTATAAGATATTATTTAATGATGCTGTAGCAATGACAGGCGGACAAAAGGTCGATGGTGAACTAACAATACCTATGGTTTGCCAACAAGTGTTAGCAGAAGGTGCTAAAGATATTTCGTTAGTATCTATTAATCCAAACAAATGGAAATTTAAACTACCAGAAGAAGTAAAAATATATCCTAAAGAAAAATTTACAGAAGTACAAACAGCATTAACAAAAGTTAAAGGAATTACGGTATTAATTTATGAACAACAATGTGCAACAGAACGACGTAGAGAAATTAAGCGGAATATACAAGAAGCACCTAACGAACGTGTATGGATCAATCCAGAGGTATGTGAGGACTGCGGTGATTGTTCTACACAATCTAATTGTTTAAGTATAGTTTCTGTAGAAACAAAACTTGGACAAAAGAGGCAAGTAGATCAAGACAGTTGTAACTATTCATATGATTGCTTAAAAGGATATTGTCCATCGTTTATAACAGTTAAAGGCAAACGAGTATCTAAACCACTACTCAATATAGAATTACCTGAATTCGATAAAGGATCTAATTTGGGTACTTGGAAATTTAGGACAGGAGAACGGTATAATATTTTACTTGCGGGTATAGGAGGAACAGGTATTATTAGTTTAAGTCAAATGTTGAGTGTAGCAGCTCATATAGATGGAATGAAAATAGTTGCAACCGATCAAACAGGATTGGCACAGAAGTATGGAGCAGTGACTTCTATGTTAAGTTTTGGTAAAGGTGCTTATGGTAAAATGTATCCAGGTACCGCAGATTTAGTTATAGGTGCAGATCCACAGGTCTCAACAAGTGCAGATGTAATGCGGTATGTGGGGAAAGATACAACCACATTGCTTAATTCTAAACCTTCTAATACCGGAGAGTATATAGAAAATAGAGATTGGAAGTTTGATGTAGACAAAGCAGAAGAATTATTAAAAGAACACAGTAAAGAAGTACATATGTTTAATGCTTCTGAATATGCTAAAAAACTAACAGGATATAGTTTAATGGTAAACATGTTAATGTTAGGTTATGCTTACGAAAACGGACTGTTACCAATACGAGAAGCGTCAATGATGCAGGCAATTGAAACAAATGGTACCATGGTGGACGCTAATAAAGAAGCATGGAAAATAGGTAGACATATTGCAATAACAAATAGTAAAGGTTTGATCGATAGAGAAATAGGCAAAAGACATGTACTTATACACAAAGATTTTGGTAGTCAATTTTATCATAGATTTAATTTATTAGAAGAATATCAAAATCTTAATTATGCTCAAAAATATCATAGTCTTGTGACTAACGTAAAAGCACTAGATTCTGCATTAAACAAAACAGAGTTATCAGAAGCAGTAATGAAAAATTTATATAAGTTAATGGCGTACAAAGATGAATATGAAGTTGCCCGTTTATGGGATAAAACTTTAGACGGTTTTAACAATGACTTTTTTGAAATTAAAGGAGTTAACTTCCATATGAGTTTACCATGGCAACGTAAGTCTAAAGGTAAAACAAGATTGCCGGAACATACTAAAACATTTTTTAAATATCTAAAACATGGTAAAAAGTTACGTGGTACAAAATTTGATCCATTGGGATATTCTTATGAACGAAAAATTGAACGTAAAATTAGAGATGTTTATATAGAAAAAATAGATGAATGGATTCATCAAATTACACATTTTTATGCTATTATAGATAACTATGACAAAATAGTAGCATTAGCAAATCAGCCAAACGAAATAAGAGGATATGGTCATGTTAAAATAGACAGTATAAAACGTTGTTCTTTATTCAAAGATATAGTATAATATAAATATTAAGATGGAATGTACAATAACAGTTACCGAAAGCGCACGTGAAAAGGTAAACGAATTACTCGAAGCTGCTCCCGATATGTCAGCAGTTCGTATTTTTGTTCAGGGCGGAGGATGTGCAGGAATGCAACATTCTATGACATTTGCTGATAAAAAAGAAGAAAGAGATATAGAATTTGCTCCCAAATTTTATATTGATCCTGTTGCAATTCATTTTATGGATGGTGCCACAATAGATTATGAAAATGATGGATTCCATGAATCTTTTGTATTTCATGATGTATTTAAAGCACAAGGAGGATCTGGAACATGCGGCGGATGCGGTGCGGCAACCGGGCCTGGCTATGAGCCACATTGACACGATTTGAAAATTATAAGGCGTGGGTTAAATTACTGCGTCCAAAATATAATAAATGGTTGCTATTTCCTCCTGGACCCGAATGGTTTTGGCATTCATTAGCAAATAGTAAAACTCATTATGCAAATGAAGACTTATGGCCTAGATGTAAACCTATACACCCTCACAAACACTAATGAATGATGATCAGGCCTGGGAAAAATATCCAAAACATCATAAGTGGTTTAACAAACTCTGGTTGGCAGAAGAATTAGGATATGTATGTGGACCGGCCGGTGTATGTGTTCCTAAAAAGGATTTATATGTAGTTCGTCCAATTTATAATTTATTAGGCATGGGAGTAAATGCTAAAATTATGCATCTTAATCCAGAATGGGAAACATGTCAAGTACCCGCTGGACATTTTTGGTGTGAAAGATTTGAAGGTGATGTTTACTCATATGACTTTACAAGAACATTTAGAGGATGGCGCCAAGATTCTTGTTGGAAAGGACTCACTGGACTTCAACTCTGGATGTTTACAAGATGGGAAAAAAGTAAACGAAAATTAAACCTACCCTCATTGTTCAGTTATCTTGCATTTTCAAATGTAGAACATATCAACGTAGAAACTATAGAAGATAATATTATAGAAGTACATTTAAGAAAAAGTCCAGACCCGTATAAGAACTATAATGTTCTTATTCCGCGTTGGGATAATTGTACTACGTCACAAGATCTAGAAGGATATACATATATAGAAAATTATGATAATGCAGATGGACAATTACCAATAGCAAGACTAGGATTTTACGCAAAATGAATATTGTAGAAATAACTTGTATAGATAATAATAAAACACTTGAAGCAAGTGTCTTAAAGAAATCAGATCGATTTCTTGAGGTCGTTGTTGAAGGCACTAATACAAAAGTAACATTGTCTAAAAAAACTCCAGTAGATAAAGTATACGCAGGCCATTTGGCTGGTTTAGAATTTACGTCTACAGGCGAAACCAAATGAAAATGTATATGTGTGTTATCTGTGGATTTATATACGATGAAAAAGAAGGATGGCCCGATGATGGAATTCCTGCAGGCACATTATGGGAAGATGTACCCGATGATTGGCAATGCCCTGATTGTAATGCTGATAAGTTCGATTTTGATATGATAGAAATATGATTGAAAAAATTTCAAATTTAGACAAACAGCAATATGCAAATATAGCAAACTTTTTTATAAAATGGTTAGAGGAACATCCCTTCGCAGAAATGGATGATGATTTTCATAGAACAATACGAATGTCTGCCATGACATATATTAGCTTATATGAGAATTTTTTAGAACTCTATGGTTATATTGTTAGTAAGGAGTATAAAACTGATACTAAAAAGATGCACTGATTTGAATAAATAAGTTAAAGAGGATCTTGCATATGGCAAATAGAGTATTAAAAGCAACTGATCTTACCATTGATGGTAATTTAGTTGTAACAGGTACTACTGCTTCTGTAGAATCTACAAATTCTACATTGAAAGATAATATCATTGTTTTAAACCAGGGCGAAACAGGTGCTGGTGTTACTTTAGTGAATGCAGGTTTAGAAATAGACCGCGGCACAGAAGACAATGCTCAACTAGTTTGGGACGAAGTAACAGATAAATGGCTGTTAAAAGTAGGTACAACAGTAACTGGTACATTAACCGGTTCATGGACAGGATTATCAGATACTCCTGCTACTTTTACAG
>CEPX01153698.1_pt1 | contig 11784 bp, 13 predicted proteins | sample 361361 | NCBI WGS metagenome assembly CEPX01 (sample SAMEA2619974, study PRJEB7988) | marine metagenome | biome: marine biome (ENVO:00000447); feature: mesopelagic zone (ENVO:00000213) & marine oxygen minimum zone (ENVO:01000065); material: "saline water (ENVO:00002010), including plankton...
GACTACTTCGATAAATGGACTGGAGTCCACTTCCTTGCTAATCTTATGATTGTATGGTCGTTATCACAGTTCTTTAGTGATTGTATAAGTGCAATAGCTACGTTTAGCATAGCTGTCTTGTGGGAAGTTTACGAGTACTTTACTGAAGGATTTAAACCTTATGGCAGTAAGAAGGATTGGAAGTTCGATACGGCGATGGATTTAATCGTTAGTTTAATCTGCATAGGAGCAGTATTAATATGATTATTGTTACTTACTTGATTGATGTGCCGAGCGGGTTTTACGAATGTACAACATACTCTAAATATTATTGGAATTAAAGATGAATGGTAAAGACATTAAAAGCGCTTTTGATTTACGGTTATTGATACAGTTATCGACGATAATTATAACTATTTCAGTCGCTTGGGCTACGATGGGGAATAAGATAAGTAATCATATAATGACTGACGATGTGCATATGGATTATCGTGAATTAAAGTCGGAATTTGTAACCAGAGAAACATTTGATAACGAAGTCAAATTTATGAATGAAAAGCTGGATAGAATCGAAAAGCTATTAATTAATCGGAAATAATTATGCCCTGCTGTTATCCCTACCTCGTACTCCTCCCACGTATACCCATTATGCAGGGCATAGATTTATGAATTTCGCTGAAATAGGAATGATTGGAGTTGTGGCGGTCTTATTTGCAGGGTTGATTAAGTTTTTACAAAAGACAATGATTGACAAACTGGATAAGGTAGAAAAAATTACAGTTAAATTAATTGATCGGTGGAACACATCGGACATACAAACCGATATGAGACATGAGAGAGTGCTTGAAGAAATTAGTAAGATTAAAGAAGAACTGCATTACTTGAAAGGAAAAGTAGGATGAGTGATTATTTAACATGGTCTAATGGGTTTTACCTGTTAGGATTGATTTTGGCAGGTGTAGCGACCCTTATGAGTGCGAAATATCGAATAGTGATGAAAGAGGTCGGTGATGTAGTAAAAACGCTGGAACAGGCGAATAAGGACAATAAAGTTACAAAAGCCGAAAAAGAGAAGATTATGAAAGAAATGCTCGATGTTTTAAAAGCCGTTATTTCGTTGAAGTGGAAGATATTTTAGTATGAATCTTGCTGTACAGAATCCGTATATAGGGTTTAAGGATGCTGATGGTAATCCTTCTCCTCCTTTACCTAAGCAGGTCGAAGCGTTTAATATGTTGTCTAAATGTAAGCATTTTATGTTTGCAGGGTCTTTTGGTACGGGTAAGACGGAATTTCTTGTTCAGGCGGCAATTAATGATGCGTTAAAATATCCAGGTAATGAAATATTGATGGGTAGAAAGAGGCTGGATTGGTTTGAATCGTCTACATTGCCGATACTATTAAATGCGTTACCGCCGGAATTGATTATTCGTCATGATAAGCAGAAACACAATATTTATCTTAAAACAGGAGGAAAGCAGTCGGTTATTTATTATCGTCAGTTAGATGCGTCGAGAGAAGCTATTAATCAGATTAAGAGTATGAATTTAGGATTATTTGCACCGGATCAGGTTGAGGAGTTGGATGTTGAGGTGTTTCAGGCAGCAATAGGCCGTTTGCGTAAGCAGAATACGCCGAGGCAGTCAGTATCTACGTGTAACCCGGCAGGTCATAATTGGGCTTGGAAAAGATGGGTGTCGAAACAGGGGGGTCAATCGTATGGATACATTGAAAGCAGAATGTGGCGTAAGGAGAATCCGCCGCCTGTATGTCAAAACGATGTTACGCTTGCTACAAGTGATAATCCATATTTGCCGTGGGATTATATTGCTGATTTAATCAGGGATTATCCTGATCATTGGTTAAACAGGTATGTATATTGCGGATGGGATAATTTTGAAGGATTAGTTTATCCGATGTGGGATGAGCAAATTCATGTTATTAAGCCGTTTGATGTTCCTGATTGGTGGAATTGGTATATACCTATGGATCATGGGCATAGAAACCCTACAGCTGTTGGATTTTGGGCCTCTAATGGTGATGGGGATGTATATTTAGTTGATTTGCATTACAAAGCGGATAAATGGGTAGATTATCATGCAATGATGATTCAGACGATGATGCAGAAACATTCTTTAAATATGGAGGATATTACAGCATGGCCTGCAGATCCGTCAATTTTTAGTCAGCACACGGAAGTTACAATTGCAGATGAATATGAAGATCTGGATATTTATTGGGATAAGGCGAATAATGATGTGTCTGGTGGAATTAATCGTGTAGCAACATATTTAAAGCCGGATGAAAAATTAATAACTCCGCAATTTCCTAAAGGTAAGCCGAAGATGTTTGTATTTGAGAGAGAGTCTACCATGCCGTTTTTAGATGAAATTGGTGAATATCATTGGGAGGATATTTCTGTCAGGGGGTACAATAAGAACCGTCCGGAGAAGCCGAGAAAAAAGAATGATCACTCTATGGATATGATGAAGTATTTAATTAATTATATAGAAGATGCAGATAAACCGGTTATTAAAGAAAATTTGAAATGGCTGCGGAAACAGCAGAGCAGTGAGAAAGCGTGGATGGGAATATGATGGAATTAAAAGAACTTCAAAGCCAGGTAGATTGGCTGCAGCAGTCTGATAATGATTTTCAGAAACGTGCTGAAAAAGCGTATGGATATGTTGTAGGCGGAAAACATCAATGGGATAGTAATATATGGGATGATTTGATTAATGATAAGCGTACACCGTTGTCTCTTAATATTGTTGGTCCGAAAATAAATTTACTTTATGGTGTTCAGACTATGAACGCAACCGGATGGAAAGGTGTAGGAGTTGGTGGAGAAGATGATGATGTAGCAATGCTGGTAACGGCGTTATTGATGTATGAGAATCGTAATAAGAAGATATTTAATATTTCCAATCGTGTATTTAAAGATATGATAACGTGTGGCCGTGGATGGTTTGATTTAACGGCACAGAAGGGAGAAGATTTTTTAGGGGAGAATGTTTTAAGGCGTGAGTTGCCGAGTTTGGTATTTCCTGATCCTGATTCTGTTGAGATGGATCAGAGTGATATGATGAGTGTTGCTCGAATGAAATGGTATTCGTTAAAACGAGCAAAATTGATGTATCCTGAAAAGTTGAAACGAATTAAAAAAGTGTCTGATTTGCTGGATTATGAACCTATGCTGAAATCGGTTACAGAAGGCACAGATCAAAGTGAACATGGCGGCGATTACGGTACGGATGATAATATAATGGCAGTAAAGTATTATGATGATATTCGTGAACGAATTAAAATAGTTGAAATTTGGAATAAAGAGTATGAAAAAGTCTGGTATGCCATGTCTAACGGCAGTGTTCCGGATGTAATGAAAATCGGGAATGTAGATCAATCTAAAGCAGAAAAAATTGTAGCTGAAATTAATCAGCAGTTAGACGGGCAGGATGTTTCATATGGATTACAGTACAAAAATGAAGGTGTAATTTATCGTGATGAATTTTCCGGACAGGTGCATTTGGTAGAGCATGAAAAGGAAATTTATGACCATCAGCAGTTTCCGTTGGTATCTGCATATGGATATTCTGAATTAGTAGGTGAAAAGAATGAAAATTATGGTATTGTGTTTAATATGGAGCCGGCACAGGATGAAAAGAATAAACGCCGTTCAATGGCTGTAGATTTGATTTCTCGATCTCCAAAAGGGGGAGGATTTTTCAAAAGTCGTGGTAAAAACGCTGAAAGTGTTAAAAGAGTGTCGGAAACGGGTGAATGGGTAGGTGTTAATGATCCCAATGACTTTAAACCGCACGTAAACAACGCTAATCCGGCGCTGGTGGCGATTTCTTCACTTGAACAGGCTGCAGAGAGGGATAGCGAAGAATTGTCCGGTGTGAACCGTTCTATGATGGGAATAATGCAGGGTAGTAAAGAATCAGGTGTATTGGCACGGCAGAGGATTGCACAGGGAACAACAGGTGTGCAGGAATTATTTGAGCATTTGGATATTTCTAAAAGACGTGTATTGAAGATGATGGTATCTAATATTGGTCAATTTTGGACACCGGAAAAGGTGGTGGAGGTTGTGGGGCAGGTGCCGGGCTTTGAAGTGGATGAATTAACGATAGCAGCAGTAGAATTATTAACGAATCCTGAAAAGACGTTGAAATATGATGTTCTTTTGGATGATGGTGAAAACAGCCGTACGGCTAAAGCAGCCAATTTTACATCAATGATTGAGGCAATACAGTATGGTATTCCGATTCCGCCGGCGGAAGTAGTTGAAACGTCTCCGTGGTCGAACAAACGGCAGATTATTGAAGGATTGGAACAGCAGCAACTGCAGCAGCAGATGGCTCAAATGACACAGGGAAAACAAAATTGAAGATTTTTTTAACAAACAACGGATACTCTCTATATGGGACCCGTAAGGAGTAACTCATGGATGTACAAATCCAGGAAAAAGCATCTGAAAGCGAATACAAGTTTTTAGATGAAAGGGATTTAGATCCCGATTATGAACCGTCAAAGGACACAGGTGAATCTTCTCCTGATGATGATAAAGCAGCATTGTCAGATACAGAGGATAAACCTCCGGTAACGGATCAACCGGAGCAACCAGAACAACCTGTACCCCCGCCGCCGGAAACAGAGCAGAATTTTGTAGTGGCAGGTCGAACTTACAAGTCTGCTGCTGATTTGGCGAAGGCTTTGGAAAATGCTAATTCCAAGATTGCGGGACAGGGACAAGAGCTGGGTGAATTACGGAAACTCACAGAGGAGAATGAACCAGAACCTGATGCAGATGATGAAGAACCGCCTTACGATCCTTATGATCAGGATGCGATGAAAGCGTGGAATGAATGGGATAAAAGGCGTGTTGATCAAAAATTGCAGGCTGAAAAAGTTGAAGCGGAAGCTAAGACTGCACAGCAGCAGGCTTTGGAAGGGATGTTAAAGGATTTTTCCGATAAACATTCTGATCTTTCTCCTGAGGAAATGGTTGAGGTTGCGGGCGTAGCTGATCAGTTGTTGAAGGGCGATAACGTTATGGAAGTTGCTTTTGGTCAATGGTCGAACGACCGCAGTCAAAACACACCTGATAAGGAATCCGAAAAACCAACGCAGAATAAGGCAGAATTAGCCGATAAACTTCCTGACAAGCCGAAAGGCGGAGGCGGGAAGGGCAAAGCCGATTTAACGGCGGAGCGTATTGACGAAATGACGCCGGAACAGTATGGAAAACTGCCGAGAGATATTCGGGATAAATACCTTGATGGTGATTTTTAAGTAGGAGTTAAAAAATGGCTAATGTAGACAAAACCGGTTTAGGGAACAGAATAGTTCCTATAAATCAGGGTGAAAGAGCTGCAGGTCGTGTTGAAGCTCGTAAATTCCTTTATTCTGACTTTTCATCTTCTGGTGATGTAGTTCAGTTGATAGACGTACCTGCAAATAGTTATGTAGCTCGTTTATGGGTAAAGGTTACTACAGCTTTTAACGGAACCTCACCGGTACTAATTGTTGGTGATGGTGATGATCCAAATGGCTATTTAGCTGCCGGTGAAATTGAGGAGACTGCAGTGTCAGTCAATCCAATGGATGCTGCTGATGTTGCAGCCGCTTATGCGGTTAAAGTTGCCAGACCATTTTACACCTCCGCTGATACGATTGATATTACGTTTACATATAGTGGTACCCCGACTACGGGTGAAGCTGTATTAATCGTAGAGATCGTAGAAATACCATAGGAGCTGAATTATGGATACTACTTGGAACAGCAGTATGAACGTTGAACGATGGCGCAAGGAATTTGCTTTTGAAGCTGCGAAACTTGATTTTTTAAGTAAGTTTGCAGGTACGAGCGAAAACAGTGCGATTCAAATTGTAGACGATCTTAAGGCTAAAAAAGGCAGTACGATTCATGTTGACCTGATTATGAAGCTATTGGGATCCGGTGTAACCGGAGACAATATAATGGCTGGTAATGAGGAAGATTTGGTTCAGTACCAACAATCGGTTGTGGTAGATCAGTTGCGGCATGGTGTAAAGTCTAAAGGAAAGATGGACAATAAAAAAGTCCTTACTGATTTCCGGAAGACGGCTTTGCGTCAACTTAAAATCTGGTTTAATGAAAAACTGGATTCTGATTTGATTACCGTTTTAAGTGCTTCCCCATCCCGTACTTTAGGTGCGGATAATGGTGGAACGCCTCGTATTGATAGCGCTTCTAAGTCCGGTTTAGCATCAGCGGATGTTATCACGATTGATGATATTCGTCTGATGAAAACACTGGCGACCAATCCTTACACATCTACACATCCGAAAATACGTCCGATCAAGAATAATGGTGAAAACTATTATTGTTTGGTTATTGGTTCTGAATCTGCTTATGATTTGAAAACAAGTTCGGCGTATAATACGTTGATGCGTGATGCGTGGTGGAGAGGTGAGAAGAACCCATTATTTCACGACGCGAAAGTTGTTGTGGATAATGTGTTGGTTCATGAATACGAAGGGATCAGTCAATTTGATGATGGCGGTGGATCAACAGTACATGGTGAAGTCAATTTGTTTCTGGGTGCGCAGGCAGGTGTTTTCGCGAGAGGCGGAGATCATTCCTGGCATGAAGAAACAGTTGACCGTGGTAATAAATTATCTGTTACAGGTGGATTGATATATGAACTTGCGAAAACCAAGTTCAATTCAATTGATTTTGCAACAATGGCGTATTACACAGCCACTACTGACCTTAGTGCATAGTTAAGCGTGTTGAGGGAGGTTTAACCGCCTCCCTTGACATTAAAGAGAAAATAAAATGGCAAATTTAGATCAGCAAATATTAGATTATTTTTCGGAAGTAATAACGACCGGAGATTTAGAATTAACACAGGCTATGCTTGACCAGTGGGCGACTGACGGCAAACTAACTGTTATCAGTTATATGCCGGATGAATTGTTGGGTGCGTTTACAGCAGATTCCGGAGATAAAACATCAGACGGATATGTAACGAAAGTAAATTATGTTGTTAAGGTTGTAAGGGAGAATAATACAGATGGTGAGTATGTAACGTGTAGGAAAATATCGTCTGTGTCTGCATTTGATTATGAAAATATTGCGTCTACATCAGATCCTTATTTTTATGTAGAAGCCGGAAAAATATATGTACTTCCAACACCCGGAGCATCTCCAAATGCGTTTAAAGTTTTTGAAGTTGATATTGATAGTGTGGATGTAGATGGAGGAGCCACAATTACTAATTTTCCAAAAGAATTAACACGATTTGTAGTATTGTATGCAGTTATGCAGGGAAAATTGCGGGAAGCTGCTAAAATGCGGAGGGACGGACAGGATGAATTTGAGGAATTAACAACGAATTATGGTGCAGATTCTCCTGTATCTACAGCATTAACAAATGCAAGAAATATTTTAAGTAATAACATTCCTTCTTCCGGCGGGGATGTGTATGATGTTATTGATACAGATGAAGATGCCGGCAGGGCGTCTACATTAATGAATGTTGTCTCAACAGAAATCAATAAAGCCGGGGCTGAAATGACAACATTGGATAAAGATGCAGCAAACAGGATGCAGCGTGCAGGGGGTTATTTTAAACAAGCGTCAAGTGCTTTAAATGATTATGCAGCGTTTTTTGCTCAATTTGACAGTGGATTAAAAAGGTATATCAATGTTAACTCTTAAAGAATTACGAGCAGAAATAAGACGAAGATTGCCTATGATAGATGGTGTAATTATTCGTAATGCTGAATTAGATCGGGCTATTAATAAAGCATATAGAGAAATGGTTAAAAAGGGTGATTTATTAAAAGATTCAGCTTTGTCATGCGGAATTGACGATCAGGAGAGATACGATCTTACGTCGTCAAATATCTGGCTGCCGGATTCGGGATTGACGGATTCAACGGCAAATACGAATGAAGCTGTAGATGCTACAGAAACGGTTATTGATGTTACAAGTGATGTTTTTTCTGCAAATCAGATTATTAAAATTGATAGTGAAGTTATGTTTATTACTGCTACAGGAACAGGAGATATTACTGTAACCAGAGGTGTAGCTAATACAACAGCTGCCACTCATACTACAGCAACAGATATTTATATCGGGGTTAAACCGGCAATACTTAAAATGCTTCGTGTGGATTGGAATGAGTATGAAGCAGATTTAATTGGAATGAATGAAATAATAAATGTGGATGTAACATGAATTGGTACATAGAAGGTAAAGAATTAGGATTATACGTAACGCCGAATACAAATGACGGTATTCGTATTTATTTTGTAAAAAATCCAACAGATTTATCAGCGAATACGGATACAGCAGATGCAATCTTGGAAGATTATGAAGATGGATTAATTTATTATGCGATTGCGGATATTGGTGAACAGATGATTTCACAGGTAAAAGATAAGGATGTGATGAAAATATTGGTAATGTTGATTGCAAGGGCAGAAGATAAATGGCAAAATGTATTGAATAGGGTTGTAGATGGCGCATTACAGAATGTTGGTGTTAGAACTGTTAAAGCAAATTTTAAAGATGTGTAATGCGTGAAATTAGAATTACAGATTTTTCAGGTGGATTAAATACTTATTTTTCTCCGAATAATATAAAAGAAAATCAATTTCAGAAATTTGCTGATATAGATAATCGCAAACTCGGAAGATTGGAAAAGATGAAGGGACAGTCTAATGCTTCCGGGCAGGATAGTATTACGGAAGCAGAAGCGTGGATTCCGCAGGGAGAGGGTTTTTTTAGTTACCGTACTGAATACGATGATGCCGGAACACCGGTATTAAATCCAAAATTTTGGTGGTTGGTTTTTTTATATTATGATTCAAAATTTTATTTAAAAAGACATGATTCTGCAGATGGAGATAGTGGATCTTGGGCGACGATTCTAACACAAGGTGCTGGTGGTGATTGGACAGGTACTTCTTTGGCGGCTGTTGTAGATATGTATGTTGTTAATAGTATTTTACGAATTTCTGATGGTGAATTTTCTAATAGTCATATCAGTAAATGGTATGGCCATATTAAAAGAGATATATTTGGTCAGAGTATTACCTATAATTCTTCAGAAAAATTTTCACAGCCATCTCAAGCATCAGCCGTAAATGAATGGTTGCTTAAAGATCAGACATTAACGGTACCAACCGTTGTAGGAATGCGCTATGCTTTTGATTATAACGATGCTGTTAATGCTGCTAATACGGTGGGGATTTGTGTTCATTATCCGGATACTGCAAGTGAGAATGGATTATTAGACACTGATGTTGATACAGACAAAACCTATACAAACGAAGATAAATACACGGTCAGCTTTGTTTATGATTATGTTCAGGAGTCAGAATTAGGCAAGGATTCTGACGGAAATATTGGAGTACGTCCGTTAGAAGTAACACGTAATGCCGGGAAACGCATACCGGGGATACAGTTAGTTGTAAATACAAGCAGTTGGAACAAACGGATTACCGGGATCAATATATACTGGCAACCCGCTGATGATATAGATTGGTATTTAATTGCTGCTTTGGATGTGGATACCGGATGGTCAAAAGATCATCGGGCGCTTCAAGTATCTACACGTCCAACGTCTGCGTTTAGAGCGCCTCACAATATGGGCTATTGGTTGCCGGTTCCTGATATTTCAGAGATTTCAACAGGAAGCCATCTGTTAGATACACATGTTTCTGAAAATGAAAAAATATGGTACGATACACAAGGAAAGTTTGAAATATTTGGATGGGCTGTGGGCGAATTTGCATGGGCAGGGGACAGTACAGATGCTCATACATCTATTACGGCAACAGATACATTATTTGGGAAAGTTAATACTATAAGTTCTTCCACAGCTACATTTTCATATAATACGATTGATTATGTTGATGGAGAAGATGCTACACCAGGTGGACGATATGCTTGGTCCTGCCCTATGGATAGTAATAAGGTTGCTACATGGTATATACCTAATGATGCTGTAAAAGTAGCTACCTATCAGAGTATCACTGGCCGGGAAGTTAAAGAAGCTATTGATCCGGTCAGGTGGAAAACGTCATGCGTAACAGAAAATGGAACAGTGTTTATTGGCAATGTAGATACGTTGGATGAAAATGATCAAACAGTAAGGGAAAGCAACCGGTTAATGTGGACCATTCCCGGACATCCTGATAGTTTTAATATTACAAGATCAAGAGATTTTGGCAAGGATGATGGAGATAAAATAGTTGCATTGGAATACTGGAACGGGAGAGTATTTATTTTTAAAGACCGTTCAACGTATGTTTATAATGTTTCAACAGGGCAATTTTTTATTGAGAAGCATTATTTTGGATATGGGTGCAAATTTCGCCATAGTGTTACAATTACGCCTTATGGAGTAGTTACAGCTGATATATCAAGAATTATCCTTCATTCCGGCGGTGAGCCTCAGGAATTAAGTTATATGTGGCGTAAAACATCTACAACGGGATTAGACAGCTACCAGGATTTAACTTTTTCAAATCCGGTATTGGGATATTCGCCAAATACAAATGAATTATATTTTGTTAATGATACGAGTGAAGATGATGCTGTATTGTATAAGTACAATTTTGATTTAAAAAGCTGGTCAAAGCAAACGATGAATGACGATATGGTTTTAAGCAATTTTCGTCTTGGTGAGAATATGGAACCGTTAGCAGCTTTTCATGAGTTGGGTGCAACCGATAAGGTCAGGATTAAAGAATTTAATACCGGTAGCGATTCTACAGCTACAGCTACAATTAAATCAAAGAAATATGATACAGGTGATCCAAACCGTACCAAATTATTAAAACGGGTTTATTGTACATATAAAACGGATGATGCAACAGATACAGGAGAAACGTTGGATCTTGGCGGTCCATTACTTATAAATCAAACATCCGTACAAAATTTTAGTACAGATGATTCAATATTTTCCGAAGGGGATTATATTAAAATAGATGATGAAATTATAATGATTAAAACAATTACAGGCGGTGCTGTGTCTGAAATTGAAAGAGGTATAGCAGGTACAGTAGATGTACAGCATGCCGGAGCTTCTTCAATTTATCAATCAATAAAGAAATTAACTGTTAAATTGTTTTTTGATGGGGCAACGGCAGCGGATGAAACATTAACGTTTAATGCGATTGAGTCATTAATTAATACAGGTAAAGATAAAAATGATTTTTCCAGTAATAAACAATTTAAAACGATTGAAGTACAATTAGAAGCTCCCGGAGATAAACTTGTAATAGAAGATTTATTAATTCACTATGAATTGATGGGAGTTAAAACATGAGTGAATTACAAGAATCAGAAATGAGACTACGGTCTTTAATGCAGCCTAAGGTAGAAAGTATGAATACACTTCCTACAAAAAATGAAGGCGAAGAAAACGAAATGAAAACAGTGTATTACAAGGGGAATTACTATCTTGGAATTAAAATTAATAACACCTGGAGATACTTTCAGGAAACAAAATTAACGGAGGCCTGATATGGCAAATGGAAGATATATAGTTAGAAAAAAATACGGACATAATGCTTTTGGACAGCGATATACAAAATCGTGGAGAATAATAGATACTCGAACAGGAAAAACGGTCAGAAAAGGTAATCGTGATAATCTTGGTTCTATTTCAGGGATTATACGTGATTTAGAAGCGCAGAGTAAAATTGAAGATCAGCAAAGAGAACAAGAAGATGAATTAACAGAAACTCGAACAGACTTTGATACAGCGCAAGCAGATTACGAAGCATTAATCAAAGAA
>CEPX01099994.1_pt1 | contig 11782 bp, 16 predicted proteins | sample 361361 | NCBI WGS metagenome assembly CEPX01 (sample SAMEA2619974, study PRJEB7988) | marine metagenome | biome: marine biome (ENVO:00000447); feature: mesopelagic zone (ENVO:00000213) & marine oxygen minimum zone (ENVO:01000065); material: "saline water (ENVO:00002010), including plankton...
AGCCACCCATCCATAGATTCAGTTAACTTCTGTAATTCCTGAACGTTCATAAAATCAAAGCTAAGACGTTGTTATTTAAAGGTTTTTGGAAAAATAAACGCCAGAACTGAGACTTTAAGCTTTTACTAAACCTAAACTGATTTTTATCGCTTCATTTATTCTATTCAGAATTTCCTCATCAACTTTCCCTAATCTCTTTACAAGCCTTTTTTTGTCAATAGCTCTTATTTGATTTAGCAAAACTTTTGAACTCTTATCTAATCCACTGATTCTATTCATAAGCAGAACTTCAAAAGGATATACTTTTTCGGTTTTTTGAGATGTTACAGGAGCTACTATTGTTACCTGACTGTACTTATTTCCCAAATCGTTTTGAATTATTACGCCAGGCCTGGATTTCTTTATTTCATGGCCGATAGTTGGGTCTAAGTTTACTAACCAAATATCCCCTCTTTTTACTTCTGCCATTTTCAAAGCTCTCTAGAAGCTGCTTCCCACTCATGTAGAATATCGAGTTCTTCTTTACCAATCTTCTGATAACCTTCAACAAGTTCTTTTTTCAGATTCTTGTTCCTTGTTCTTTCTATCAATTTTCTGATAACCTCATCATAACTTTCTCTTTCACTTCTTATTTGGTCCAACGCAGTTTTTGTTCCTTTGTGAAGTTTTACAGTTGTAATATCCATGGTATACTTTAGGTATACCGTTACTATTTAAACTTTTCGGAAAAATAAACGCCGAGACGGAATATTCTTGATATGATATTATGGAAATTTATGCCACTTAATAGTAGGTAAAACAAAAGGATTTAAATAGTGCATGTTTTTCTTTTTTTGGTACAATGCCTTCAGGAATAACAAGTAATGTTAGTTTTGAAACAGGCACTCTTCCGAACGGAAGTGTGGTGGAGCTAGCTGTTAAAACTAGGATGCCTCTACGACCTAGCTTAAGAGAACTTTCTGCTGACGCGTTTAAGGCTGAAGCGGGATTTCTTGCAAAAACAACGCGAGCAGGAGTGGTAGGCGTGCCTAAACTTTATTCAACAGGGTCTCCAGAGAATCAGTACTCTCCGATCAGAATGGAAAAAGTTGAAGGTTATGAATTTAACAATGTGGATGATTCTGCTTTTAGGATTAAATCACGCGCGTTATATGTTAGAACCATGGCAAACATAATGGCACATACTAGCATGGTTAAACCAGACGATCATAAAGGTGCTGATATTAGAGTTATTGATCCTAGTTTAGAGAGCATTGGTGGTTTAATTATTCTTGATTTTGGTACTGTGAAGCCTGTCACTGACGATAGTGTTCGCAGATTTCTTCTTTATGAAGGAGTTCCACTACATTTGCATTCAATATATAATGTTAATAAAAATCTTGATGGCGAGTTACACAGAGGCCGTCTTGGTAGTAGGCAAGATGTAACTAACCTGTTAATAGGAGATCATCAAAAAGCGTTAGGAACTTTGGCTACAGGGATTGTTGAAGGAAGCTATACCCATGATTTATCAATGTATGTTCAAGATCTCATTGCTTTTTATAAAGAATCAGATACTAGTCCTATGATTGCTTCTCGAGATCTTCCTGATGATGAAGAACGAGCTAAAAGAGAGCATGTTTATAATGAAGTTTTGGCATGGACAAAACCTTCTGAATGGTTAAAAGACGGAATTGATATTGAGGCAAGCAAGCCTTGGATAGCAAATCTTGAGGACAGAATTTAAGTGTAAACGCCGGGACTGGGACTTCCAAACTTGTTTTTGAACCCAGAAGGCGTAAAGCCATCGGTTCCCTTGTAATGTTCAGTTCAAGACCGACGCACTACCAGGTTATGCGATCCCGGCACGTTGTTTGTCACTGTTACTGCTTATTTAAATATGTTGATTTTAGTAAGGTTTAAAAGATTCGTGCTAATTCTTTTTATTCATGATATGCTTAGGAATCGAAAGCACAGCCCACACTTTTGGGATAGGAATAGCTACTGATAAAGGCAAGATTCTAGCTAATGTGTTGAAACCGGTTATAACAAAGAAAGGTGGCATAATACCGAACGAAGCTGCAGACCACCATGTTGAAGTTTGCGATGAAGCTATTAGTGAAGCTTTAGAAACTGCTAAAGTTAAAATGAAAGATGTTGATTTAATTTCTTTTGCTCAGGGTCCTGGTATTGGACATACGCTTAGAGTGGGAGCAATGACTGCCAAAACTTTGTCATTGCTACACAAAATACCATTAATAGGCGTAAATCATTGCATTGGACATTTGGAAATAGGAAAACTTTTGACAGATGCAAAAGACCCTGTTCTTCTTTACGTTTCAGGCGCTAACACGCAGGTAATTGCGTTTGAAGAAGGCAAGTACAGGATTTTTGGAGAAACTTTGGACATTGGAATTGGCAATATGCTTGATGTTTTTGGACGTGAAATCGGTTTTGGTTTTCCTGCAGGTCCAAAAATAATGGAAATGGCGGCTAAAGGGAAAAGATATGTTGAAATTCCTTACGTAATCAAAGGAATGGATGTTAGCTTTGGCGGGATTCTTACAAATGTTACTGAAAAACATCGCACTGGTAAGCATAGCAAAACAGATTTGTGTTACAGCTTGCAGGAAACTGTATTCGCAATGCTTGTAGAAGCTGCTGAACGAGCAATGGCGCATACAGGAAAGAAAGAATTGTTGTTAGGAGGCGGAGTTGCTTCTAATCTAAGATTGCAGGAAATGTGCAGAATAATGTGCAAGGAAAGAGGCGCGAAACTATTTGTTCCTGAAAGGCAATTTCTCGTTGATAATGGGGCTATGATTGCGGTGCTTGGGCTGTTAGAATATAATAACGGAAAAAGAACAAGGGTAGAAGATTCTGCTATAAAACCGTATTGGAGAACTGATGAGGTTTAATTCGCTGCAACTGCAGCTGTTTCAATAACTTTTTTCAAATCTCCAACAAAGATTTTGCTGGCTTTAATTATTTCTATTGCTGCAATTTCTCCATCTTTTGCTATGTCAAAAACCACTAATGGTTTTTGATCATGATCAGAACTCTTGCAGAGTTTTGACATGTCTACAACTATTCCATTTGGTAATTCTACACTTTTCCAATAATCAGAGTCTTTTAACTGTATGTTCAATACATCTTCATTTTTATCGTAGAATGTTTCAACCATTTTAATCTAACCAATATGATGTTATAACTTCTATATTATTCTTTCCTTATTCTCTCAGCAATAATTTCTTTCTTACCTTTATAGTCTTTAACTTCTCCAGTAACAATAATGTTATTTCCAACCTTAAAATCAAGCATTTTCTTGTCGAAAACAATAACATCAACGCTTTTAAGCTCTGCAATTTCAACTATTGCTAAATTATCAAACTTTTTTATTGCAATAATTTGTCCGCTTATTTTCACATCGTTTTTTTCAACGTTACTTAATTCACTTATTTTTACTTCTTCAGCTTCAACAAAAAGAGAAATTACGAATAACAAAAACAATCCAAAAAAACTTAATGAAAGAGATAGTTTGACTAGCGAAGTTTCGTTCATTCTTATCTTAAAGAAACTTGCTTTAATAAATATGGCTGCAAAAAAACAAAGAAATTTTCGGTAATGCTGAAAATCTTCTGGAGAGTTTAAAAAGCCGTTGAAAATCTTTCAACTTTCTTGTTAGAATTTTCAACTTCTCTGAAAATCTTGCGGGTTTTTCTGGCTAAAGCATATTAAGAATGAAAATAATAAAAGAAAACGTGCCGGCCTTGGCCAATAGGTATGGCCGCTGGTTTAAGAACCCAGTGTCTGAAAAGACTTCGGGGTTCAAAAACTTTTTGGTTTTTCCGTTTGGTGGGAATTCCCCGGGCCGGCGCGTTATTGTCATGATATTTGAAATTTTAATCGCAATCGCAGCTGGCATTATCTTAGGAACTTTCACAGGCTTAATTCCAGGGATTCATATTAACTTAGCTGCAGCAGGAGTATTGTTATTTTCATCTTTACTTTTAAATTACTTTTCTCCAATTTCTTTGGCAGTAGCAATAATTGCAATGTCTATTACGCATGTTTTCCTTGATTTTGTTCCGTCAATCTTTTTAGGAGCTCCAAGCGATGCAACTGCACTTGCTGTCCTTCCAGGCCATAAGCTTTTGCTGGAAGGTAAAGGATACGAGGCTGTTGTTTTGTCTTCGATTGGAGGATTTTTTGGAATAATTTCTGTCATTGTTTTCTTGCCTTTAATATTAATTGCAGTTAAGCACATTTTTACTTTTGTGAGGCCGCATATAGGTATAATGTTGCTTGGTCTTGTTTTTTATAATGTTTTGCGGAAAAAAAGTTTTGAAAAAAGAGCATGGACTTTTGTGGTGATTACTTTAGCTGGAAGTTTAGGCTTTTTAACCTTAAACATTCCTAACATTAACCAGCCGTTGCTTCCTTTGCTTGCAGGACTTTTCGGAATAAGCACATTGATTGCAAGCACTTTGAAATATTCAGCTGTTCCTGTTCAAGTTATGGATGTTAAAGAAATAAAAAAAAGAATTATGACAAAATCTGTTTTTGCAGGAGCTTTCTCTGGCGGGTTAATTGGAATCTTTCCTGCTTTAGGGCCTGCTCAGGCAGCAATGTTAGCCAGAGATTTGATTGGAAATGCAGGAAAAAGAGCTTATCTCGTCACTTTAGGTGCTGTAAGCACTTCGTCCATGCTGTTTGGCCTTATAACGCTTTTCGCGATAAATAAGGCAAGAAACGGCTCAATAGCAATAATGTCTGAAATAGTTAATATTAATGCATTAGACTTTGTTTTCCTGATAACAGCAGCAATGGCTGTTTGTGGTTTTGTTTTTTTATTAACAACAATAATAGCTAAAATATTTGCAAGAAACATCTACAAAATTGATTACACAAAAATTTCATTTGCAATAATTCTGTTTATAGCCTTGATGACCCTTTATTTTTCTCACTTTACAGGATTGTTGATATTAATTACAGGAACTGCAATCGGCATGTTTACGATAACAAAGAACATTGCCAGGCATAATTTGATGAGTTGTTTGATGGTTCCTGTCATTATTTTCTACTTATAGCCCGATAATTATTTAAATAGCTTCAAAACTTCAATATCTTATGGAAGGCGCAATATCAAGCTTTAGGCGTGGAAGACATACTGTTCATACCAGCCAGATGATAGTTCATGTTAAAGGCATTGATAAGAAAGAAAAAGCTGCTGAACTGGTCGGCAAAACAGTAGTATGGGCAAGCCCTGCAAAAAAAGAAATTAAAGGAAAAATAACTTCTGCTCACGGCAACAGCGGAGCATTACGAGTTAAATTTGAAACAGGCATGCCAGGACAATCCCTTTCTCAGAAAGTTAAGATTGAGTAATTTTACAACCGCCGCTTGGAAGAACTCTTATTATGTCGTCAATCTCTCCTCCGATTTTGTGTTTGATTTTCTTTGCAACAGCAGATGTTTTTTCATTTCCTTGAGAAATTTCAATGTATTTGCTGCAATGCTTTTTAACAGCAGAAACAGGGCCGCACATAACCAGTTTGTCTTTTGTAATTCCTACTGCTAATTTTAATTCAGCAACCATGTTAGTAGTTTTTCCCAAAATAATAAAACCGCCTCTTGGAACAAATTCTCCTGGTTTAGCGGTCTTAGACAACTGTTCAGGCTTAACATAGAAAACTTCAGTGTGGGTAACTCCAAGCTTCCAAGCTCTTGAAAAGGAAGCTACTGCAATGGCTGTTTCTTCCACTGTTTTTTCCCCAATCTTCTTTCCTTCTGCTTTAACCACGAAAAACGGAGAGCCCTGCATTTGAGTATGAAAAACAACATCTCCTTTTTCAGTATGCTTCTTTACAACAATTTCATTAGTAGTTGCATCTCTTCCACCAACACAAAGAAAATTTTCACTTGAAATAAACCATCTGAACTTTTCATACCACTTTTTCTCGCGAATTACTTTTTCTTTAACTTCACTTTCTTCCATTTTTTGTTTTTTTAACAATAGTTGCAACTGTGATTTTGTTTTTTCAACAGCTTTCTCAGCTCCTAACAGTTTTTTCTTTGCTTTCTTTGATTTTTCAAAATAAGAAACAGCGTTTTCGTCTACAGTTTTTCTTATATCCAGACTAATATCCATAGAAATGAAAAATCCGAAATGTATTTAATGCTTTCCAATATACACAACTTTTAAATAAATCAAGGCTTTATTAGTCTCTATTGGGGTAAAAATGCTGTTAGAATTAGTTGAAACTGAAAAAATGGAACAACCAGAACAAGAACAGAGGAAAAGCCGAGAAGAGAACGCGATAGTTCTAGACTTCTTGCCGAACGGATATCCCTTTGAAAGCAGGCAAGGCCAAGTTAGCACTCCAATAGTGCAGGCTTTGGGAAAAGAACATTTAATACTCCTTGAACTTGTTCCAAAAAAAGAAATTAAACTACAGCCAAATGAAGAAGTTTACATAGGAGAAGGAAAACGCGATCAAATTCACCACATCAATGGCAAGCTTTTGCCAGATAAACTAACTTCAACTGCAAAAGCAGAGCTTGAATTTGTAATCACAGAGCTTGTTAAGAAAAATGAACAACGTTTTTTAGAATTTTTTAACAAAGCACAGCCATTAAGCACAAGAATGCATTCAATAGAGCTGATTCCTGGCATGGGAAAGAAAAGAATGTGGGAAATACTGGACGAACGCAAAGGCAAGCCGTTTGAAAGCTTTGCAGACTTTAAGAAGCGAGTTAAGCTGCTTCCAGACCCTGAAAAAGCAATAATAAAAAGAGTTCTAGAAGAAATAACAACAGAACAAAAGCATTATTTGTTTGTTCAGAGATAAAATCTTTCGTTTTATTTTGCGTAACAAGATTCAGTCCTATATGGCTGGCCAAATAACCCTCACTTTCCATCCTGGTGCCTAAAACTTTTTTGACTGTTTTTTTGCATACATTTTTTCCAATTTCGATATTAATTATATTCGATATTGAAAAGATATCAACTGATTTTTAACAAAAAACACTTAAAAGATTTAAGCGAAATAGATATTAAAACATTTAAGAAATTATCGTATTTTTTAATACAATTATTCCTACATAATTTGATAAAAAATCAAATCTTTTAATAATAATTTATTTTGATTTTTCAAAGTATTTTATTACAAATTATCTAACGGGCTCTTTACTTTTTTAAGTTCTTCCGTCGAGACTCTAGTGTAAATTTGTGTTGTTTGAAGGTTGGAATGCCCTAATAATTCCTGTATTTTTCTTATATCTGTGCCTGATTCAAGAAGGTGTGTTGCAAACGAATGGCGAAGGGTATGCGGGCTTACTTTTTTCCGAATTTCTGCTTTTTTTGCCGCTCTTGCAACAATTTTCTGTATGTTCCTGGCTGTTAGTTGAGAACCTTTTTTGTTGGTTAATATGTGATTATTGTTGCTTAAATCATGTTTATACTCTTTTAAAGCCTTTATGAGGCTATCTGAGAGTATTATTAGTCTGTCTTTGTTTCCTTTGCCTTTTCTAACCCAGCCTATTTTTTCCTCTAATTCGAGGTCATTTGTGCGTAAATTAAGGCATTCTGAGAGTCGTAATCCAGAAGAGTAAAGCATCATGATAATAAGCTTGGATTTGGCTGTTTTTGCGCTTTCTATTAGTCTTTTTACCTCGTCTTTTGTCAGAACTATAGGCAAATGCTTTTCTGCTTTTGGCGTCTTAAGATTCACTATGTTCATCTTTAATACTTCGTCGTAATAGAACTTCAAGGCAGCTTTAACCAATGCAGCTGTTTTCGGAGAAACTTTTCTATCAGAAATCAAATAAGCCATGTATGATTTGATGTCTTCTTCGACGACAAACTTAGCTTCTTTTTTGATGAATTCCAGAAATTTAGTGTTGTGTGTTACATATGCTTTAACAGTTCTCTCGCTAAAGCCGCGCAATTTTATCTCTGTAACGAGTTTGTCAAGCATGCTCTTATGCGAACATTTCACTATATAATTTTTACTATAAAAATAAGAATAAATAAAAAAAACTAAAAAAAGAAAAAAATTTACTTTCCAAGCTTGCCTTTAAGCACCCATAAAGCGCTTGCACCAATTAGCACATAGACAACGTTTGCGACGAGACCGTCTGAAATACTGCCTAAAGCTATGTTGATGACGTTAAGGTCAGTTCCTATGAAGCTTCCTACACCGGCGAGACCAGCGTTTAACGCTCCTACTATAACCAACCAATCAGCAACCTTTTCTGCTTGTTCTACTCCTGGCATTATCATACACCTCTTGTTTAGTTTTTGTGTATTTATAGAAGAACTAGTATATAAACTTAACTATTCTTTTAGAGGGGGGTTCAGAGCTCTAAAACTATTTAAAGCCCTAAATAATCTTTTGTTTCTTGATAGTGGTTACAATAGAAAGTTTTAAATAATTTGGTTAGTTACACTATGCTTTATGGCAGATAGATATAAAATCAGGAAACATGAAGGAACGCCTTTATTTAAAGCGCGTGTAGGTGCTGGTACTAGTGATATAAATCTTCTTATCGGAGAAGCTGAATTTGATGCATTGATGAACCACATGTCTGTAGCAGAGAAGGTCGGTCTCCGTCGTAATAGCCATATTCGCACAGCAATGACTGCGCTTGGCCGTAATATTTCAAATTACCTTACACGAGAACAACTTGAAGAAGTTTTTCCTATGCATCATACACTCCCTCCTGGCGTATCAAGTACTAAAGTCAATGAAATTCTTGCTGAACTAGCTGTTGAAATCCAACATCCAATTTCAAAAAAACAAAATGTGGTTACTAAAATTAAGTCTTATGCAGGTGTAGAGCTATTTGGTGTTGCCACTTATGGAGACAATCCTGAATACGCAAATGTTGCAGCAGACATAACTGTTCTTGTTAAACCAAATGAATTTGATGCTTTAGTAACAAGTATATCTGTGGAACAACTATTGAATTTTCGTCGTGATAGCGTTATCCGTAGAACAATGGACTATTTAAATCGTGACTTTTGGTCTTATTTTAACGAGGAAGAGTTTAGAGCTTATCTTTCTGCCAAACCCCGTAATCCGAACAGCGTGTTTGAACGTAAGATTAAACAAGTTGCTAATGAACTTGGTATTGATATTTCTTTATACCGCAAAATTTATGCAAGACCTAATGACAAAAATACTAATATAGAGCCAAAGAATTTGCAAAGAGAATTAACAGATTTAGTTCCATCTGCTACAGAAATTCCTATAACCGACGGTAAAATTGGCGGTAGAAGTGTTACACGCGAAGAATATATTCCGTAGTAATTCCTACATTCACTTTCTGAATCAATGCCTGCCTGTAGATACCTTTAAAAAACGTTAACGAACAACGTTTTGTTGAAGAAAAATGAATTACCTTGCAAAAATTGTCAAGCACCCAGCAGCTAAAGTACTTGTAGCTTTGTCTGCAAGCGCAGCATTGTTCACGCCTTATGTAGGAGCCAATGAACTGTTTGCTGCTATACCTACAGACGAGGGCAATGGCGCATCAATTGACGAGAAAACAGCTTCTGCATTGAACGAAGAAGGGCTTATGGACTTAGTAAATAATCGTAGCGAGTCCACTTTAATTGAAGATGCTTACAGTTACACTGCGGTGTTTGACTGGAACCCGCAAGTTTTAGACTCTAAATGGGGCTCAAACTTACACATGGCACTTATAATACCTCCAATGAACCAAAAAGTACGGGCTTCTGTTGGCATGAACATAAAGGACAGCGAAGGAAAAACGTGCTTTCCCTACTTTGAATTAAGCGCAAAAGAAATAAATCCAAGCGAGTACGGCACGTTTATGGTTGTTCCTGGTCTAACGCAGATTCCAGGAAGCGAAACAAAGTTAGTAGTTAGTGTTGTTAGCGCGGACAATAAGCCTTTTGACATAAAGTTATACCCCCCAAATCCAACCATTGCTGATAGGCAAAATTCTGAAGGCATTTCATTTGCTTCAGTAGTTACAAATACGCGTGATGGTATTAAATACACACGTGCAATTCCGGACTCAACTCTTTACCTTACTAGTTCAGGAGTTTCTGACGTTGACAAAACAGACCTTGAAGGCAGGACAAAAATGCTGGCTTTGAACACTCATCCATGGCAGGCTGAACTGCACGATAATTTCAGACGAGCCGAAGGACATTTGGTTGTAGATATAGAAAAGCTAGGCTACCCTCAACTTGAAAAAATCATGTTTTCAGGCATTAACGTAAAGCCAGACACTTCTGCTGTCTTAAATATGGCTGCAGTTACTTATAATAAACATACTCGAAAAATGCGCAGACATACATTTGAGGCTAGAAAACTCCCGGAAGGGCCGTATCTCGCTTGTTATGATCTAAGTGGTTTGTTTTACTTAGGAGAGACTCTTGCAGGATTCTTCCCTGATATTGCTGTTACGTCAGGCTCAGTTGAACTAGCAACAAGACCGTTTGACGCCCGTCACAATCCAGGCATTATTTCTGGAGGTATTGCTGTTTGGTCTGGAGAGCCTAATCTTCAAGACGTTACATTCAACCAAAAACCGGAACAATTCGAGACTCACCTCACAGTAAGCTATCATTAAACTCTAAATTTTTCCTTCACAAATCTATTTATTGAGATTTTGTTTCTTTTTAGCTGTTTTTGGCAAAAGTTTAAAAATCGAGGCTAATACCCATAATCTATGTATGATGTTCTTACGGAAGCAAGAGCGAAAGGTGTAACGCAGATTGATGTTGTTGTTTGGCAGAATCCTGAACGTGTAGTTCTCTACAGTAGCGAGCAAATGACTAACTTGCCGGGAAGATGCACTGATTTGGAACAAGTTAGTAAAGATGTTACTGCGTTACGTGAGGAAGGCATTGAAGTAAGGTTGTTGGGAGGTTTAAAAGATGTTAGAGAAAGATATGCTGCAAATCCTGATGCGGATGAAGCAGTAATGAACTTTATGGCTTGGCAGCAATCAAATATCGTGTCTTTAACTCCGGATGAAATTGATGAAATAAACAAGTAGTTCTACTAATCGAAAAAAACATACAGTTAATACTTCTTATACGCCCTTTTTCGTTGTTTTCCCGTAAAACCTTCAGAAAAGGTGTAAATCCTTCGGTTTGACCAGGTCTTTTATTGGAAAGATTTAAAAAGATCATAGTCCATAGCAATACTTATGAATTTGACTTCAAATAAATTTGCTTTATTTGGCATGATTAGCGCTTCAATCTCCATAGTGCTTTCTTTAATAATGGGTCTATAGGTGTTCTATTTGCGATAATTGCTATTCTTTTTGGACTTAAAGGATTAGTGGACTATTTCAAGAATAGACAACTTGGTGGATTGTGGGGCTCTGCAAGCGCAATTATCATTGGATTTATCTTCGCAATCCTTTTTGGAGCAGGCTTCGTTGACTTGGCGAGTGATGTGCCCGCAAAGGTGCTTACCGGTTGTGGACCTGGTGATGAACCTGGTAATGAACTCTGTTATGAGCGACTTGCTGTGGAAAAGAATGACCCGTCTATTTGCGCAAATCTTCCGGAAACACATGGTTGGAGTTGCGTGTCGAAGTATGCAATCGAGCGTAATGATCTAGAAGTATGTCGTTCGCTTATTGACGCAGATTTTGAATATTACGAAGCTCGCTGTCTGCAAGGAATTGCTGCCAAACGCGGAGATATCACTCTGTGCAATGAAATAGAAGAAAGATTTGCTGGTAAAGTATACAATGTTGGTATGGGTGATGTAGAAGATTGTATTAGCAGTGTTGAATCAAAGTAGATTGCTAC
>CEPX01036248.1_pt1 | contig 11779 bp, 27 predicted proteins | sample 361361 | NCBI WGS metagenome assembly CEPX01 (sample SAMEA2619974, study PRJEB7988) | marine metagenome | biome: marine biome (ENVO:00000447); feature: mesopelagic zone (ENVO:00000213) & marine oxygen minimum zone (ENVO:01000065); material: "saline water (ENVO:00002010), including plankton...
AATTCTCAGTTGAATTCTCAGTTGGATTCTCAGTTGGATTCTCAGGATTTAGAATATTTTCCTCTATACTACTTCTATACATCTGCTAATATAAATTCGGGTTATTGCGCTTTTTACGATTTCTTGATTTCTGAAGTGAAAGAAGTCGATTCTAATACTAGAGAGGTGTGGGATGTATTTAAATCTATATCGTCTGAGTTACATTATTTCTTCGTATTTGAAGATTTCGTATTTGTTTCTGAAAAACCTAAAAAACTGGAATTCAAGGTTGATAATCTTCACTCAGAATCTAGCCCGTCCGTATTGTACAACGACGGCTATTCTATTTACTCATGGGAGGGTGTGAGCGTACCTGAACAATTGATAAGGCGACCTGATAGTATTACTAAGGAAGACCTAGAACAAATATCTAACGCTGAGATAAAAAGGTGTTACATGGAAAAGTTAGGCGCTAAGAAGTTCTACGACATAATGACTGATGGCAAAGGAGTCAAGAAGATTGATTCTGAAGTGGATAACAACGGTAATATTATGACTCTATGGGAAACTAAAGAGCCTGACAGTACTATTAATAAAATTATTCAGTTCTTAGAATGTGAGTGTCCTAGTACGGGGAGGGTATATAATTTATACCCACCATCACAGAAGCATGGAACTTTCTGGAGGACTTGTTTAGATGCTAAAGAGGATACATTTGGTAAAGAAAAACTGTATTATCGACATGGTGACGTAGGATTAGTAAAGATTGGTAGTAGACCATCATTGCCAATAGCAGAGAGTTAAGTTATGTATTACGGCGGTGAATAACCGCCGTTAGGTATTGTTAGAAGGAGAAGAGGATGAGTAAATTTAATAAAAAGAAGATTATGAGTATTATAGAAGAGTCATCGGGGATTCTTAGTCATAAGGATTTGGCAACATTTCTAAATAGTAGTGGGTTAACTACAAGAACAGGTCTTAAGTGGACTCGTAGCAATATACATTCTTATCTTTATCACAATTACCCAACATATAAGCGTCCAGAATATGGCTGCGCTAGCTATTCTACCCAATCAAGTACAATTGAGATTATTCTATCCATGAGCCGTGATGGGTACTCAGCAGATGAAGTGGCAGACTACCTGAATGATAAAGGTATAAGAGCCGCCAGAGGTGGGACATGGCTTCCAAAAAATGTGCTGAACCAAAAAAGTAGAGCTAAGCGTAAAGATATGGGCGTTAAGGCTCTCAAGCCTATTAAGATTGAAAAATCTACACCAGTTACAATATCGAACTTAGAAATGTCACCAACAACTACATGGAACTTCAAAGACCTTCAAAAGGATAATATTAATCTTAAGAATAAAATTAAAAAAGTAGAACTTGAGAATGAAGATTGGAAACTTAAGTTTAACAGAGCGATTATGGAGAATACTGAACTAAAGAAGGATGTGAAGACAAAAGAAGTAGAAGCTCAGATAATGTCGGAGTTGGTTAAAAAAAATATAGTAGAGGCAAATGATTATATAGATGAAGTGATTAATGAGCCTAATGAGATTATAGAGCCTGAACCTGAAGTAGAGGAAAGTGATAAGCAGAAAGCTGTGAGATTATTATTAAAACAGCAACAGAATGAATGGTCAAGAAAACGTCAGGATAGTATTCAAGATTTTCAGATAAAGATGTTAGTTTTGATTGCCTGTTCTTTTCTGATGTTTGTATTTGTTACAGAAGTATTATTGTAGGATAATCTTTTTTAAAAAGCTTTACATTTAAATACTATAAGGATATACTTATAGTATTATGGTTTGTTAACAGGAGTAAAAATGGATACATTGACAGATAAAGAAAAGGCTAAAAAAGCTAAGCAGGCATATGAACAAAAGCTTAAAGATGCTGGTTTTGTTCAGTTTTTACTAACAAAGGTAAAACCTGAAGTCAAAGAGAAGTTTATGAGAGTTAGGGATAGTAAGGGTATGACCTCTGGTGAGTTCCTTGAGAAGTTGCTTAAAAAAGTTTAATCTGTTAATTGCATAAATCCGTGAGCCTTAATAGGCTCTTTTTTTTTGACTATTTGCCTAACATGGGTATCAATAAATTAAATATGCTCCAATAAACACCAGCTACAACCGTACCTATTGCTGTAACACTTTTCCATACTTTAGAGCCTACTATGTTCAATATATAGCTTTTCATTTCATTATCGTTCATCATTTTATTCGATAATTGGTTTATTCTAATCTCCTGCTCTTTTGTTTCATTCATCAATGTTGCAATATTTAATATCATGCTCTCTTTACCCTCAGATGGCTTACCTTCTGTTAATATCTTCATATCATCCTTATGCCTGAAGAGTATACCGAATCTTCTATTGATTTGCCATAATATTAATACTGAGGCTATTACGGCTATTATGAGTTTAGTATCTTTCATTTTATTTCCCTTTTAAATGTCGATACTATAATAATAGCAAAATTAGGCAGATGCTTGAATCTTAAGCAATCTCTCTAACTCTACCTGTTCTTCTTCCATGACCTCAAATCTTTCAATTAATTCAAGAAATAATACATCTGGGTAGAAGTGAGTTGTTAACACTTGTTTACATTTCTTTGTTAGTTGTTTGTTTGACATTGTGTTATTTGGCATCTTTCTCCTTTTCTACTTTATCTACCTCACATTTTGATGAGCAATAGCCTTGCTTATGATTGCAGGGCATTAACTTTCCTTTTAGTTTTGGTAGGTGTGATATATTACTAAATTGCTTCTGTTTCATAAGTTGCCTTTATTTAATTATAGTTTTCATCTTCTATCCTGAGTATTTCAGATACTAAATTATAGAAGTCATCAATACCACCATCTATTTGAATACAGTCTATAATAGGTATATTCCTGTTTTTAGCTCTTGTAATGACATTTACTGAGTACCTGCTGTTATAATCTCTGTAGCAATTCATTCTCACATCTTTTATTTGCATTCCTGTAGCTCCAGCATATGTATTAATTATGTTGGTAATCTTTTTCTTAGTCGTATTCTCAAATGGTAGAACATTCGACCTCTCAACTTGATTTAATTGCTTTTTATAATGCTCTTTCTCTGCAATAATCTCATTAACCTTGATATTAGTATTATTAAGCTCTTCTTTAGTTTCCTTAACACTGTCCTCTAAATTAACAACTAATTGAGCCATCTGTAAGAACTTTTGTGCATCCGTCATTATCTTAGGTTCTTCATTTTTAATATGAGATGCCATTTCATTAAATTGATTGATATACATTAGTTTAAATTGGATAGCCTTTTTACCCTCATACCCCATAACAATAAGAGTAAGGGCATCTTGTGTAAGTAGGTACATCTTATTTACTTTCCCTGAACTATCTTTATATTCACTAAGCTCAAAATTGAGCCGAGTGAATTTAGTATCATGACTAAGATTTTTATATAGACTTTCAATATCCCTAATTACATTCTTATGCTCTTTACCAAATACATCAGCAATATTCAATGATGATACAAGGAACTTACCACCTTGCTTAAATACTTCAGGTAATACATTGTTTTGTTTAGGCTCATCTCTACCTATAGGACTTTTAGTCCAGCCTGTAGATTGATTTACCTTTTTATCAAGGTTTAATATCCTATGACCATAACCTGATACATTAGAACCAGACCATTCACGACCATTCATTGTAAATAATTCCTTTTGATTTAATATCTTTGCTGTTAGTGACCTTTTAACGTCCCAATTATCAGTTATAATTTTATCAATATAATCTTTATTCTTCTCAAATAAGTCTTTACTCTTCATTACTTTCCATCCCTTTTAATTTTCATTCTAATATAAGCATCTAAACTATCTTTCTCAAACTTGACTAAACCACCCATCTTTAAATAGGGTAATCCGTCTGCTTTCCTGAACCTATCAAGGGTAGTAACTTTAATCCCTAAATACTGTGCAGCTTCTTTTTTACTCATCAACATTTAATTATCCTCCTATCCTTTTATTATATCATTCTTTTACTAGTATCAATACATTTTTATCTTCAAGGTATACTAAGTAATCTACAACGAATCTTAGTTTATACCATTTCAATTTACTTCTATGCTCAAATGCTGATGTCAATCTTTTTTCTATTCTGCTGGTATATTTATCTTTGCCTAGTTTCCTTAACTGCTTAAGCTCATCTGGTAAGCTTTCAGTTATAGACTTTTGCTGAGTGATAAAATACTTTTCATATCCAGTTAGGTTCTTTTGATTGCTGTAGTAATCGGTCTTAATCTGAAGAAACTCTTTTAAATGTTCTGTGTTATTTTTCATAAGTCTTTAATTCATTCTCAGTTCTTTTAATCAATAATTCTAATGCTCTTAAATTATTCGTTTTAATCTCTTTAAATACATAAAGAATATCTAGCTTATCTTTTAATCTTTTTACTTCTCTCTTTTCATAGTTTGATTGCTCTGATTTTTTAACCATCCTAACTCCTACTTAAAATATATAATCTCTGTAATATCGACATCTAAAAACTTACAAATTGAATGCAAAGAGCTTATCTTAATGCTTTTTAGCCTGCCTGTGGCTAGTGCATTAATGAAGTTATAATTAAGATTTACTTCTTTTGATAATTCAATCTGTGATATGTTTTTAATATCAAGTATGTTCTTTAAATTTGTTCTATACATTGTACTACCTCCTGAAATCATTATACTTAGATTGTACATAAATAACACCCATTAAGATTTATTTGTTAAAAAGCTTTACATAGTTATACTTATAGTATATAATAAATATGTGATTAGGATTTAAACAAAAGGAGAGACACATGAAACTTAATTTAGAGATGGCTTACATGAAAATGAGTAAAGAGGATTTACTTGAAACATTAATCGCTTATGGTGATTTAAAAGCAGACAGAGGACTAACAGGAGATGAAAGGCTTGGTTTTGCAGCAGCAGCCAAAGCATATGCAAAAAGATACCCTGCTATCAATGTGTAAGGATCTTAACCAACTGGTAAACAATGCCAGTTGGTTTTTATTATTTGATATTTTGGTTTACTTTAAAATTGAGCCTTTATCAGATGATTTAAGGGGTTTGGTTCTATCCCTGAAAAAAGAACAGAAAAAAGAATTATTAAAGATATTGAAAGGGGATACATTATGAATTTATTTGATATTAACGACAAGATAAAAGAATTAGAACTTGAGAGAGTTGAATTAAAAAAGGCTTTGTATGCTTTTAATAGGGATTTACAGTTTGATAAATCTCCTGCATTAGATGAAGCAAAAAACAAGATTACTATAAGTGTTTGGTCTGATAAAAACTTGAAAAATGACACAGTTAGAAAAGCTACTATGTCCCTTGTATGCGAAGCTGATACAGAAATATTAAAGGCTACTCATGATAAATCAGTCATTGAGAATGCAATAAGTAAAAATGAAATGATGTTAAGAGAAAATCTTACAGACATCAATTATTATAAAAGGATGTATGAGATACAAATACATCTATCAAAAGTAGAGGGGTTATAAGGTGGATACATTTTTTATAGATTTAGGCGCATTAAGTGCCTATTGTTATTTTATTGTTGTATGTATTATGGTAAAGGGATTATGGGATACATTCACTATGAAAGGGGAGATTAATGTTAAGCGATAATCAATTGTATGATTTGTTTGTGCTGGCAGGTAGTCCAGATGGCAAGCATAATAGTTTTAAAAGTCTATGCGTTGCTTATAAGCAAATCTATCTTGATAGAAAAGAAGGTTTACACAAAATAGGCAATCTTGAAATGAGTTTGCAATATTATGAGGGCAGGATAGCTAGTCTTGAAAAAACAGTAAAAACATTGGCAGATAGTAATCAGGTATATATAAAGGAGAAAACAAATGAAAACATTCGAAGATAATTATGAAGATACATTTAAAGCTAATTTAGGCTCAGATGTGAGCAATAAGAATGGTTTTAATTACATGAGTTGGTCGAATGTGTGGAAACATTTAAAAATGCAGTATCCTGATGCTGAATATAATCCTAAGTTTTTTAATGATATGCCATTCTTAGAAACTCCACTTGGTTATTATGTTGCTACAGAGTTGAAACTAACAAAAGATTCTGAAGTTAAAACTTATATGCACCCTGTACTTAATTACTCAAACAAGGCAGAACTTAAGCCTACAGTAATGACAATAAACACATCCATTAAAAGGTGTTTAGTAAAGCAGATTGCAATTGAAACAGGATTAGGCTTATCAATGTACAGTAATGAAGATTTGCCACCTGATGAAATAAAGAAAGCTGATAAGGATAAAATAATTGAGAAGATTCTTAATAGTAAAACTCAAGAGATATTAGATGAAGAGAAGGCAACACTTGAGAAGTACTTTGATAAAAAGAAGATTGATATTAATGGATTCTCATGGTTCACTGAAGCTTATGAAAAAAGACTATCTGATTTTGAGGATATTTGGACAGCAGATAATAAAAAACAGCCTGAGAAAAAAGAAGGTATTGAGTCTGATGTATTAAACTCTTTTGACCTTGCCAATAGCCTAAAAGAGCTTAATATTGCACATGGTAAACATAGTAAAAATTATCCTGCCTTTGTTAAGGGTGATTGGTATCGTAATAAATATAAAGAAGCTAAGAAGCTACTTGATGAGCAAGATGAAGAAGATAATCAAACTATACAGGCTGCTAAGGATGCAGGTGTGTTGATTAATAATTAGAAGTTTTGGGATTAAGTCGGGTGGGCTTAATCCCTATTTTAATGGAGGTATAAGAATGGATGATAAGCATGAGTTATTAGCGAATCATAACAAAGTATTGCAAGAGAATTATACTATAAAATCTAACAATGAAAGGCTCAATAATGATTTAATAGCTTTACGATTTGAGCTAGATAATATTAAAGAATCTGCTAAGTATAAAAACATTCATCAAATGCAGAATACTATTACACAGCAATCACTTAAATTGAAACAATTAAAGGACGAAGGGCATATTACATTATTAAATGATATTGAAGGGTATAAAAAAGAGATAAGAGGTCTTAATAACAAGCTTCAAAAGTATAAGAATAGGCTTAAAAAGATTAGCGAATTAACTACAAGAGGTATTGATTTAAACGATTAATCACAGCATTAATCTCATCATAAATCAGTGAAGGCTCTTGAGTATGTTTAACGGTATATCTTAATAATGGTATTCCTAAAACTGCTAGATAATTGTACTTTGTACAATCGGAGATAAATCCACCTGCCCTATTATGCCTACCTCTGCTAAATACTCCACCCTCGTATTCTATCGCTATCTTTTTATCATTTGGTAACTCAATTAAGTAATCTAGTCTAAATCTTCTTTTTGGGTAGAATAACTGCTCTTGCTGGACTGGATAAGGCAACTCATCAAGGATAGCTTCTAAGATATGTTTGCTCATTGTCTTCTTTTTTTCGGTCTAGCATCATCAATAATACCTTGCAGGAACTTATCAAATATTTTACTACTTGAAGGTTCTTGTATTTTGATGTGTTGCCAGTCTAACCCTGCTGGATTATTTAATCTAGTTTCAGCATCCTTTAATGTTTTAATCAGTCTTATGCTCTTATCATTTAGTTGTAATACTGCTGACTTTTCTACTTCTGTCACTTCTATTAAGTTAATCATTTTAATTCTCCTATTCTGTTAATATTATTAGTATATCAATAATATTTAATTTTGCTCTTTTTGGCTTAATATTTTATAATAAAAGAAACATTATAAAATTAGGTAATTATATTGAATATGACAATTGACAGACCTGAGACTCAAAAGCAGATTAAGACCATTTCCAATAAGCTATCTGATTTTGATGATATGACAGCTTTCCTACTTTTAAAAGAATACTTAATTAGTACTAATTTATACTCCAAATCTCAAAGATTACCTGCGGGTCGTAAGTTCTTTGATTTAAAATATATCTTCATATTTAATCAAACTGAGATGTATTTACATAAAAACAATGAAGGTACATTTGATAAGCATTCAAGGATTTATAAGGATGAGTATATTTGCGTGAGTAATATCATTGGTGATACTTCAATGAATCCTGATTTTATTAAATATATTGATATGGATAATATTGAAGTGAGAATGAGTAAGAATCCTGAGTCAAAGAGTATTATCAAGAATCATGGATATAAAGAGGTCCATATTCAGAGAAAGGTAATACAGAAGGTAATTGATAAGGAGTTGATGGAGGAGTTAGAAGCTATATTAAAATACTATATTTTTGCAGGGATTAAGCTAAAAACATTAAATAGGAATCTAGGCAAGTATCAAAAGAAGTTTGACAGCATGAGTTATAAAGCAAAAAGAAAGAAGTTGCATAAAGCAATTGAAACATTGAGGGATTTATTGATTTATCAGGAGGTAAATAGTTAATGACATATAGAATTATAACACCTACTAATTACAGTATAAAAGAGTCTGTAAACGTAAATAAACCATTACAGGTATTCTTCAACCCTAAAGAAGATATAACAGCTTATGAATTGGCATTGTGCTTAAAACTAATGAGAGAAAAGCAGATGGTTTATGATACTGATATTGATTTGAATCAAAGGTTTACTAGTTATTTGAGGCACTTTGATATCACTAACCCAAATGAGCCTAAAAAATAGGCAATAAAAAAGAGCCAGTAAAGACTCATTCAATCCTTTTTATTTAATCAAATTCACAGATATAAATAAATAATAGTCGTCAATTGCTTAGGTTGACTCTTCAAGTATACACCATAATACCCTTTTGTCAATAAACAGTTTAGTAACTTTAGTAACACAAAAATAATGTAGAAATCATTCGTTAGTAATGGATAAGTAATTAACATATGTACTATAATAGAGTTGACGCAATAATTTAAAAGGGATAAGTTAATTATGGGATATAAGGAACTTATTGCTTTGCTATTAAAAATACTTGAGAAAGTTAAAGAACTTGAAGAACGCATTGCAATAATTGAGAACAATTTAGGTATTAAAAAAGATAGTTAGCCTTGCCTGACTTCTTTCTGATTGATTCTACTTTCAATCCTTGTTATACCTGAATTTACATTGGTCACAGCATTATATAGATTGTTTAGTAATTCTGTTATCGTTGCATTTCTTTCCATACTCTTATTGATTAATGTGGTATGTGCTTTTTGTTCTTCCATTAATCGCTCTAAGATGTGGGCAGTATTTGTAAGATTATTACTAATACTATTCTGAGTTTCGATAACCCTTTCATGCTCTTTAGCACTATTGACCTGACTATTCATCATAGTTTGGATATTATCACTCATTGATGACATATCTTTTTTAATCTCATCAAAGTTAGAGTTTTTACCAGATACATATATTTGATATATTTTTACAGCACCACCTAAGATTATTATCAATACTACTATAATGGCAAGAGCTACACTATCAAGATTAGATGTGATTGAACTATCAAGCATTAGATTACTCCTTTACTCTTAAGCTCATGGAAAGCACATTGAATAGCGTAAGGAATAACTACACTCTCTATACCGAAGTCTACCCAGAATGGTAAATCAAACTCTTTATCTAAAGCTTTGTAGGCTGCTCTAGCTAACTTCTCAGCAAAGGCTTTCTTAATATCATTATTCTCTTGTCTTTTCTCTTCTTGAGTCTGGATAACTGCATTATCTGCGATACTTATTAACTCGTTGAATATATTCATTTTTACTTATCCTTTTTCTCAAAATAATGTTGGTGATACCATTTTACTTTTTGTAATGTATTCTCAGTAATAGTCTTACCATTACCTTGTTTAAATTCACAATCCCATCGGATATTACCCATGTTCTTTTTGTCTGAAAAGCGATACCCGTCCAAACGTGCCCAATGTGCATGGTCTGTAATAGCTTCTTCACCTAATTTATAGTAGTTCCTAACACATGCAAGAGCCTTAGACATAGTCTCAATCATTGCAGGAGTTACAGGTGCTTTACCTGCGTCATTTTGGGTAGCATGAGCCATAGCCATGAAGGTTAACCCTAGATTGTTTGAATTCCTGCCGTAACAGTGGCTATGCCATCTATCAGCTATGTCATGAGATACTAATATATACTTATCACCAATACAAATGTGATAGCTATCAGATGCTTGGTCGTAATTACCACCGCTCCAATGGAAGGTGGCTTTGTTAATCTCAAATGGTACTTTTAAAAACTCTGGTAGTTTCGTAAAGATATCGTCAATATTAATAAACTCATATTTATACAGATTCTTTACTAGTTTTGTTGCATTTGTTCTCATTACACACCTTCAATCAATAATTCTATTTTACCACAGCAAAAGAGTAACTTCACCCTTTAACAGTACCCGTCCAATCATTGCCGTCCATATCATCAGTAGTGGCTATTATCCTATCTTCTGTTAAGGTCAAGGCTATACCTGCGTTTGTAAAGGGGTAGTCATCTTCTGTGGCGTTCCACTTAAACATTTTTCTTGTATTACTTTCTGCATTAGTATTAAATGTATCTTCATCAGTCCAACCACATAAGCATATTTCAGCCCTATCGACTGTGGTAAATTCATTCTTTGTAAACCCTTGTATTAATTTTATCTGAGTTACTACCCAAAATGCTGTAGTAATACCGTTGTTTGTGAATGATTTAGTTAATGACATTATAGAACTCCTATGGAATTATCCACCAATTTGACCCATCAGATTGAACCTTCAGGCTCCCGTAATTACTTGTAATATTATATGTTGATGGTACTGAACCGTCAATAGTCTGTGAGCTTGTACTAGCTATTGTTATTGTGTTACTACCAGCACTACCGTTATCTTTAATCACATATATAATCCCTGCATCAGTAACAGCAGTAGGTAAGGTAATTGTAAACGCCCCACCTGATGTATCACACAATACTGTATAATCATTGCTAGTCAGGGTATAATTGGCGGTCTTTGCTGTAGACGTAATCCCTTGACTATTACTTCCTGAGAATCTACCATTTCTAAAACTTTTTCCTGCTATTCCTACATCTTGTGTGCCATCAGCTCCCGGACTATAATGACCAGATGTATCATAAGTCCAATAAGCATCTACAGTACCATTTATTGCTATTAAAAGGTCGTGACTAGTCCAAGTACCAACTAAACCACGATTTAAACCAGCAAAGCTCTGAGTAAGTAATGATGTCTGGACAGCTGTACCGCTAGCATTGTTCTTAGCATCAATAAAAGTATTACCAGTTACCGCACTCCTATCTACTTCAAAAGTTCCAAAGCAGAACGTACCCTCATCCCCTGAAACCCCTCCTACGGTTAACCCCTCTACCCCGAAACCACCAGAAAATGTACCAGAACCGCTTTTCTCCAATGTGAATAATTGAGTAGAATGGTTCACTATCTCCATCATTAGATTACGAGTAGAAAAAGAGCCACCATTTGATGAGAATTGAATCTTATAAACAGGATTTGCAGTGACCGCATCTGAGCCACTTGGCGCATTAATAAAGGTATTTAAGCCTATGTTTGTACCATCAGGGTCAGCTTGATGAATAGGAGCCGCTTTATCTTGAGTGATATCACCAAAGTTATCAGCATCTTGCCCGTTAAAGTCATATGCTTGAGAACTGCCAAAAAGAGTAGAGCTTGATACTTGTAGTGGTCCAGTAAGTGAGAGTAAATCAGTGTTTATGAATTTATTTACTTGATAATTGAAGCCTATCTGCTTTGACCAATCATATCTGGTTTCTGGGCTGAAATCTAATGTTGCCATAATCTATACCTATGATATATCTGTAGATTTA
>CEPX01415055.1_pt1 | contig 11769 bp, 10 predicted proteins | sample 361361 | NCBI WGS metagenome assembly CEPX01 (sample SAMEA2619974, study PRJEB7988) | marine metagenome | biome: marine biome (ENVO:00000447); feature: mesopelagic zone (ENVO:00000213) & marine oxygen minimum zone (ENVO:01000065); material: "saline water (ENVO:00002010), including plankton...
TTTGACACAAAATATATATAACAACTTCTCACAAATTAACAAGGAATATGACTCAGATAAACAAGCTCGTTATGCATGGCTTTAAGTCTTTTGCAAAGAGGACAGAACTGCCTTTTTCCAGAGAATTTAATATTATTCTAGGCCCAAATGGGGCTGGCAAAAGCAATGTTTTAGACAGCCTTTGCTTTGTTCTCGGCAGAATCTCAAGCAAAGACCTGCGAACTGAGAAACTAGCGCATCTTATTTACAATGGAGGCAAGACAAAACAGCCAGCTGCAAAAGGAGAAGTAAGCCTTTTCTTTGATAATTCAGAAAAACTATTCCCTTTCGAAGAAGCTGTTATGAAAATTAGCAGAATAGTTAAACCTAACGGCCAAAGCGTGTATAAAATAAATGACAAAGCAAGCAGACGCCAGGAAATTATAGACATGATGGCACTCGCTAAAATCAATCCAAACGGCTACAACATAGTTCTTCAAGGAGACATAAACCATTTTGTTGAAATGTCTTCTGAAGAAAGAAGACAAACAATAGAAGACATTGCAGGAATAGGAGTTTACGAAGATAAAAAGAAGAAAGCGCTTGCAGAGCTTGAAAGAGTTGAGTCAAGAATAAGAGAAGCAGAAATATTGCTTGCAGAGAGAAAAACTCATTTAAGAGAACTTAAGAAAGACAGAGACCAAGCTTTAAAATACCGAGAATTAAGCAACAAAATAAAGCAGGACAAGGCAACACATCTTCACCTGCAAATGAAATCCAAATCATCAAGAAAAAGCGGCTTAGATAAAGAAATTGCCGAGCAAAAACAGGAAATTGAGAATATAAAAAGCGCTATTGAAAAATTTAAAGCGGCTGTTGAAGAAAGAAAAAAAGAAGCTGATTCTATTACTGAAGAAGTTGAGCAAAAAGGAGAAGTAGAGCAAGTTGCAATGCACAAATCCATTGAGCAGACAAGAGTTGACATTGCTACGGCCAACAATAGAATTAGCATGATTAACACAGAGCTTGAGAAAGTTACTTCAAGGCGTGAGCAGCTCAAGACAGACCTCACAGGATTAGATGAAAAAGTTGCTGACTTATCATCAAAATCTGCAGAGCTTGAGAAAAATAAAACTTCACTGATTGAAGAGAAAACCCGGCTTGAAAAAGAGACAAAAAAACTTCGCGGAAACGATTTTAGCGATGTTGCTAAGGTTGAAGAGCAACTGATAAAGCTAGACAAGGAATCAGAGAGCCTGCAGGCAGAAATCCAAACAGTAGTTGAACGCAAACAAGAGCTTTTGCGCGATAAAGATAAAATAGAATTCCAAATAGCTTCTGTTGACGAAAGTGTTAAAAAAATTGAAGAAATAAAACAAACACACAAATCAGAGCTTGAACAGCTTGAAAACAAACGCAAAGAATTCAAAAAAACAGTTCTAGAACTGAATAAGTTACTAAGCGAAGACTCATCTATCTCTGCAAACATTGGAGATATTAAAAGAAGGCTTTACAAAGCAAATGAAGACTTCACTAAACTAAAACTACAGCACCTTGCTTCCCGCGAAAGAGCTTTTGGAAGCAATGCTGTAAAGGCAATACTTGAACAAGACGAAATAAAAGGAATACACGGCTCTGTTTCGCAACTAGGAACAGTTCCTGATAAATATTCTGCTGCTTTAGAAGCATCTGCAGGAGCAAGAATTAACAGCCTTGTTGTAGACACAGACTTGGTTGCTTCCAAGTGCATCAAATACTTAAAATCAAAAAAACTTGGGCGTGCAACTTTCCTTCCATTAAACAAGCTAAAACAGAGCAGCGTAAAATCAAAAATAGAAGGCTCTCATGGAATGGCTGTTGACCTTGTTTCGTTTGATACAAAATACAAAAACGTTTTTAGCTATGTTTTTGGAAATACGCTTGTTGTTGATGACATAGATTCTGCAAGAAAGCTTGGCATAGGCAAATACAGAATGGTAACGCTTGACGGAGACTTAACAGAACTTTCAGGAGCAATGCGAGGCGGCTTTAAGCAAAAAACAGCCAGCGCTTTCCGGGAAAAAGACTTAAGCAAAACCATTTCAGACTCTGAGAAAAATATCACTGAATTGGAAAGCGCTTTGCAAATTCTTGAAAACAAAAAAACTGAAAACGAAGAAACCATTGCAAACTTGCGGGAATCAAAAGCAGCTTTTGAGGGAGAAATAATAAAAGCTGAAAAAAGCCTGCACTTAGACTCTTCTGATGACGATGTTTCAAAAAAGAATAAAGAACAGTTAAATTCTGAATTAAAGAAAATCTCTTCAGAAATTTCTGAAATAGAAACTAACTCATCTGAAATCAATGATAAAATAGCAGCTGTAAAATCAGAAAAACTAAAACTTCGCGAGCAAGTAAGCAGTCTCGGAAACCCTGCTGTTATAGCAGAACTCGCTGCCCTTGACCAAAAGATAACCGAACTGAACGACCAAGTAATTTCTGCTAATGCTGAAATAAACAACTCAAAAGTCCAGTCTGAAGAAATACTTGCGCAGGAGAAAAACAGAATTTCCCAAATCATAAAACAAATCACAAAAGAAGAGGAAAACTTCACTTCAGAAAAAAACCAGCTTGTTAATAACACAATTTCACAGAAAAAACAGCTTTCAGAAATGAACCTAAAAGCTTCAAAATTCCAGGCAAAACACAAAACGCTTTTCGCAAAGCGCACAAAACTCATTGAAGAGATACAAAACTATGACGAGCGAATTATCAGAAAAGAAGAGCAAATCAATACAGCAGAAGTCAAAATAAACAATGTCACGATAAAAGCTTCTGAAATTTCAGGAGAGTTAGCAGGATTACAAGAAGAATTTTCACAATATTCAGATGTTAAACTGTTAGAGAACGCTTCTGAGGAACAATTGAAAGCAGATATTTCCCGATTTGAGCGAATGGTTGTTCAGATGGGCAATGTTAACCTGAAAGCACTTGAAATTTATGAAGATGTTGAAAAGCAATATGGTGAATTGCTTGGCAAGAAAGAAACCCTTGCAAAAGAAAAAGATGATGTTGCTGGCATGATGAGTGAAATTGAATCCAAGAAAAAAGATTTGTTCATGAACACTTTTAACACGCTTAATAATAATTTCAAAACAGCATTTACAGAACTTTCAACTAAAGGAAGCGAAGCATACCTTATGCTTGAGAACGAAGAAAAAATATTTGACGGCGGAGTTCGGGTAAGAGTAAGAATTGCAGGGGAAAAATTCATGGACATTCGCAGCTTGTCAGGCGGAGAAAAAGCAATGACAGCATTAGCATTTATTTTCTCAATACAAGAGTATGAGCCAGCATCTTTCTATATCTTTGACGAAGTAGACGCTGCTCTAGATAAGAAAAACTCAGAAAAGTTTGCGCAGCTCATAAAGAAATACTCCTCAAAAGCGCAATACATTGTAATAAGCCATAACGACAACGTAATAACTTCTGCGAATACCTTGTACGGCGTTTCCATGGACGAGCATGGTATGAGCAATGTTGTTAGTTTGAAGGTTTAAACCGTTATGCTTTCTCCGTCTTTTGATACGTGGATGTTGTTTTCTTTGTAATTTAGTTCTTTGATTAGCTTTTTTAATTCTCTCTTTGCAGTATCACTGCCATGGCTGGTTATTATATGGGCAGGCTTAACCATTTCAATCATTTCTTTTAGTTCATCCTGAGCGCCATGGCCTGACTGATGAACGTCAGTCATTACATGAATTCCCAACCGCCTTAGCTCGCGCTCTAACCGCTCGCGATTGGCAATGTTAGTTGGCGTAGGAATAGTTTTGCATGAGAAAATAACATAATCTTTTGCATCCAGGAAATTGCTGGTTATCATTCTGGAAAGCACGGATTTTGGCTCGCCTTGATGGCCTGTGCATATAAGAAGGTAGCGGTGCTTGCCATGCTTTTCAATCTGCCTTAACTTTTTTTCAACCTTGCTTCCATACTTTACTATTTCACAGCTTTTTGAAAAACTGATAAGATTGGTTTTTTCTCCTGCATCAATGTATTTTGCCATGCTTCTTCCGAGAAATACTATTTTTTTCCCATGTTTTTGCCCAAGCCCAACTATGCTTTTCAGTCTGGCAAGATGAGAAGAGAATGTAGTAACAATAATAGCATTTTTTTTGGCGGCAGCAGTTTCCACAGCATCTGTTAGCATATCCTTTGCAACAGTCTCGGAAGGAGTGCGACCTGGCTTGTCGCCGTAAGTTGATTCTGTTATCATTGCAACAACGTTTTCTTTGCCCAATGCTTTCAGGCGCTTTATGTTTGGCGGCTTTCCAAGAACTGGTGTGAGGTCAAACTTAAAATCACCTGTGTAAACTACAATCCCTCCTGGCGTATGAATAGCAATCGTTGAAGACTGTGGTGTGGAATGAGTTGTATGTATGAACTCTACTGTAATGTTTTTAGAAATCTTTTTCATTCCATTTGGCTGTGCAATGGAAATCTTATTTTTGAACTTAATTTCACGGTCCTTAATCATGCTTCTTATGACTTCTGCAGTAAAAGGCGTGCACAGCACAGGAGCATTGTAATTATCTGCTAAATAAATAATAGAGCCGCAGTGGTCTAGATGTGCATGGCTTGGAACAATTGCTTTTACCAAATGAGCCCAGTCTTTAATAGGAGATACATCTGGTATTGCGCCTGCTTTTACTAAATCATTTGTTCTAATAGCAGAAAAGTCTTCCTCATCTTCGGTGAACTTTATGAATTTCTCAGGCTGTATTCCCATATCTAATATTACTACTTCATTTTCATAGCGGATGGCTGTCATATTCTTGCCAAACTCTGAGTAGCCAGAAACAGTGCATATTTCAACAGGCATATTGCAAATGAAATTAAAGAAGGTTGTTTAAATAAGTTGCCTTTTTTGTTTATATCACACAAAACTTAGGGTTGTTCTTTACTTTTGAAGAGTTTCTTTACCTGTTTGCTTACGAAAATGTTAACCAGAAAACCAATAACTACACTTGCTGAAAGGATGTATAACCCATATTTCTTAAAAGTCTCTTTTTCCATAAAAACTGTTACTAAAATCAAAGTTCCAAAAATAACAACAAAAAAAGGAATAGCCTTAATAAAAAATTTAAATTTGTAATACTCAGCTTTAATTAAAGTGTTTGAAACACCTTCTTCCTTTTCATTCATAAGTTATCTTTTTGTTATTTCTGTTTAAATAAGTTGCCTTTTTCAAGAACTCAAGCTTTTTTTATACTTAACAAAGTGTTTGAAATCAGATTTTAGCAATATATGGTCGTTACCTAAACTATCAAGACGCTTGTTTGTTTCTCTTGAATTTTCTTGTAGTTGTTTTATAATTTGCAATGATCTCCCAACAGCTATTCCAAATCCAAAAATTGCCACTAGTCCTGTTATTAAAGGCATTAATTCAAAGATTAGTGGTGTTTGTACTATTCTGAATAACTTTAATATTATCCAAATCAATAAAACAAATGCACTAATGAACACTATTATTAATCCTGTATCAAACGTATACTGTTTGAACTCGATTTCTACCATAAAATGTTAATATAATTACTCCTTAATAAACCTTTGCCAGAAAAAATGAGAAGATTTTCAGAAAAACCGAAAGATTTCCGACGAGATTGAAAGATTTTCGGTAAAGCTGTAAAACCACAAATAATTTAAACCTAGCAACAGTATTTCTAGTTAATGGATAAATTAACAATAGAAGAGTTAGCAGTTTTCTGCAAAAGAAAAGGTTTTGTCTATCAGAACTCTGAGATTTATGGCGGAATGTCTGGCTTTTTTGATTATGGACCTTTAGGAGCTGAGTTGAAGAACAACATCAAAGCAGAGTGGTGGAAAACGCACGTAAGACAAAGAGCAGATGTAGTTGGGATAGATGGAAGCATAATTACTAATCCTAAAGTTTGGCAGGCTTCAGGTCATGTGGAAAACTTTACTGATTTGATGCTTAACTGTGTTAAATGCGGCCATAAAGAACGCGCAGACTTACTTATTGAAAGCAAGCTAAACATTTCAGCTGATGGTCTTGATGCAAAGCAGATAGGAGAGCTGATAAAAAAGCATAAGATAAAATGCACTAGATGCGGCAATGATGTTAAAGCGCCGCAGCCATTTAATTTAATGTTTGAAACTAATGTTGGGCCATCAGAAACAAAGAATATCGCTTATTTAAGGCCAGAAACAGCCCAAGTTATCTTTACTAATTTTAAACTTGTTCAGGAAAACGCTCGCATGAAACTTCCTTTTGGAATCGCTCAGATTGGAAGAGCATTTAGAAATGAAATTAGTCCCAGAGATTTCTTGTTTAGATGCAGAGAATTTGAACAGATGGAAATAGAATATTTTGTGCATCCTTACAAAGTTAATGATTGTCCGTATATTAAAGAAGTTTCTAGCCACTCATTTAATGTTCTTACAAGTGAAATGCAGCACAAAAAACAGAAGCCAAAGAAGATGAAAGTAAGCGAAATGCTGACTAAAAAATTAATATTGCCATGGCATGCATACTGGTTAGCGCACGAACACAAATGGCTGACTTCTTTAGGGGTTAAAGCTGAAAATCTGAGAATAAGGCAGCATGTGGACACAGAAAAGAGTCATTATGCTACTGATACGTGGGATCTTGAATACAACTTTCCTTTTGGCTGGAAAGAATTGGAAGGCGTCTCTAACAGAGGAGACTTTGATTTGAAGCAGCACATGAAAACGTCAGGAAAAGATTTGAGTTATTACGATGAAGAAGAAAAAGCAAAAATAATACCGCACGTTGTTGCAGAACCTTCATTAGGCGTTGATAGAACTTTTTTGGTATTTTTATTTGACGCTTATGAATACGATAAGAAACGGGAAAATGTTGTTTTGAAACTGCATCCTAAGCTAGCTCCTATTAAAATTGCAATATTTCCATTGCTTTCAAACAAGAAAGAATTAGTTAAGATGGCAAAAGATGTTTATGATGATTTGAAAAAAGAATTTAACTGCTTTTTGGATGAAAAAGGAAGCATAGGAAAAAGATATGCTCGTATGGACGAAGCAGGAACACCGATCGCATTAACACTTGATTTTGATAGCTTAAAGAAAAAAGATGTTACAATTCGTGATAGAGATTCAACTCGACAAGTGAGAATCAAAATAAAAGGCTTGAAAGACGAGATAAGAAAAAGATTACTTTGCTGCTGCTAAAAATTCTTCGTAATAAGTTCCGTTGTAACTGCTGTAAATGACTGCGTGCTTGTTTTCCAGCAAAGCTACTGCAAGGCTTTGGTTGTCAACATAAGCATGCCTTAATAACCTTCCAAATTTATCTCTGTTTTTATTTTCTTCTTCCAAAATTACTGTTTTCCCTTCAAATTCTCTTAGAAAGTCAGTTGCTTCGTGATAACCTTCCTGTTTTTTCTCAGGAGCATCAATGCCTATGATTCTTACGTATTCTCCACCACTTGCTATGAACGTATCGCCATCAATAACCTGATAAATTCGCACTTCATTTGTTAAATTAAATTCTGGCTCGAAATAAATCGAGCAGGAAGAGATTAAGATTATTAATGGCAGCAAATAATAAGCCTTCATTTTTCGCCGAACTTTTCCAAATGAACAATATCTTCGTAACCATAACGTTTTGGTCTTTCTGATTGTTTCTCTGATTTGTAGCCAAGCGTTATAAGCATCATAATCTCGTAGTCTTCAGGGATGTTGAATTCTTTCTTAATGCATTCATCATCAAAGCCGCCAATTGGGCAAGTCGCTAACCCCATGTTTTCTGCAGCAAGCATTAAAGTCATTATGGAAAGAGAAGTGCTTTTTGCTGTCCAAAGCATTGCTTCTGGCTTATTTTCAGCAATTTTCTTTACGTTTTCTTCAAATTTCTTTTTCTTTTCTTCATCCATTGTTCCTTTTTTTACTCTGTCTGCAGAAATTTCCTCTGCATGAACTAAAGGATTGGTTGAGCCAAGCACAATAACAGTAGCAGAAGCATCTTCAACAAATTGCTGATTATTAGCGCAGGCTTTCAATAGCTTTTTGTTTTCCTTGTCTCGAACAACAATGAACTCCCAAGGCTGAAGATTATAACTTGACGGCGAGAGTTTAACAAGCTCAAACAATTCTTTCAATTGCTCGTCAGTAACTTCTTTGCTCGCATCATAGTCACGAACACTTCTTCTTTTTATTACCACTTCATCAAATTCCATTAATGGAAGATATTCCTGGCTAATATTAAAACTTATTGTTTAACTACAATAAAAATTTATAATAGCAGTAATTTCCTAATTTCTATGAAAAACATTGGATTTGCAGGAATAGGAACAATGGGTGCAGGCATGGCCAACAATTTAGTGAAAGCTGGCTATAAAGTGTTTGTATATAACAGAACAAAAAGCAAGGCAGAATCGATAAAAGAAGCAATTGTTGTTGACTCGCCAGCTGAGTTATGCGAGAAATCAGAAGTAATATTCATCTGCGTTTCAAACGATGAAGCGCTGAAAAACATTCTATTTGATGAAAACGGCATATTTTCAAAACTAACTGAGAAAAACATTTTAGTAGACAGCGGAACAATATCAGTAGCGCTGACTGATGAAGTAGCAAATAAATGCGATGAAAAGAATGTTGAGTTCTTAGATGCTCCGATAACAGGCGGTAAAAAAGGAGCAGATGAAGGAACATTGATGTTCATGATTGGGGGGAAAAAAGATACGTTTGAGAAATGCAGAGACGTATTTGCTGTAATGGGAGACAAGCTTGTTTACTGCGGAGGGAACACTTACGGACAGCGAATGAAAATAACATTGAATTTAACCCAGGCAATGACTTTGGAAGCTTATCTTGAAGGTGTTGCGCTTGGACTGAAAAATGGATTGACTCTTGGCGTGATAAGAGACGTTCTGGATAATTCAGGAGCAAGAAGCAATGTTGCAATTGGAAAGATGCCTGCAATTACGCATCATGATTTTACTCCAAACTTTCTTCTTGAATTGATGAACAAAGATGTAAGACTTGCAGAGCAAGAAATTCGAAAGCTTGGAATAAGCCTGCCTCTTGCAGAAGCTATGATAAAAGTGCTTCAGGAAACCATGGACAAAGGGTACGCAAAAGAAGACTGGGTTAGCATAGCAAAACTATTGGAAGAAAAAGTCGGTGTTGAGATAAAGTAGAATTTAAATACCATTTCTTAATCTCTTTTTACAATTGGGGCTGTAGTGTAGTTGGTATCACCCAAGGTTCGGGGCCTTGTAACCGGAGTTCGAATCTTCGTAGCCCCGTTTGCGGGAGTAGCGAAGTCTGGTCAAACGCGTTAGATTCAGGTTGCGAACAGGAAACGTCTAATCCCTTAGTGGGTTCGGGGGTTCGAATCCTCCCTCCCGCATTTATTTAGAAAGCCACTCAACTTCTTCCTGGTCGAGGTTTAGGTCGTCGGCAAGCTGTTTGCTGTAGCTGCTGTTTTTTATCATAGTTTTGTAATAATGCATGTCCTGAATTACTTTATTTGGCGAAGTGTGAGTGTGTTCTGCTATTTTTTCTGCTATGTTTTTTCGCTTATTGTAACGCATGTTAGCCATCCAGATTTTTAATAAACGTGAAGTCTTTTTGTAATTAGCAGGAGTTTCCTGTTTGGTTTCTTTAGAGATAGCAACGCCTGCTGTTAGCAGGATTTTAATGTACACAAGAAAGCGCCAGTATTGGTTGCGTGTAATTCGTCCATTAAAAACATCTGCTGATGATATTGCTTCGTAAGCTTTTGCCAAATATTTTGGGTTTTTGTACTCTGCAGGAATGTTTTCGTCAACCCACAAAAACCATTCGTTAGGCTTCTCTTCAATTTCATCAAAAGCAGATACTGCTGTATCAAAGTCTGTTGTTTTCAGAATTTTTGTTAAGGCTGCAAGCATGCTCTCAACTCTGTTGCGGTCAGAAAGATTATCAACGTCACTCTGCGAAAGCTTTTTTGTAGAAGCGGAAAGTATTTGCAAATCATTGATTGCAGCTCTTAAATCCCCGCCGCTTCGATTTGCCATTGATTTTAATGCATGTTCATCTGCTTCAACACTTTCTTTTTTGCAAATATCACCAAGGATTTGATGAATTGAATCGCTTTTGAGCTGCATGAACTCAATCATTTCAGACGCTCTTCTTAAAGTTGAGAATTTCTTGTCCCAAGGATCATTGGCAGTCATTACAATAGGAAACGACGACTTTGAGATGATTTTTGAAAGAGCAGGAATACCTCCTCTGTCTTTTTGTCCTGAAATGCCGTCCAGTTCATCAACTAAAATTATCTTGCCTTTACCAAACAAGCTCATTTGAGAGGAAGCAGTGCCTACTATTTCTTTTATTGAGTTTGCATTGCGAAAATCAGAAGCATTAATTTCAAGGACTTCATAATTCAGCTCGTTAGCAACTGCATACACGCTGCATGTTTTTCCAGAACCAGTTAATCCATACAGAAGTGAAGCTTTTTTTCTTGATGTTTTGTAGCTGTTAATGAATCTTTTTAATCTTTGTAATGGCAATTGCTGTCCTATTACTTCATTGCTGCTTTTTGGAACGTATTTGCGCGTCCAGGATACTGAATTGTTCATTAGAAAGAAGTAGAATCAGATAACTTTTAATGGTTATTGTTTAGGTTTCTTCTTGAATTGGTCAAGTATTTTTTTTAAAAAATTGTTTCGTTTCCTGGCAGTTACTTTTCCAATTTCCTCAGTTGCTTTTTGCGTGTATTTTGAAATGCCTTCAGCATAGCGGTAAGTTCCTATAGCAGTATCGCTTGCAATTCTGCCGCCTCCTTTATATCCTTCAGGGTTCATTGCCGTGCCGTAATTTTCAACTCCGATTAAACTTTCTACTCTGTATCTGAGAGGAATTTCTGGTTTATCATCAGTGTAGCCCATGGTGATAACTCCTTGAGGCCTTATATCTTCTTGCTGGCCGAAAATCCTTGACAAAGCTTCTTCATCAAAAGCGCTTACAAAGCATGTCCCTAAGCCAAGCTCCTGAGCTGCAAGCATTATGTTCATTGCAGCCATGGAACAATCCTGGATTGAGTAAAGGCGCTTTCCTCTGATTCCATAATATTGTTCTTCCTTTTGTAACTTGGCGAATATTACTATGTGGACTGGAGCTTGCTCCATCCAATACTGCTGCAGGCATGCATCAGTAATCTGCTTTTTTTTGTCTGGATTGCGAACAACAACAAACCTCCAAATCTGAAGGTTGCCTGCGTTTGGAGCCATCATTCCTGCTTCAATTGTGGTGATTATCTTATCCCATTCAACAGGAACATCCATGTAAGAACGAATGCTTCTTCTTGATTTAATGGTTTTAATAACAGGCCCGTCATTTGGGTCAGGTCTTGCTACTCCGCCTCGTACCTCTCCTTCAACACTCATATGCCTTCTATTAAGTTAATAGTTAATAAAGTTAACTGGATAATTGCTATTCTTTCTTTATTAATCTTCAATATTGAAGATAATTAAGTATGATTTATATCCACTATGTAGTAGTTACAAATAGAAAGGTTTATATAGTAGTGATGTGGTTGATTAACTTATGGTAGTTCAAGCATTAGAAACAAATCAGAAAAGTGAAGATCTAGGTGAACTAGTATTATTTGGAGAGCAATATTTCTTAAGCGTAGCTCAAGCTTTAAGAGCAGTGGGAATACCTGTTACGGAATATAGCTTGCCTGAAATAGTAGTGGGCGAGAAGAAAACTCATCAAGATTATGAACGAGAGAATGAATTGCGCGAAAAACAAAATGAAAGCATA
>CEPX01166792.1_pt1 | contig 11762 bp, 19 predicted proteins | sample 361361 | NCBI WGS metagenome assembly CEPX01 (sample SAMEA2619974, study PRJEB7988) | marine metagenome | biome: marine biome (ENVO:00000447); feature: mesopelagic zone (ENVO:00000213) & marine oxygen minimum zone (ENVO:01000065); material: "saline water (ENVO:00002010), including plankton...
TCTGGTGTGCTTTCCAATGCGAGGTTATAAATGAAAGTCGGTGATCTGGTCCGTGGCGACTTGTCCAGCGCGCCGAATCAGGTGGGCATTGTGGTAAGAGCATCCGATCAGCAGGTGTCGATTCATTGGCCCCTGGATGCGTGTGTCTTGACGTACAACCGTAAATGGTGGTACATGCTGGAGGTTGTAAGTGAAAGTCGGTGATCTGGTAAAGAATAAGATCAATGATCGCGTTGGCTTGATCGTGCAACTTGAGCACAGTGCCGATCACGATAGTTTTTGGGTTCGATGGATAGGCGACTGCGATTGGAGTTGGCATTTCCCCGAAGATGTGAGGGTAATCAATGCAAGTCGGTAACCTTGTGAGACTCACGCGCGCAACCATCGGCCTGCCCGCTGGCTCGATTGGTCTGGTGACACGTAAGACCGAGCACAATCCGGGTCAATCGGGTTATGAGTTGCTTTTGGTTGTGTTTGTTGGCGGTCGAACGGTTCGGTTTTTGTCGAGAGATTTGGAGGTAATAAAATGAATGTCAGAACAATCATTGTTGCTATCGTGGCCATTGTGCTATGGGAGTACAGAACAGAGTTGTTAGCGTTTTTAAGCGCACTCATTAAGGCAACGCTATGAAACTTGTGTTAACTAACGACAACTTAAAGTTGATGGGCACGCCCGCGCTGCTTGTGGAGGCAATGGAAAACACAACACTTGACGGTGTTGAGGGTTTCCAACAATCACACCGCGCTTTGTTACACAAGGCAAAGTGTCACGCGGGATGTGGTGATGGAAAGAAAGCCAATATGTATTATCATATGGCCTCTGTACTGCGTCTCTACTTTGACTCCCATTACTTTAAGCCGCGAGAGGTATAAGAATATATATGGTACATCAGCTATTCATTAACGGCACGCTGTTCGATACATTCATTGCAATCGATGATGCCATCAATGCATTTAAAGAATGGACAGGAATGGGCTTTTATGTGAGAGTTACATTTAATACAACATTAACAACAGTGGACACAGGCAATGAGTAGCCGTGAGTATATAAAGACTTTGCATATGTTATGTGATTATATTTGTGATTGCATTGCGTTCTGTGTGCGAGGGGGCCATATACATATACACCACCACATGTCAAGCGCAATCTTTTGTCAAGTCTTTTACTGTCCGTATACTTATGTATACGCTACCGTATGAGCTTTTACCCTATCAAAACATATACTATAAGGAGAATCACAATGCGTGATACAGATACAATCATCGATGGCGTGGGTGCCGTTGTGTTGTGTGTATTTTTTGTGCTTACGGTTGTACTATCATTTACGATTGGTATACCAGTGGCCGAATCAGTCGGGGAACAAATCCATTCCCCCCTAAGCGAACCTTAACTAAGTAGCTGTAATCTTTAACCTTTTTATTTCGTGCTTTCATGCGACAGCGCGGTGATGGCGGAGTGCGTGAGCGTAACACTATATACAACGAGCGAGGACATGAAAAATGGCCGAGAGTAATACAAAAAGATATATTAAAACACTAATACAGTTACCTATGGGCATTGCGTTCTGGGGTACTGTAGTTGTATTAGTCTATGCTAATGTAGTGTATCATAACATATGCATTAACAAACAAACCTCACTTGACATTTAACTGACACTCACTTGACACTCACTTGACACTCACTTGACATTCGTAACATTCCGTAACACCATTCGATAATGCGCTTGCAACGTCAGCTATGCGGGGGTACCCCCCTCCCCCCTACCGGGATGTATGTCCCCGTAACTTGACGGGGGCTGTGGCGGGTGCTTAGCCTGTTCTCGATACGCGCCTAAAATTTTGAGATTATAAAAAGCTTAAAACTTGCACACCTATAGCGCATATGGTATGATATATACTAAGGAGAGAACAGATGAAATACACATGCATACATTGCAAAACTGGAACAGTAAGGGAATTGCCGGCCGTATGTCCGGAATGTGAGAGACTACTTAATACAGAAGTCAAAAACAAGTACCTATACAAAGAGAAGAATGAGCGAAAAAACCACAAAATTCAAAATTGGGGATTTAGTTACTAGGACGTATAGGGCATACACTTTAGGCGATCCTTTATTAAATGACGACCGCGATCCACAAGCGCCCCAATTTATAAAACAGCCATATGGTATTGTAATAGAAGTACGAGAGAGTACAAATGCCGGCGGCCCGCCAAACGTGTTGGTTTATTGGTTTAAGGATGCAAAAGTATACACCAATGCAGCGAGATTAAACAACGCCAGGTTTTTAAGATTAATAAATCGCGCATAGTTACTATTAATGAGGCGCGCATATATCAATAAAGAAACGGGTGAACATTTAAAATTGGTACCAATATGTCCAAAGTGCAGGGCTTCAGTCTATTGGTCGCTGATTAGCGGCGTTGAGGGCGCCCGTGCTCCCGCGCATTGTGCGAATAATGCATCGGCCACACGTATCATTACCGATTTAGAAAATATGCTTATATGTGATTGGGAGGGTGTCGTCGTACGCATGCGCGATGGCGAGGTCAATATTTATGACAAGAAAAAGCGCTTGGTGCCGCACAAGGTAGTACGTAAAAGATTTAGATCACCATAGTTATCTACAGTATGCCTATAGATAAATTGTATGTTCGAATTACATGTACAATGTGTTCCGGAAACGGTCATTTTAGCGCTGGGGGATACTATAATTCGCTAGAACCTGGGAAATGGGGAGGCTGTCCTTATTGTGATAATGAGGGCACTATGTATGTGGAGGCCGCGATAAATGTGGTAGTGGATTATATGATCGACATACCCTCAGAAAAGCGCGACTTGATTCTTTTAAAAATTGCGCAAAAAAAATCTGATTCTCAATAGCTTTTTCGAACTATTTATGGTATACTATTTATAGGCACTCGAATGATACTAACTCAAGAACTCCTTAAAGAACTAATACTTGAGGAGCTAACAAAATCCGATAAAGCCGAAATCAAGCGTATGATTTCAAAAGAATTGGACTCCTCATTTAAAAAAGAGCTTAAAAAAGCTCTAGAAGAAGAGCTATCAAAAGCTTTAAGTTCTAAACAGACGCAAGAAGACATTGGTGAAATTGCCAAAAAGGTAATAAAGAAATTGTATAAGGATTTATCTTTCCATCATCCTTATATTATCGATAGAATTAAGGTATAAATGGATCCAATTGCTGCCCCATTCAAAATAGCCAAGCAGGGAGACTTTGTCAAAGATTTATCTAAGCAAAAGAGATCTCTCGGGCTAGTGATGCAGATCAATAAAGAAACTAAAATGATGCGCGTAAGATTTCCGAAAATTAATAAGGATACTTGGGTTATGTGGACTAATTATGGTCAATATAAAGTAGTATAAAAAGGATTACAAAATGAAATTTTTAACTATGTTCGGCTTAGCAACTGCTTTTTTATTTGGCTTTGATCGCGCTGAACCACGCGATTTAGTACGACCAACAACTGCTGTCAGTTTATCAACCAATGTTTTTAAAAGTGTTGCGGATTCCAATATTATACCGATTAAGGGCCCAAACAACATATGTATAATTGATACGACCGATGATGCATATGCGTTCGAAACACACGTGCTATCTTGTATCGATGAACAACCAAGTTGGTTAAGAGTCCGCATGCATGGAGAAAGAATCCCTTAAATCTGGTGATATTGTTATTGATCACGTTGGTAGAGAGATCGGCGTGCTTATAAGAAGATACAATATTTTTGATGAAGGAGAGATAGCTTTATATATTAAGGAGCTTGGTGAAGAAGCTGGTACTATTTGGGTATGGGATATTTTTTGGGTCGGACCTGGCGAGTGGCCTTTTGAGCATTTGCAAACTTATACTGAAGATGGATTATTACTTTTAATAGAATCATGTGTTTTAAAGCGTTCTTGAGTGATAATTAATGTATGTTATCCGAGTTCCTTCAAAAAGAAATAAACAACATTACACTTTCTATTGGGGATGTTATAATCGAGGAGTCTACAAGGGGTGTTGGAATTTTATATAGGCGAGAACATCGAATTGATATTTTGCAAGATGATTTATATTTTTGGGAAATCAAATGGACTAGTGGGATCCATGGAGACGAATTCAATAAATCAACAAAAATTTCACTATGGGAAGAAGAACAGTTGAAATTATCTATAATTCTTGGTATAATAAAATGGCAATCTATTAATGGAGGTTCTTTTGAATTATAATTGGAATGTATATAAAGTATTTAAAAATGGTAGGCGAGCGAAAACGCCTTTTCATGTGTTTGAGCATGATAATCCCGAAACTGCGGATGAACATTATGATGAAAATGTTAAAAAAAATTTTAGTAAAAAAATTCGCGATTCACATATGCTAATTTTGAGAGCAGATCTGCCGCAAACACGAGAAGAAGAAAATGTTTCTTTATTAAAACTAGCTAACATACAAAACCGTTCCCGCGTCGTGCGGCGTCGGCTCAAAAACCTTGAGGTCGAAAAGGACGTTCATACATGTACCGCGCTCACACTTTGCGTTGAAAGTAATTGGAAATGGCAATGGGCGCTTTTAGAGATGGCTACTTCTCGATATATCGCCGGATTTTCCCCCCTGTTCTCCAGCTATGAATTGGCCGAAAAATGGATGGAGGAGGAAATTGACAACTTATGAGTTATAACTATGATAATGTTGTATGGGAAATCAAAAAGGGCGATTTGATTAGCTTAAGACAAATGAGCTATGAAAATGAAATAGAACAAGAGAGCTACGGAATTGTCATGACCGACAAAATAGAACGAGAGAATAATGGCCAAGTCGGAATGTTTCCTTATGTGTGGGCCTATATGTTTGTATCGTGCTGCAAAAAGAAAATCGAAGTTACTCACAATATTAGAATAATTTCACATTCTTAAGTTTAATTCCCTAATTATTTAAAGTGTTAGGAAAAATATATTTTTATTCTGCGATAATATCCATAGTACTAAATGTGATAATGTTTATTTTAGCTACGTATCTGCAACTTTTCCATTTGCAAATTTTATCCATCATAAACGTTTTCTTACTTAATTTCATTTTCTTACGAGAATAGTGTCATGGCCTTATAATTAATAATATGGGGCCTTTATTAAAACTACTACCTTTTGTAGTACTTTTGGCGGCATGCAGCGACTACAATATAACAAAAATAGCAGAAGAAAATCCAGCACCCGCCGAAAATCCAGATATACAAGTAGATCCTACCTTTATAAATTTTGGCTCCTTAGACGCTGATGGTGATTCTACTACAGAAATTGTGACAATAACAAATAATGGCACAGATGCATTAGATATTACTAGTATTCAACTTGACATAGCTAGTAGCGTGTTTATTGTTTCATCTTTAATTGGCGATGATTCATTAGAACCAGATGAAACTGCAACATTTACAGTAACTTACAATCCTGAGACATATGAAACAAATTCGAATTATGTTTCTATTTTCTCAAACGATCCTAATGATTACGATGTACCTGTAACATTATTGGGAGATGGTTCTGCGCCCGTTATAAGTATAGAACCCGAATCTTTTGATTTTGAATCGGTTTTGGTAGGATGTGAAGAGAGTTTGGATGTAACGATTACCAATATTGGAGATGTTGAGTTGGTTATCGATCAGATTGATTATTTTGTTACATATCCGGCCGATTTTGCTATAGAAAATTACGAAGACACATATGGGACGCTTCCTTGGATTTTAGCACCAGGAGATATTGTAATATTACAAGTATATTATTATCCAACAGATGTTGACGTTGACGCCGGTGTTATCGAAGTCCATTCAAATGATCCTCATACTCCAATTGCTGATGCTGATCAAACTGCTGGTGGTTCTTATTCGTCAACTTATGAAGAAACATTTAATCAAGAGGAAATTGATGCGGTTGATATTTTATTTGTAGTCGATAATTCTTGCTCAATGAACGATAAACAAACACAATTGGCAAACAATTTTGATACCTTTATGAATGTATTTGATTCATCTGGAATCGATTATCATATAGGTTTTGTTACTACAGATAGTTCCAGCGCGCGAGGCGCACTAATAACAACAGCTACAACTGATCCTATCACAGAAGTTGCCCAGATAATAGATGATATAGGAACCCATGGAAGTTCAGTAGAGCGAGGCTTGCATTATTCTTATTATGCACTACAGACGGGTTATGATTTCGGGCCCGGAAGTGATTTTTGGAGAACTGATTCAAAGTTGATAATTATATACGTTTCTGATGAGGATGATAGTTCTAGCGGCATTACTCCTACTAGTATCAAATCATATACGGTAGCAACAAAAGGGGGCGCCGATTACGTAACAGCCCATGCGGTTGCTGGTGATTATCCTGGTGGTTGTACAACTAACGGAGGTGGACAAGAAGCGTTTGAATATTATACGGTTGTATCATATTTAAATGGTGTTTTCTTATCGATATGTGAAGATGATTGGGGTACCCCTTTAGAAACGCTGGCCAATGAATCAATTTTAAAATCTTCGTTTACATTAACTCAAATACCGGTAGAAGAAACAATTGCAGTTACTGTTAATGGCACCACAAGCACAGAGTGGGCATATGACTCTTCAACTAATGCAATTAGCTTTAACGAAGGGCACACACCAGATGCCGGCGCTTCTATATACGTGAGTTATTCTCCAATTTATGACTGTCCTGAAGAAAAGGATACAGGTACCTGAAAACGATCCTAATTACTTTGTTCTTATAAAGAGGAAATTACACATATGAAATATACAATGATCATCATGGCATTTTTGTTTTCGACAATTGCCCAAGCAGCTAATATGGGGGATATTGAGCCCTCTCTAGACACTAATATGAATACAGAGCTTATAAGCTCTACTATGACACAAATAGAACAAAAGGTTCGCGATGCGGCTGTGAAAGTAGTTAAATCTGGTTCTAGAGGTGGACATGGAAGCGGAACGCTTGTTAATTATAAAGGCTTAACTTTAGTCTTTACGGCCCAGCATGTTGCCGATGGAATGCTTGGTGGAGACTACTATCTTTTAAAGGGGGGAGAAATCAAAAAATCCGTTTTGATATACTCAGATGAACTACATGACATATCTATATTGTATGTGTTGGAAGAGTTTAATTTTGCAAAGCCTATAAAATATTCTCCTCGCAAGGATATCATTAAAGTTGGAGAAGAAATAACTTATTCTGGGTTTCCCTCCGATCATAGGTTGTTAACCTTTCGCGGCCGAGTTGCTGGTTATGAGATTTTATCTGACGCCGGCACACAGATTTTACTCCATACACATGGCTGGTTTGGCTGCAGCGGCTCTTTGGTCTATGATTCGACTGGAGACATTGTGGGAGTTTTGTGGGGCATAGACGTGGAGCACGTGCATCCTACGGGCTATGATCAAGCAATCGGTAATTTAATGTGGGTTACTCCTATTCAAAATTTAAATATGGAACTTGGATTAAGAACATTGTGTGAGGCTAAAAACAATAAACATAGAGCATGCCGATAGAAGGCAATGAAATATAGAATGACATGGACAAATTTTATTGAAGAAACAGAGAAAAAACGAAAAACAGTTGCTTTTATTGTCTGTGTTAATGAAAATAATGAAATTCTTATAATTAAACGCTCTCCGGATGAAGATTCAAAACAAGGATACTGGGATCTGCCTGGTGGCCACGTCGATGATGAAGACAATTCTATTGGAGAGGGCGCCCTGAGAGAATTACAAGAAGAAACAGGCTTAAAAGCTTCTTTAACAAATCTTAAATATGTTGATAAACTAGAGTCTGAGGATGCTGATAAATATTATTACGTTACTACTGAATGGTCTGGAACTATAAAATTTGCTAAGAATCCAAAAACAGGGAATATTGAACACACTGAAGCAAAATGGAAGACAATTGATGAGATAAAAGAAGATAAATCCCTTGAGTTAAGAACATTTCCAGTCTATTTATTGCACGAGGCTATAAAAAAATTGAAAAATGAATAAGTTTTGCGATATTTGGGAGGAATTCTGGATAGATGAAACTGATTATTATGGAGATTTAAAAGCATGTGTATTATATTTGACATGTTGTGTTTGTCAAGTTATTTTAGTTGTAGGAGTATACTATTGGATGGATAAATTATGAATAATTTTAACGGCATTTGGAAGAAGTTTTTGACAGAAAGTAAATTTGATCAAAAAATACTCCAAAAAGATGAAAAAATAACAATCAAGCTCGAAAATAAAGAGAGATTGCTCAAAGAAATTACTGAAGATGAATTAGAACACATTCGGCATGCCATTGACGAGATTCCGCCTGACGAAATGGCATTTAATCGACTCTTTGATGGCAAGATGAGGCTTATTATCGATTTTCCTGTAATCGATTCTAGCAATGAGTTCGGAAGATTCATTAACCTGTGGCAAAAAATGGGCTATACCGCAGATTGGGATAAAGGCACTGTGGAAGGTGAGCGGACACTGCGTGACAACAGCCCAGAGGGTTTTGCAGCCCAAATGTTGGACCAGTCACTCGGAAAATCCACTAAACCCCGAAAAGTTAAAATGAAGATTGGCAAATGGCTATCTAAGATGCTTGAATATCGGACCAAATACGAAGTTTTAAGGCAAAAAATAAAAGACTATTATTCAGAAGTGGGCGGCCGTCTGGACTTCACAGGAAAGCAAATAGAAAAGGCATTAAAGGAACAAGATTATAAAAATTATTATAGACTAGAATCTCATCTTTACATGATGGCTCGGGCCCCTGAAGGTCCTTATCCCGAAGAGGTCGATTCTGTTGCTTCTATCCAAGACCTTGTTCGGTATTGGCAAAAAAATGCGGCTTACATTAAAAAGAATATCGATAAAGCCCTTGGTAATCAATATTCCATTATTGTGACTCGCAACCCCGTTGATATTTTGCGTATGAGTGATTTTGAGGATATTACTTCATGTCATTCTCCTCCGTCGCGTGGCGGGGCGGGTGAATATTATAAATGCGCGGTAGCGGAAGCCCACGGCCATGGTGCAATTGCTTATATAGCCAAAACAGATCAAATATTAGAAAATTATGGAGAAGGTATCACTTTGGACCAAATTGTTGACAGTCGTGAATTTCAAGAAGAAGAGATTTTTTATGATGAGGAACGTCATGGACATAGCTATCAACATCTTGGTGGATGGATCGAGCCTGTTTCTCGTTTGCGTTTACGACAAGTTCGATATTATAGACACCAAGAACAATCAGCATTAATGAAAAAATATGGAACTATCGGAGATCTCATGGACCTCGATATAAGTGAAGAAGAGAAAGATGTCTTGATCGCGCGAATTCGAGCTTCGGGAGAATTTAATCCTTATGAAGGCGTCGAATTGGCTGTTCCAGAAAGCCGCGTGTATGGTAGTTTAATTCCTGGTTTTCACACGCGTGTCTTACAGTGGGCACAAGAAAACCAATCAGAGCAATTAAAGGATGCCCCTAGAAATTTAGATGCATCGATGAAAAAATATGGTGAAGAATCGTGGGAATTTGGAACTCTTGATTTAAATTCCTTTATAAAGTTTGGTGGTTCGTATGAAGATAATCGAATATCACTATTAGTTCAGCAATTATTTGGAGAAAAAGCAAAATCCTCTGGCGTCATTAAACAAGACACCACTACGGAAGACGAGCTTGATGTAAATTTAGTACAAGGACTCGTGGAACGATACCAAATCGAAGTGGATCAAATCGATCAAGAATATAACGCAAGAATGGCAGCAGGCACAGTTGATGGTACTGTTGTTGATGATGGCGATGGGGGTGTTTATATCGCCCTAAGCGCTTCGTTAAAAATTACATGGGATGACATCGACTGGATTGAGCAGCCTAAATATGGGATGATTACATACGCATTAGAAGAACTTTCACAGTGGTTTTCTTGGGTGAAATCAGATTATCGTCATTGGTTCGAACGGTCGGCGCCTACGAAAACGAAAATGATACGGAGCTTAAATATTGAGATCTCACCCAGCAAACTTACAGATTGGGCCCAAGAATATGCATATTCTCCAGATGATTATGGTGATTTTTGTGCGGTATTTGATCAAGAATGTGACGATAAGCGTGAAGCTGTTAAACTGATTTTAACAAACTTTTTTAAGCGTGAACGTCAAATAAAAGGGGGTGCCATTATAAGTCTGGGGCATAAAGTGATAAACGATGATCTTGATTTATATCATTGGGAAGCAGAAGCCGAAGAAGGCTACGAAATGGATGAATATGAGCTTATATTATTTACAGCACATCCAGAAGTATTTTATGCTCTTTTTGATGCTAGCGAAGAACAGGCCCAGCAGATTTTCGCAGATCGCAATTATTGGCTTTCAATCAGATATAGAATGGCCAAACCTGCATTCGAAAGCACAGGATATGGTTATTTTCCAGAAATGCCCCTTGATGTGGAACTTTTGGGTGATCACGGTACTGAAGGTGAGAGCCAAGAACTTAATCTGTCATTCTCGGTCCACGATGATGCTCCCGATGAACAAGTAGAGGTTCTAAGGGAACTGGTCGAACTCTGGGACGATCAAGATGAAATTAATCGTGTTGCTAACGAAGTTTTTAGAGATATGATGCAAGGTAACATTGCTCGGGCTCAGCCTGGGTCCGGTTCGAAAATCGGACCAAGTGAGAGTCACAAAATAGATGAGCTTAAGATATTAAGAATTGAAAGAATGCTGGCAAGGTTAGAAGAATAGAATGGAGCTAATTTCGACACACATATGTAAAGGCCAGAATATTGGTGTACATGGAAATCTCTTTGGTGGCGTGATGCTCAGCTGGCTTGATGAAGCAGGCGGTGCATATGCTGCGCAATGCTGCGATACACCGCGCATGGTGACGCTTAAGATGTCCGAGACCATCTTCAAAAAGCCAGTGAGACCTGGACACCTGATCAAGATTTATGGAGGCGTCTGTGGCGTAGGAACGACTTCTATGTGCATTAGATTAGAAGCTCGTAGGCACAGTCCATATAATGGAACTCAAAGATCTGTCTGTGAAACAGAAATTACCTATATAAGAGTAGATGGTGATGGAGAACCAATTCCACTGGCCGATAAAGTGAGGGCAAGATATGGGAGCGAAACAAAAAATTAGATCTGGAGGTTTCGATGCATGAAATCTTTATTGTGTTTTTTGATATTATCATATGGAATTACTAATCAAAAGTCTGAAGAAGCATCAATTGTTTTGGGATCTCCGATTCAAAATGCTGAATGGAAGGTTGAACCAACAATCATCATTTGTGCTAGCGCACCCGTCAAATTATCAAGAATTGAAGAGGCAGCCAAATTTTGGAGAGATCTCGGATACAATATCGGAGAAACAGTAACAGCACCTCCAGATGATTTTAGTTGTATCCGAGATATTGTTTTAAGCGGAGAAATACTAATTAATCTAGCCGGCCAGGATTTTCTAATGTCAGAACATTTAGCAGTCACAAGAACTTGGGTCCATACAGACTCAAATCAAATTCTCAAAGCAAAGATAGAAATAATGTCTGGGTGGGGAGATTCTGAACGAATTGTAGAACACGAACTTGGTCATGCGCTTGGGTGGCGAGATTATAATCAAACAGGGCATATAATGCATTCAGAGTGGAGTATGGGCGGACACCGAACAAAAGGATTGGAAAAGAAATGAAACTCTTACTTGAAAATTGGCGCCAATATTTGAATGAGAGGGTTTATGGTA
>CEPX01049257.1_pt1 | contig 11759 bp, 15 predicted proteins | sample 361361 | NCBI WGS metagenome assembly CEPX01 (sample SAMEA2619974, study PRJEB7988) | marine metagenome | biome: marine biome (ENVO:00000447); feature: mesopelagic zone (ENVO:00000213) & marine oxygen minimum zone (ENVO:01000065); material: "saline water (ENVO:00002010), including plankton...
TTCCGATCGACCCGTCCGCGGCGATGATCATTCTTTCCGAACCAGCCGTATCAAATCGGATCGTATCTCCGTCCGCACTTTCTTCTACTTGGACTTTAGTATCACCATCGGCATCTTTTAGCGTATTTAATATTAAAGTACTTTCATCAATATCATCTCCAGTGAGAGAGTCATCTTTTACTTGTTCTCCGCGAATACCACTTCTAGCAGGCATTTGATCTCCTTTTGTTGTAAATAATTATTTCAGATATTATGATTAGATTAAATATCGAGGCTTGCATTGAGTTTTACTTACAATAATGAATTTCCTTTTCCTGCTCTCAGGAAAGCCCAAAAAACAGCAATTGATTTTTCATTAGACGAATTTATCAATCAAGATAAGCGATTTGTAATAATTGAGGCTGGTACTGGGGTTGGAAAGAGCGCTGTTGGCTTAACAGTAGCTCGAAAATTAAACCAGCATCTTAGCTCAAGTGAATATAAAGACGGAGCATATTTTTTAACTACACAAAAAATACTGCAAGAACAGTACACTAAGGATTTTGGCGCACCATCTGGAAATATGCTTTCTCTTAAATCTTCTGCCAATTATCAATGTAAGTTTCATAAGAATAATACGTGTGCTGACAGCTTAAGGGCTTTGAAAGGTGTAGATAAATCATCTAATTTTTTTAGATCGTGTGCATATGGCTGCGTCTACAAGAAAGCTAAAGAAGATTTTATAAAAGGCACTGAGGGCGTTACAAACTTTTCTTATTTTTTAGCCGAAACTCAATACGCTGGGAAGTTAGAACCTAGAAAATTATTGGTGATAGACGAAGCGCACAATTGTGACTTAGAACTGAGCAAATTTATCGAGATTAAGGTTACTGAAAGGTTTGCTAAACAGGCATTAAAACTTACAATGCCAGAAATAAAAACTCAATTCCAAGCAATTAAATGGATTAAAGAAGAGTATGAACCTAAATTGAGATCTCACCTTAAGCACGTTGCTAGCATGTTAGAGAAATATGTCGGACTTGCAGACAAGCTAAAAGAATTTACTAACTTTGCAAAACGCCACGAGCTGTTAGACAAGCACGGATGCAAATTAAGAAGGTTTCTAAAAATATATGATTCTCATAACTGGATACTCAATATTATTCCTGCCGACGGCCAGGCCGGCCGGCACTTAGAGTTTAAGCCAATTGATGTTTCTTATTATTCGGATGAGATGCTATTTAAATTAGGACACAAAGTATTATTTATGTCGGCTACGATATTAGATAAGAAAGGATTCTGCGAGTTGCTTGGTATTCCAATAGAAGAGACTGCATTTATTTCCATTCCTTCTCCATTTCCAGTAGAGAATAAACCTATTTTAATCAGCCCGGTAGGGAGCATGTCGGCAAGTAAAATAAATGATACGTTGCCGATATTGGCTAAGGCAGTTAAAGCAATACTTGCAAACCATCCTTCTGAAAAAGGAATTATTCACTGCCACTCATATAAAATTGCTAATTTTATTAAGAAAAACGTGCGATCTAATCGCCTCTTATCTCATAATTCTAACAATAGAGAAGAAATCTTAGAAAAACATTTTAAAAGTAAAAAGCCTACTGTGCTCCTTTCTCCGTCCATGACAGAGGGCGTTGACCTCAAGGATGGTATAAGCAGGTTTCAAATTATTTGCAAGGTACCCTATCCCTATCTGGGTGACAAGCTAGTTAAGAAAAGAATGCATCGATGGAAATGGTGGTATCCACTCCAGACAGCCAAGTCTATTGTTCAGGCAGCTGGTAGGTCAGTGAGGAATTCCGAAGACTTTGCAATCACCTATATTTTAGATGGTGATTGGGATAGATTTTATGGGAAAAATAAATCGATGTTTCCCAAAGATTTTACTGATTGTATCCAATAGAGGAAAATTATATGCCCTTTGAAAAGAAAATTTTTACTCATCAAGAAATTGATGATCTTAAAGAAGAATTAAAATCGTATGATTTTGATGTCTATTGTACGTCTGGTGGCTTTGACCCTTTGCATGTCGGTCATCTTAAGTGCATTCAGCACACGGCAAAATTATGCCAGGGTGTAAGCAACAGAAATAGTCCCGGGCTTTTTGTAGTTATTGTTAACGGAGACGGATTTCTGTATCGGAAAAAAGGTTATGCATTCATGCCGCATCATGAAAGAATGGAAATTGTTGCTGGCCTCGAGGGCGTAGATTATGTTTTAGGCTGGGACGACGGAACCCAGACAGTAACTGGGGCAATTGAAAAATTAAGACCTAAATTTTTTACTAAGGGCGGAGACAGAAATTCAGCAGAAAATGTACCTGAATTTGCGCTGTGCGAAAAAATAGGCTGCAAAGTTATGTTTAATATTGGTGGAGGTAAGATTCGTTCAAGCAGCGAACTGGCCAAAGCAGTAGTAGACGGTGAAAAAAGAATTGAGGCTCTAAAAGAAATCAAAGATGATTCGAAAAATTGAAAAGCCGTGGGGTTATGAAATTGTGTGGGCTGAGACTCCACATTATGTGGGAAAATTATTACACATTAATGCCGGCCAGCGATTATCCAAGCAGTATCATCAAATAAAAGAAGAAACCGTGTATGTAATTAGCGGAGTACTCTACAATTATGACGCAGATAATATTATTAATAAATTTTTGCCTGGTCAAACTCTTCATATTAACCCTCATCAAATTCATAGATTCGGAGCTAATGAATCTGCAGTAGAGCTAATAGAGGTAAGTACACCACACTTAGATGACGTAATTAGGTTAGAAGACGATTATAATAGATAATTAATTCTAGAGATTCTAGAATGAACGTCATTAGAAAGTATATTAAAGAAATTCTAAAGGAATCTATTGATCCGGTTTCGGCAGTAGGGCAATATGCGCACCGGGGCCAGAAGAGAAGATCGGGAGAACCATATTTCTCTCACCCAGCAGCGGTCGCACAAATAGTAAGCAATTATTATCCGGGCAATCAAGTGGCTTATAACGCAGCAATATTACATGATACTTTCGAAGACGCTATTGCGAGCGGTAATGTTAAAGATGAATCGGAGCTTATAGCCTATATTCATGACGCTATTCCCGAAGAGCCTTTATCTACCAAAGTTATTGATGTGGTTTTGGCTCTGACCAAACAGACAGGAGAAGATTATTCTTCTTACATTCAAAAAATATTAAATTTTCCTGATGCACTAATTGTTAAATTGGCCGATATGAGGCATAATTTAGGAGATAACCCTAAGGAGTCTTCTAAATTAAAATATTCTAATGTTCTTAAAAATATTAGTGATAAATTTAGTGGTGCTCCACCTTTTATTAATACCGATCATTGGAATGAGCTTCAGGAAATAGTAAAATGAGTGATGTGCTGAGTGAATTAATTCAAGAGATATTACTATTAGAGGCTAAAGAAAAGAAAAAACCTGGTGCCGGGTTTGTAATAGTAAGAGAGTTTGAAGATGGATGGAGGGTTTTAGGATTAAAACTATACGGGAAGTATGATATTCCTAAAGGCGGAATAGAAGAGCAAGATGGGGATAATAGGTTTGCTACAGCTCAAAGAGAGTGCGCAGAAGAGTGCGATATCCAAGTAGCTCCAACAGATTTAATGTGGGGTACCGACCCTATTCAATTGAGACATCTTACTATATTTTTAGCTGCTACAGACCAAGATCCAGTCATCGTTAAAAATAAAAAAACTGGAATATTTGAGCACCACGGCGCAGACTGGCTGCATTGGGACTCGATGCTGGGTGGAGTATATCCTTATTTAAAACCAGCTATAGAATGGGCTAAATTAAAAGTCGAAGTTACGTAAAAGACCTTTCTAATTTTAACTTTTTACCTCAGTTACCATAATTAGTTATATGTCTATATTCAAAGAGCACAAAACTTCTGCAGACCGATCGGCTTCAGATCGTCGACGCCATAAAGAAAAAATTGATAAGGCCATTAAAGAAGGCATTTATGATATTGTGGCTGATGAATCCATTATTGGACAAGATGGTAAGAAAAAAATCCGTATTCCGGTTCGCGGAATTAAAGAGTATAAATTTGTTTATGGTGATAATGGAAATAAAAAAGTAGGTTCTGCACCTGGAAAGAGTGTAAAAAGGGGACAAAAGGTCGGGTCTAAACCTGAACAACAAGCCCCGGGAGATAGAGCGGGTGATGAACAAGGCGAAGAATATTATGATGTTGAAATTACGCTTGAAGAATTAGCGCACTATTTATTTGATAATCTGGAATTACCTGAATTAGAAAAGAAGCGCTTTAAAAAGTTATTAACTGAAAAGCCTAAAAGAAAAGGTTATCGAAGCTGGGGCATAAGGCCAAGATTAGATAAAAAAGAAACAGTTAAAAAAATGTTACGGCGCAAAAATGCTTCCAAACGAGCCGGCGCCCTAGAAGAAGATGAATCATTTCCATTTAATGAAAAAGATTTAAGATATAAACACATTAAAAATAAACCTCGTTATCATTCTAACGCTGTAATCTTTTTTATTATGGATATATCAGGGTCAATGACTCAAAATAAAAAATATTTAGCTAGGAGTTTCTTCTTTTTATTATATCATTTCATTAGATCTAGATATGAAAATACTGAGTTAGTCTTTATTGCCCATGATACCCAGGCCTATGAAGTAAGCGAAGATCAATTCTTTAAGCGCGGGTCTGGCGGAGGAACAATAGTTTCAAGTGCAGTGGAAATGGTATCAGATATAATGGTTAGACGCTTTCATCCCGATAGTTGGAATGTGTATGTCTTCCAGTGCAGTGATGGAGATAATTGGCCGTCAGACAACGTTAAATTAGTTAACTTATTAACTTCTTTAAAAGAAAAGACTCAACTATATGGATACTGTGAAGTAACGCCTCAAGAAAACAATCTTAACTGGACAAAAGAGTCGACTTTAGCTCATGATTTAACGTTTTTAAAAGATTCATCATTTAGAATTTCTTTTATCTCTACGCCTCAAGATGTGTGGCCAGCTTTTAATACTTTTTTCGGGGGAAAATTAGCTAATGTCTGACTGGAGTTTTGCAGATTTAGAAAAATATGATGAAAAAATTTGTCATATTGCAGAAAAAAATGGTTTAGACTGGTTTCCTATTATCTATGAAACTTGTGACTACTTTGAGATGATTGGTCACATGTCTTATCACGGCATGCCGTCTCATTATCCACATTGGTCATTTGGAAAAGGGTTCGAGAGAACGCATCAAATGTACAATACTGGCGTAGAAGGGCTACCTTACGAGCTCATCATTAATTCTAATCCATCTATTGCTTATTTAATGAGAGAGAACCCACTTTATCTTCAGATGTTAATTATGGCTCATTGCACTGGTCACTCTGATTTTTTTAAAAATAATAGAATGTTTATGGATACATCTCCAGAGACAGTAGTCACTAGAATGAGAAATGCTCGAAAGAGAATCCAGTCATATATTGAAGATCCAACTATCGGTATCGCTAAAGTAGAAGAATTTTTAGATTCGGCGCACGCCATTCAGTTTCAAACTTATCGTTTCCCTAAGCAGTACATTTCTCATTCAGAAAAAAAGGCTGAATATGTTGAAAAAATAAATAAAATAAAAGAAAAAGAAGGAGTGGATTTTCTAATTAATCTAGATAGAATTCCGTTAGAAGCAGAATACGATATATTTGGGTTTATTATTGAGCACGGCAAACTAGAAGATTGGGAAGTAGACATAATGGAAATAGTAAAACTAGAAGCCCAATATTTCATTCCTCAAATTCGTACCAAAATTATGAATGAAGGGTGGGCTTCTTTTTGGCATTACAACATTATGCATGAATTAGAGTTAGAAGAGAAATTTCATCTTCCGTTTATTAAATCTCATAACCAAGTTATTCGCCCTCATTTAGGGGCTATCAATCCATATCACTTGGGGTTTTATATGTTTAATAAAATAAAAGAGCGTCACGGTATTGAGGAGTGCTTTTTAGCAAGAGAGGTTGCACACGACGAATCATTTATCCGCCAGTATTTAACTCAAGAAGATTGTGAAGAGCTTAATTTATTTTCTTATGGTCTACGTAAATCCAATTATGTAGTTGATGATGTGTCGGATGAAGAAGGCTGGAAAGAAGTAAAAAAGAACCTAATCACGCAGATTGGAGCGAATACAATACCTGTAATATACGTGGAATCTATTGATGTTGGAGACATTTTAGTTTTGCACCACGAACATGACGGGAGAGATTTGGAAATTGATTATGCTGATAGAGTAGTAGATCATATTAGAAGAATATGGAAAAAGCCAGTTAAACTAATGACAATAATTGAAGACGAACCGTTTGAAATTTAAAAGAGGGAACAATGAGTAAAGAAAAAAAGGCTAAGAAGAATTTTTTAGAAATAATTGAATCTCAAAGAAGTTCTAAATCAGAGCCTAAATTTGAAGGTACATTTTTAGAGTACCTAGACAAAGTATCTAAAAATCCTAAAGTTGTCATGCACGCGCATAAAAGGCTTTGCGGAGCGATAGAAGAACATGGTGTCACTGTTATTCCAAATGAGGATCCTCGAAAAAGAAAAATATTTGATGGTGATAATCTTAAAATTTATTCTTATTTTAAAGATGAATTTTTTGGAATGGAACGCGTTGTCGCTAAAATTATGAGATATTTAAAATCAGCTTCGTTAAAAGGCGAAGAAAGCCGCCAAGTTTTATTATTAATGGGTCCAGTCGGAGCAGGAAAATCTGCGCTTACAGAACACATTAAATCATCGCTTGAACATGCTGCTCCATATTTTTATCTTAAGGGTGACCCGCAAAGGGGTGAACCCCTCCAACTAATTCCTCGGTCCCTACGCTCACAATTTGAAAAAATGCTGGGGGTTAAAATTGAGGGCGATATCAGCCCTGTCGCTCGGCATCTTCTGCTCGAAAATTTTGATGGAAAGTACGAAACGTTCCCAGTTGTACAGTCCACATTTTCGCAGCGAGGGCGTCGTGGTATAGCTGTTGTTCCACCTATGGATGCTAACAGTCAGGATGTATCGGTTCTCATAGGGTCCGAGGATATTTCCAAAATGGATAAATACCCGGAAGATGATCCTAGAATTTTATCCCTTAACGGAGCGTTTAACGTCGGAAACCGCGGGATTGTTGAACTAGTAGAAGTATTTAAAAATGAAATTGAATTCTTACATACTATTATTACTGCAACGCAGGAGAAGAGAGTGCCGTCTCCCGGTAAACATGATATGGTATATTTTGACGGTGTTATTTTAGCACACTGCAATGAAGCAGAATGGAATAGGTTTCGATCAGAACATACTAACGAGGCAATTCTAGATAGAATAGTCAAAGTAAACGTTCCTTATGTTTTAGAGCTAGATCAAGAAATAAAGATTTATAAAAAAATATTAGGGAAGAGTGATTTCAAGGCTCACATTGCTCCTCACACTCTTAAAATTGCTAGTATGTTTTCGGTTATGTCTAGACTCCATCCGTCTCAAAAGTGTGATCTTTTAACTAAGATGAAAATTTATAACGGAGAAGAAGTAATAGAAAAAGGTCGCGTGAAAAAAATAGACATCAAAGACCTTAGAGAAGAATCTCGTGAAGAAGGGATGCGCGGGATCTCTACTAGGTTTGTAATGAAGTCAATTGATGATGCCCTTACAGATTCTGAAAAGAATTTTATCAGTCCAATTTCGGTAATAATGTCTATAACCAAGCAGGTCCAAGAACAATTAATAAATGAAGAATTTCGAGAGAGATGTCTAGAATTAATTCAAAAAGTGGTAAGAGAAGAATATTTGAAAATTCTTGAAACTGAAATTGCAAAAGCTTTTATCGCTGCTTATGAAGAACAAGCTCAATCATTGTTTGACTCATATTTGGATAATGCAGAAGCCTTTACTACTAGACAGAAAATTAAAAATCGTATAACTAAAGAAGAGCAAGAAGTAGACGAAAAATTTATGCGATCTATTGAAGAACAGATTGGAATTACGGGCAGCTCTCGCGATGGTTTTCGAAATGATGTAACTGCATATATGTTTGCTAAAATGAGACGTGGAGAAAAGGTAGACTATACTTCTTATGAACCCTTGAAAGAAGCCATTGAAGTATATCTTATAGCGTCAGTTAAAGATATGGCACGAATTGTAACGAAAAGTAAGACGCGCGATGATGAGCAGCAAAAGAAATACTCCGACATGATTAACACTATGATTAATGAGTATGGATATATTGAAGAGTCAGCAGAAGAAGTACTTATTTTTGCTAGCAATAATTTATGGCGTGATAGCTAAAAAATAAAACAAATCTATATTCGTTAATATAATCCTTCAAGGAGGCTTTATTATGCGAATTACTTTTCAGATTCCAGAAATTCTGATATTATCTTCTACTGCATTCTTTTTAAGCAGCATGACTACGCTAGCGTTAATACACTTAAGCTGTGGCTTATTTTTAGCTTTTTGTCGTTTTGGCATGCACCAAAAAGAAAAGCAAGATCGACAAGATAGTACTGAAAAAATTGTTAAGGATATTCTTGTGGAAGGCGTTGGTTTTTTGAGCAATCTTTCTAATTCTCAAAACATTAGAAACCTTCATTAGGCTTAATAATGGCGTACACGCTGCCTTTAAATAAACGAGAGTTTGAACCAGCTGTTCAAAGTTTAATTTATAAAATTAAAAAAAATCTCTTAAAAGTAGTTGCCAGTAACTTAGACATTTCATTTGGTAAAAATTTATCTAAATTATATCTTTTAGACGCTATAAGGTTGGTATATGAAATAAAAACTGACTCGCCTGAAGAAGCTATTTTTAAAAATATAATTTTAGAAATGATGCTGTCAGCTCAAAAGACATTTCCTCTAGCAGAAATATACGCTTTATTAGCTGTAATATCTAATTTCTATTATCATGATATTGATAGTTTATTGAATCGGCTTTATTCTTGCGCTCACCTTGCTTATAAAGCTAACGAACAAGATTTGGAACAAATCTTAGATTCCGTAAAAACTTGTGAAATTTCCAAGATAATTTCTAATACTATTCTCCAAACGGGAGGCCCTACATGTCGAATAGACATTCAAGACGGGAAAGAGTTTGATACAAAAATTAAATTTGTAAATGGGCATAAATTTAATGCCTACGTCGATCATAGATTTCAGCTTGCAGTCAAAAAAAATATTTTTAAATTTAAACTTGCTAAAGTATTAGTGATTGATGGAGTAATTGATGCTGTTTCTGAAGCCCATCATTTATTTGAACACTTTAACAAGTCTAAAGAAACATTAGTTATTATTTGCCGAGGGTTCGAAGAAGAAGTAGTGAGCACTTTAGCGATAAATTATAAAAGAAAAACCTTAAACGTTATTCCTGTAGTAGTTCCGTCATCATTAGAAACTATTAATAGCTTGAAAGATATAAGCGTAGTCAGCGGAGTGGATTTAGTGTCTTCACTTAAGGGAGATTTAATATCCAGTATTGACCCTGCAGAAATAAAAAAAATCAATTCAATTATTTTAGAAAAATCTGAACTTACTATGTTTGAGTCTAGTACTAGTCGAGCAATAGATGCTCATGTTAATTCCTTACAAGAAAAAATTAAAGAGGAACATGGCCAAGATAAATTAAGACTTTTAGAAAAACGAATCGCTTCTTTAACCCCTAATATTGTTCATGTATCGTTAGGTTTACATTTAGGGGAGTTTCAAGGCTTAACTAAAGATCGTGTCTATAGTTTAATAGGCGTTGCCAATTCGGTTTGTTTAACTGGAATAATTACTATTAAAGATGAATTTAATTTCATTTCCGATTTTATTCCTAATAATAAAATTACAGCAGCTGGTCCATTTTTAGAGGGCGTTAAATTAGGCTTAAGTACAATTAAAATAATTAGAAATATTAATTCCACTATTATAATAGACAGATGAAAATAGAAATAATAGCGCTTGACAGTCTTAATTGGTTTTCTGGAAGTGGGGTTTTGTATAGTTTTTCTGAGATCATTGATGAAATAAAAAATCAGGAAAAACAAGGTATCGAGATTCATGTTGGAACTGATTCTGACCCTCATGGAAAGGCGTACGCTTTTGTTACTGGAATTGCTATTAGATGGCCAGGCCGAGGTGGAAAATATTGGTGGTGTAGAACCCGTATTAACTCTAAAACTTTTGGAAGTTTAATAGAGCGATTGCAGCTAGAAGTATTTCATTCTATTGAAATTGCTAGTATACTTCGCGAAGTATTCCCTAAACAAAGTGTTTTAGTACACGTAGACTGCAGTCCAGACCCTCATACTGCAAGTGGAAAATTTGCTAAGCAGCTTCAATCATATGCGCTAGGTATGGGTTTTCCAGTTTTAATTAAGCCTCTAAGTTGGGCTGCTAGTGCAGTGGCCGACAAGCATGCCAAAAAATCCTTTACATTACAAGAATATTAAATTCAATTTGAGAATGGAGATGTATATTCATGCCTAAAAGAAAAAGCACCACGCCCACAGGGCCAGCTCAAAAAGAAGTTGGGCAACTTGTTGTTAATATATTGGACCTCAACGCTGATAAAATAGTAGAAGTTTTAGTCGGCACATATAACGCGACTATGACTCATGAAGAGTTAACAAATCTATCTCGCTTGGTGAGGGGCACATGTGACCAGACCCGCGGATTAGCGTTGCAACAAGTAGTTAAACTTTATGATTGATTATGGAAGGAATAAAGCACATAATTGAGTGCCAGTGTATTCTTCCGCAATACAAGAATAAAAACAACCCTCTATTCCATAAGTTTGTGGTGTTTTCAGTAATGGAAAACGATCAAATTCAGCAGACTTATGCACAGTGCAATAACTGTGGAGTAGTTCATCAAATTACTGATTTATGCCGTTCTACTATACTGTCGGGAAAGGACGAAATTAGATCTATTTTAAGTGAAACTGAAATAGCTATGACGATACCTTCTGATTTGGCTCATATTTTAGAGTCATATTCCTGCGACCTAGCTACATGGCAGCACGTACAGTTTATTTATAATCAAGGCTTGTGGGGAGAGAAAATTATTCTTTTAAGAGAAGAAATTAATTCTGAAGTGGTGGGAAAGATTTTACTTTTAGAGGGTCCAAATAAATTTAAAATTGAACCTTTTGTATATGGAACTAGTATATCATGAGCAGCATTAAACATTATGGAAAAATTGCAGAAGAGACTAGACTAGAAGAAGCGATTAGGTCTCGAGAGATATGTGCAGAGATCTTAAAATTCGGTGTCTCTCAATATCAAATTGCTAAATTAATATATTTACTATCGCTTGAATTAGAAAATAACACTATGATGAAAGAGGTCGCTAGTGCAATTAATCCTTTACTAAATGAAGAAAAGGATAAAAATTCAAACAATATTATTTTAACTTGAGGTAATGATATGTCTAACCAGCTTTTAGATAGTTGGAGTGAGCTTAAAGTTCTTGTAGAAAGTCTAGAGCTTGATATGCACAAGCATGCTAATGGTAATGCTTCTGCAGGAGTTCGTGCAAGGAGGGGGCTACGACTTTTAAAAAATGAAGCGGCAACTCTCGTTAAGCTCAGTCTAGATGAACAAAAAGAAAGAAAACAATAAATTTTAAAGGGCCCGAAATGGCTTCGACGGAGTAGGAGAGAATGAGAGTGCAGGTGGTCTCACGAAATAGCCGACCTAAAATGCGGTTTCAAAAAGATAATTGCCAATAACAATAATCACTTCGAATCTGTCCGCTTAGCGGCTTAATCG
>CEPX01173891.1_pt1 | contig 11757 bp, 10 predicted proteins | sample 361361 | NCBI WGS metagenome assembly CEPX01 (sample SAMEA2619974, study PRJEB7988) | marine metagenome | biome: marine biome (ENVO:00000447); feature: mesopelagic zone (ENVO:00000213) & marine oxygen minimum zone (ENVO:01000065); material: "saline water (ENVO:00002010), including plankton...
CCCGCCGCCGCCGCCAACGACCATAACAAACACCGAATCCGGTTGATTTGTTGGAGGGCCAGCATCTGCAGCAGCAAAGCGATATGGATTGATGATGTTACTCATCTTTTAATTATAATATCCTAGCAACCAGCATTTTAGCCCCTTGGCACTGCCGCTGGAATCAGCAGAATCAAGTGCGACGACAACAAAAGAGTCTTCATCAAGCTGAAAAGTATCCTCAGTGCCCATCCCGTCTTGGCTCTCATTATCAAACCCGGCACTGCTCACTTCAGTGGTAAAGCTGCTCGACGTGAATGTTATCGCATTGGACTCGGCCAGAAGACTGTCCGCTGACGAGGGCGCGGTGCTGGAGGCGTCGCTTGTGTACCGCACATTCAAGTCATAATCATTGCTCGTATCCTCCTCCGCAAAACTGAACTTGATCTGGGTCAACATCATTGCACGGGGGATCATAATGGTAATCAGGTCGCCCTCGTCACTGTCAGTTATCTCAGTCGATTCATCCGAGCAGGCAACGCCGATCTCGGCTGGAGGCATGATTTTCTTCTCGTCCCCACCGTCAGTGACCATTGCCAGAAAGTCACCTGAAGTCCATCCGGTCGCGTCATCGAACGTGCTATCAGTAAGCCCACCAAGGTCGAGGCTCAGGGTGTGGCTAATGTCTTCGCCGCTGGTTGCCCCAGTGGAACTAATGCCGGTTCCCCCGGTAATATCCGCAACATAATCACCTGTCGTGTCAGTCCCAAGCGCATGGGCATGGCTGCTCGCCGCCGCTCCGATGTCACTTAAAACCTCACTCGCAGAACGCCCCTCAACGGTTGTCCCGTCGATTCGCAGGAAATCATCATCCACCACCCCGGTGCCGAATGTTGGGACTTGATATTGCGATATTCCATTGTCAACAGCCAACTCGGTGGTGTCTATCTTCAGGCCACCATTGGATTTAATGTCAGTGCTAAACTCAGTACCCGAAAGATCAAGACCATCGCCTGCCGTGTAGGTGGTGTTGGTATCTGTAACTGTATTTGAAATTGTTACCGTACCGTCTGCTGTTGTTTCGCAAGTGATTCCTGTTCCTGCTGTGAACATTAAATCATCACCTTGAGTTATGGTTGTGGCATTGGTATCAGTTGTTGCTGATACTGTGAATCCACTGCCCATCGTATTGGTGTCTGTTCCGTTCGATGCAGAAGTGATTCTCCCCTGCGCGTCCACTGTTAGGTCGGCGTTGGTATAGCTCCCGGCAGTAACCGCAGTGTTATCAAGGTCAAGCGTGATGATGCCGCTGGATGTAATTGGGCCACCTGAGTCAGTCAGCCCTGTGCCGCCATCCACAGCTACGCTTGTAACCGTCCCTGAGCCGGACGGTGCCTGCCATGAGCAGGTGCCATCACCGTCTTCGCGGAGGAACTTTGAGCCGCCGGTTTCCCCGGTGGACTTTACTTCTGTGCCCTCAAGATCGCACGTCACGGTGGCTGAATAATCACCGGAAGCAGTGTTCGTCTCGGAGTCAATAGAGATGCCCGTTCCTGCGGTGAGATCAACCCCCGTCATGTCGCCCGTGTTGGTCGTGTACCCCTGCGCGATTACAAAATCATATATCTGGTCACCTGTTGCCAGTGCAGTACCGCTATTGGCAACCGCAGCAGTCTTTGCTCTTACCGTTCCGCTACCATCGCTTGCGCTTAATTCAATAGTGGCATCATCAACCGCAACCTCTATCTCGTCTGCCGCTGCCGTGATTCCATCCCCTCCCACAACATTAAGGGTTGCGTCCCCGCTAGTTGCACCGCCGGTTAATCCCGTTCCCGCAACTACGCTTGTTATGTCGCCTGATCCGCCTCCAGAAACAGCAGCCCATGATATATCTGTGCCGTCCGAGGTAAGCACATGAGTGTCGGCACCGATGGTTAGCTCTGATGTCTCTGCGCTGCTGTTGCCAATAATCACGCTTCCGCGAGCCAGATTTACCAGCTTAGATGTGGTGACGGCCTCGTCCGCAATAGTCAACACACCGTCACCCGTCACATCCCCGGTGTGAGTGGCGTTAGTGACTTTTGCCGTGTTCGCTGTAATCGCAGAGGCTTGCCCAGAGCTAATCGTAGTTGTATCCCCAGCCAAGGCTGTCGAGCTTGTTGTTCCAAGGACCAAGGTCGTGTACCCCTGACCGGTTACAAAGTTATAAATCTGATTGCCGTTAGCGAGGGTGGCCGCGCCGTCAGTAACGGCAGCCGTCTTCGCCTGCACTGTGCCGGAGCCAGAGGATGCAGATAACTCGATCGTGGCATCATCAACCGCCACCTCAATCTCGTCTGCATTGGCCGTTATGCCATCACCGCCAATTACGTTGAGCGTTGGGTTGACCGTGCTTGTGCCGCTCTGGGTCATGCCTGCCCCGGCGGTGACGCTTGTTACCGTTCCTGCCTCGCCCGGAGGCACTGTCCAGCTACCATCAGAATCCAGATATTTTCCTGCCGCAGCATCGCCAGAGGACGGTGCCGGGACAAGGCCAGCAGAGCCGCCGCTGCCGCTGTCACCGTTAAAATCACTATAGGTGGTGTCGGTGTCTGCTGATGTTATCGTGACTGAATCGCTGGAAGTAGTCAGGGTGACGTTTGTGCCGCCAACCAAGGTCAGGGTGTCCTCGGCGGCATCAGCCGCGCAGGTTGTCTGCCCGGAAACAGCAACATTTGAAAATGCGTTCTGGTTGGCTTCGCCGGTATGCGTTTGGGCATCAACGTATGTCTTTACTGCCTTGGCCGTTGGGAAGGCCGTGTCCAGATTGTTTCCAGCGATACCCTCGGCATCATTGACCACTGCCGCCGCCGCCATGTCGGACACCGCGACATTACTAATGAGGTCATCAACAGTAATCTTCTTGGTAGTCCCCGTCAGCCCGTGGGTCGTGTCCGATATGTCAACTACAGGGAGTACGTCAGACGCATTAGGTGTCTCCGAAAGCTGCGTTAAACTGCTAATCTTTTTGTCAGCCATGACTTACCTCCCTGCTAAACTGTTATCGGTTGTAGGCAATAACTTCCCCGGCACTTAATGTGATGGTGGAGAACTGCCCGTAAATTGATACCCCGGATTTAAGCAGCGTGGGCTTACTTGTGATGTTACCGGTCAATGTCGTGAAGGCGGTGCTGTCACTTGTGGAGGTAATCATGTACCAATCGCCCGTTGTTTCGCTAGTATCAGAGATTACCTCGCCTCCCCTGTTGCCAAGGTCATGTTGTTTGATGTTTGCATTCATAGTTTTAATAAGTTGATACGTTTACTCTCTCCACCTGACCCTGCTGTCGCAGGAGTTTATCTGCCTCCATTATCATCATTGATTCAGCCGCCGCATCTGCCTGCATCGCCAACTCGTTGTTGCCAATTGCCCTCAAGTAATCTGCGTAGGTGCCCCGGATCAGGTAATTCTGGAAGATGTACGGGACATTAACAGTGTCCCAGCTAGATGCCATTGTCGTCGGGCTTTCCCCGGCGGTGGTGGCAGTGTTGGCATCATAAAATTGACCACCAAAATAAACTTGATCGCCTGAAGCGTAAGCAGTGGTTCCACTGTAGTTATCGCCTGTGAGTTCCGGCCTGCGCTTGCGGAACTTCAGCCATACCTTGTTTACGTTATCCAGTACCTGGACACCTGTGCTGGAGAGAAGATAGCTGTACTCCTTGTTCGCCGTGAGGTTGCGCGGGTCTTTCTTGAAGACGCCAAGTGCCTCGGCAATGGCAGTCTCACCGGACTGGGCGTAGGCTATGTAGCGATCAAAGGGAACTAGTTCCGTCCAGTAAGAACTTGATTGCGGTGTGATACTACCGCTTGATGTATGAGCAGCATAACACCAGTAATATTTGTCATCGACATCGTATCTAGATTTATCTCCAGCGACGTAGGCTGTGCCGGTGACCCAATCGTCTCCACTTGGAGCCTCACTAGACTCCCCCCACTTGGTGTTGTCTGTCGGTAGGTTCCCGGTATTGGAACCAACCGTGGCGAAGTAATACTTGTCCTCCGGTACATAATAAACCTCCGTGCCTGCGGCATACGTTGTTGAACTATCCCATAAGGCACGGAACGTCCGCTTGTCGTACCCCAATGTGTCCGGCCAATAGCCGGATTCCCAAGCCAAGGCTAGGCGTCCGTCCGCCAAGTCCCTGATCCGGGCAAATTCACTTGTAGACAGGTTATCCCTGTCGAGTCCTGCGAGTTGGGCTACACCCTGCAAGACCCTCGCAAATGTAAGTTTCCTCATTTATAGACCTTTACCTTGCGCCCTGTTCTGGTTGGGATGAAATCGTTGTCGCCAGTGAAGCCCACCATGATCTTGCCGCTTCTGGTCTTTACACGGCATTCCGGGTTGTCCCGAAGGAAATCCTTCTTGAACTTCTTGTCGTTCCAGCATTCCTCCCCCTCACGGTTACTCCAGTAAACCTTGGCCATCGTGGGAACACGCATCTTCAGTTCACCAAGTCCCTCGCAATAGCGGTACTCCTTGGAGTTGCTGTCCATCGCAATCTGCTTGGCTTGCGCCCTTGCCTCCTGCGCCTGATTAAAGACCCTCTGCCGGAGGATTTCTGTCACATTGTGACGTTGTCCATCCGGCAAAGAGTTGATTGCTTCTTCAAGCATATTAGCTACCCAAGTCGAACTTGCCGTGCGCCAATGGATTGTGGACGATCAATGCCGCCACAGCCTCAATCATGCGGATTGGGCCACCACCTGCGTCTGGGAGTTCCTTCACTTCAGGTAGTTTCCCGTAGCGAAGCTCGATGCCGCTCATGTCCAGTACATGACCGTCAGTCACTGCTGGCATGTAGTTACTTGGCACCAGATCAACGGTGCCAAAGTCGCCAACGAACTGGTCGAGGGCGAACGTCACGGACTTGCCTTTAGCTGGCGAGAACGTGCGGATTTGTGTGGCTGGCGTGGAGGTTGTTGAACCTTCAGATGCCGTGCGGATACCAGTAAGGCGATCCGTCAAGCCGCGCTTGAGCGTGGAACCACAGGGCATCATAAAGTTCTTCATGCTACCTGTTTCACTCCAGATGCTCTTTAACACGTTCTGGACAGTTGTGTCCGTAATGTTGGCAGTCGTTGCCGTGGTTTCGATACTTGCGGTTGGCGTGCGGAACGCAGCCGGAACCTGCAAGACAGACCCACCAGCGGTGCTAATCCATGTTGCCAAGCCTTTGGTCAGGTAAGCTGTGGAGCTACCTGCATCAAGCTGTGCGTCATTGGCTGACAAGCATGTCAGTTCCATATCGCGCTTTAGCTCGACGAGCTTCTTCGCGATGCCAGCACTTAACTCATCCTTGAGTCCCGCAACATTGGAAATTTCCAATGCCAACGGAGACACGCGGATGGTGCGCCGGAAGATTTGCACATAGTTCTGGAGTATCGCACGGTTAACACCCGGATTCTCGTAGGATGAAACATCTGAACCATCCACGGTTCCTGTACTGACGGCTGCCGCGTAGGCATCCCCCTGCCAAGACATCAATGTGTTACCCGGTTTACTCCCCTTTTTTGCTGTGCTCACTAACGGGGTATCATGGGCATCAACTAGACTTATTAAGTCAGCCAGGTCCTCACGTTTTCCCGTTTGTGAAATCTCAAATAATTGAGCCATTCTGTTCTACTCCTTTCTGCTGCTATAACTTTTCTTGTGCAGCAAACACTTTCGTTAATTCTTCTACTCCCGGTGAAGATTGAAACGCCTCCATCGCGGCGGCTGAACGGGCTGCTGTCGGGTCTACTGGCGCAGGTTGTGAAGCTGGAGTTGTCGGTTGGTCTGGTGCCTTGGGCACCGCCTTCTTCTGCTCCGGCTTTTTCCCCTTGTTCATTCGCAGTAACTGTCCGGTCATTGCGTCCCCCACCACCAACTTGTAGTTGGGTTTCGCCATCAACTCAGGAAACGCTCTCAGGGCCATCGTGGCTTCCTGAAACTCGCTCGATGCCTTGTCCTTCCACCACGGGTAGGATTGCAGCACCTCCGGTTCCAGTGCGTCACGGGTTCTGATGAACTCTGCCCGATCTGGTAGTTCCCAGCGTATTGCCTTTGAGGCACTTCGCCTAAACTCCTTCATCTGGTCAGCGTCGTACTCCATCACGCCATCCTTGGTCTTGAGTTCCGCCCCTTCAGGGTTATCCTCTGCCCACTCCAGGACCTGCTCCTGGTCCAGTAGTGCTTTTCGCACGTCGTCCATGCTATTAAGCGCGGCGTAAGGATTAGCTTCAGTGGGTTGCGCTACGATCTCCTCGGCTAACGGCTTTTCCTCCAGTTTAGCCTCCAGTTCAGCGTTGCGCTCCTCAAGCTCCTTGCGTTTGCGTACTTCCTTGCCGATGCGCTTGTTAAACTTTTCCTGTTGTTCAGGAGTTAACTCAGCAGTCGGTTCAGCCTCCGCTTCAGTCGTTTCTTCTTCTTGGGAAAGAACGTCTTCACCCTCCTCCTTTTCCTCGACATCCGCCGGGGGGTCATCAGGTGATTCACTCTCCTCCTTTGGTTCTTCCGGTTGAGGTTCCGGCTCGTCGTCGCCTGCGAGGCTTTCCTTTAGCAATTCAGCCAAGGCTATCTCGTCCATTGGTTCCAACGGTTCCACGGTTTTTACAGGGCTTTCCGTTTGCCCCTCGTTTGTGTCTGCCATGCGATTTTAGGGAGCCTGCAAGTTGCTCTGATTAATCAGCGTTTAATCATTCAAGACAACGAGTTACGCAGAAACTGCTGCCGTTAATAATTAGATGAATTTGAAGGGCACAAAAAAACGCCCCGCTTCCCAGCGGGGCAGGAGTGGGCGGAAGTGGGCAGGAGTGGGTTCTATTTCCTGTTCAGGATTGCCTGTTCTCGAAGGAATTTAAGGTGGCTCCTGAACTCTGCAAGGGATGCAGCTTTGCCTGCCTGATACTGGCGTTGTTCATTGGTCAGGTCAGCCGCCAGTGCCGTGTCGCACTCCACCTCCTGTATGAAGGCAAGTTGCTTTAGCACTTCATCCCAAAGTTCATTGCGTCCCTCCCATTGGAAGGCAGTCCAGTTCACTTCGTCGCTCATCCCATTGACATTGGCTTGGTGCCGATGCGTCCCACCTGCTTGTTCTGTTGTTGCATGATTCCCATTTGAAGATTTTGCTGATAGCGTTTCATTAGCTCGCCAAACATCTCGTCTGCCTGCAAGGCTTCACCCACCTTGGGATTGTTGGTGGCTATCTCCTGCGCCATCTGGAGCTTGGTGCTTGCCGCTGGATCGTTGCTGGCATCTGCGTAACTGGCTTCAAAGCCAAGGAGCATCTGGGCGATGTCCCGTTTCACATCGTTATACATCTTCTGTGATGCCGCTGCCTCGTCCACCAGCAGTTCATCGGCTGATTCAGGAGCTACTGCCCGTAACGCCTTGTCCACCAGCTTCACACGGTCTATCCGTCCGGCTGCGTCAAGGGTTCCGGCGATGGTGCTGATGGCGTCGAGCTTCTGCTTCACCAAGTCACTGTCCAGTTCCGCTACGTTAAACTTCAGGATGAAGTCAAACTGGTGGGCATCATGGCTGATCGCCTGTGCCGCCTGTGCGCTGGTGACCCGCACCAGTTCGTCCAGTGAATAATACTGGATACACAGGCGGAACACCTGACGGTACACCTCTGTCCATCCCCTTAACCACTGGTTCACCATGCGCTGTTGCTTCATCTGGGTAACAGCAGGCGGAATGCCCTTGTTGGGGCGTCCAAAGTATTCGTCTGCCTGCAAGCCTACAGCTTCTATCAGGCTAAAGGCAGTCGTGGGTGGACGACTGGGTGGTTGCAGGAACTGGTAGTCTCCGGGTTTCGTCACGGGCAACTGTACCGCTGGGCCAATCTTGTTACTCATGCCCATGCGCTTGTTCACCTGTATGGGCGGGAGTGTCTCAAAGCTTGTTGAGTCAAATACGCTGTCCCGTTGTGCCTTGAGTTCCTGCTGCCATGTCTTGGCAATCTCGGATACACCACGCGACTCAGTGATGCGCCTTGCTACATGTTCACGCTTGAACAGGACGAAGGGGTACTGGTTGTGCGCGTAGTCCAGCATCTCATGCTTGGCGTACCCGTCATCACCAGACAACGTGGGGCACATGATGGTGTACCAGATTCCGGGGACTCCATCGGAATCGAGTTGACGTGTGTATGCCCATACTATCTCCACCAGGTTATCCCTGCGCTCCACAGAGTTGCTGGAAAGTACGCTGACGGCTTGGCTGATGTCATTGTAGCTGATTGATTTACCCTTGGTCTTTAATGCAGCTTCCACGAACTTGGCGTCCCAGCCTTCATCCGTTACCTTGCTCCGTAGTTCCACTTCGGTCAGGAAGTGGCGACGGTAAATCACCCGTGCTTTCTGTAGGTCGATTGTTTCAGGTGGGAACAGGATGTCGTCATAAGGCTTTAGGGCGACAATGGATGCCTGATTGGAGCATAAGTAGGGGACAGGGAAGGTTGTTCGCCCTGTCTCACGCAGTTCCTTCACCAGTTTACGGGCAGGGCGTTTCTTTAACCCCGGTACATTGTCCATCAGGATGTCCGCTACGTCACTTTCACGGGCAGGTTCATTGATCATTCCGGGCAATGACGCCAGTAATGTCTCCGGGCCAGCCTGCTGGGACATGGCAGTCACGTCGTCCATCGTGAACTCCTGTGTCTTCAGGGCACTCTGCTGATCCCAGCCGACAAAGGCTGCTGACCAGCCGTAGCCCACCATGTATTGCGCGAGCATCTCTGACTCGGAGGTCAGGGTGTTGTGCAGCTTGTTCTTCACCCAGTTCACCAGTGTCGTGGCTGCGGCTGCGGGTTCAGTGTCGTTAAGCTCCACGCCTGATACCGTAAGGGATGCACGTTGCTGCGCGATACTCAGCATGTCCACGCAGTCGTTGATGATCGAGTCGGCCAATGGAATGCGCGTGTCCGATGCGCCATCCCACGGGAAGGCTTGGGAGCCTTCACCCATGTACTCGTCATGTTTCTTGCCGTCATCAGACTGTCCACTCCAGCGCATGTAGCGGGTGTTGTCCGCGTCACTGGTGCGCTCGATGGTGAAGCCGTCGTTCATGCTTCGCCGGAACTCTGATATGAGTTCTGGTATGTCCGGTGTGGTCGTGTGTTTAGCTAGTGCGTCTTCCATTGTTGTCCTCCTTTAATCCTAAATGTTCCACTAAATCGTCACGGTAAAAACGATGATACCCCCCTAACATAGTATAGACGCGCACAACACCGCTCTTTCGTAACTTATTGAGATACTTCTTGCTCATGCCCGTCAAGTCAGATGCCTGTGAGACTGTCAGTAGCGGTGGGTAGCCTTGGGTTAGCATTGGCCGGTTCTCAAATCTATGCCTCTCTTGGTTATTGAATCCTCCAGCTTTCTCCTGAAGACCTTGCCTACCCCACGGTATTTCATAATTCCATCCAGTCCATCAGTGATTATTGTACTGCAAAGGTCTTCAATGGGCACCAGTCTGCTTTGTCTAGGAAGCTCTTTAATTGCCTCCTGTATCGCAAGTTTCAGCTTGCTGTTCTTGGGTTTCACCATCTTGCTCCAGCGGGTCAGGCAGTAGACTCCCGCAGGGGTGATCTGATACCATGTGCCGCCGTTGAAGTCTTGCGTGGCAATGAGGTTGTTACGGAGTAATCCGCATAAGGATTCATTTAATTCATAAATGTCTATCCCTGTCCGGCTGGAAATACGGTCTATGTCCGGGCATAACTTGTATTTCTGGAGGAACTTCAGGATTACCTTGTCCTGTTCCCCCAGTGTCACCAGCTTCTCCCATTGCGGGGTGGGCATGGGGCGACTGGCGTTCGCCTGCTTTTTCTCCAGCTTGCGCCGGAGGTCAGCCAGTTCGTCAGCGTGGGCACTTTGGTGCGCCAGCTTCCATTTGTGTTGGTCCTGGCTTCTTGTAGCTTTCTCCTTCTTTAAGTCACTCTTTAGTTTTGCAAAGTCCTTTTCAAATTTTTTGCGAAGTTTGTCCCACACAACAATGCACTCGGCCAGTTGGGCGTCAGCTTTCTTCTTTTCCTGATTGGTCTTTAGGGCTACCTCCATCCAATCTATTTCATTTATGTCCATAAATTAATAACTCCCTCCTCCAACTGCTGCGAATGTCTCGTCGGCATGGTACATGGGTGCCGCCTGCATGACGTAGCGAAGACAATCACATGGGTCTTTGAACGCATTCTTGCCACCACCTGCCGGGGTGTACTCCTTTAGACTCTCTATCAGGTTGCCGCAGTCACTGGAAATATACAGGCGGGGTTCGTTGGCGGTTGTAATGGGTTCCTCCGTATCGTAGTCCAGTGCCTCATTGATGATCTCTATGCCCTCGTCAATGTGCTTGCCTGATGCTGGCTCAAATTCCTCCTCACGATCACCAAGGGCTTCATTGCAGTAGTCTATCAGGGTGTCATCATCAGAGGACGCCACGGATGAAGCGGCTGCACGGGAGTCTATCAGGCGCATGAAGATTTTCTCGTCACCCTCTTGTCTCAGGTATTCCTTGACGTAACTCCCTGCACCCATGCCCTGCGAGTCTGCGGCTGGCCCCTTGATGCCTCCGGGTTTATCCCCCGGTAACGCCCATTCACCATACTCCTTCAGGGCAGGGGATTCACGGTAGACAAACAGCCTGCCATCAGGGGTTGCACGGAGCCAGAGAGCGAACCATGCCCTCGCCGCAGCAAAGTCCACCACCATGTAGTTGGTGCCTTCCTCTGGGATGTCTTCAGGTGATACCATGTGCGCCTTGCTGAACTTGGGGAAGTAGTTGCCACTGGTCTTCTCGCACCAACCATAGAAGCGTATCTTCTTCTGGACACTGGATTCACTGGATAACGCCTTCTCCATCGAGTCCAAGGGTTGGAATGGATTAAAGTCTGTATGGAACCAGATGACTGCACTGTCCTCCCTCATGCACTCTGCTGTATAAGGCATACAACCCGCCGGAACACCGGGGACGTGTACCTTGTTCTCCTCCAGTAAATCTGCCTTTACCCCACTCAGGAACTTGCACCCACCCTGAAAGGCGGACAGGGTGTTTGTCCATCCGGTAATGGGGGTGGCAGTTATCAGGAGTTTACCCCGGCGTGTCACCAGTCGGTAGGCTGCTGTCTCCACCCAGCTAAAGGGCACCAGTTCGTCAAACCATATCAGGTCAGCTTCCATGCCTTCCAGGATGTCCGGTTGCTGACTGTAATGATTAAACCAACACTGGGAGCCGTTGGGCAGGACAAAGGTTGACTCACTGAAACCATTCTTCACCGTGTAACTTACGTTGGTCGTCTTGGTCTTCCTCGGTTTACGCCATTGCGTGGGGAGCATGTTATACACAGCCGGTTGCTGGTCGCGTATGCTGGACTGGGATGTCATGGAGAACGCCACTACCCTTGCTCCCTTCTTTTCCACCATCGTTCGCATGAGATACTTGGAGGCGAACATGGTCTTGCCACTACGGTTACCCCCCGACACCAAAAGCCTGTCGTATTTATCCAGTAAATCATCGGCTACTCCCCAGTGGTTGAGTTGGTGCGTGTGCCAGTCCGCTTGGAGGTCGCCGTAACCATTGCACGGGCGCATTCCCACACCACAGCTATAGGGTTCCTCACGGGCAAGGGCGATCCATTGCTCCCTTTGCTCCAAGTCCTTGCGTACCTGTTCCTCGCCCAGTTCCTCAATGGCTTTCCTAGCCATCTCACGGGTCGGGGCCACCCAGTGCGGGTGAGGCGTGGGTTCCCAATCAT
>CEPX01051724.1_pt1 | contig 11756 bp, 28 predicted proteins | sample 361361 | NCBI WGS metagenome assembly CEPX01 (sample SAMEA2619974, study PRJEB7988) | marine metagenome | biome: marine biome (ENVO:00000447); feature: mesopelagic zone (ENVO:00000213) & marine oxygen minimum zone (ENVO:01000065); material: "saline water (ENVO:00002010), including plankton...
GATGTTAAATCTTGGATAAGAAAGTGGGGAACTAAAAAACAAAGAGAAAAATATATTAAACAAAGGAGGAAAAAATAAAATGGTAATAAAAAGTTTTGGATGGAAAATTGATACAATCGGTGGTAAGAAATATTACAGGGTAGTAACTACACATTTAGGAATAAAAGATTTTAAAACAGAGAAAATGGCAAGAAAGTTTATGAGTAGATATAAAAGTAAATATGGGATGGTTTAAAGATGGGTGGAAAAGAAAAGATCAAGGAATTAAAAAAAGAATTGGCACAATATAATAAAAAGGATAAGAAGAGATTAAAAGTTATTAAGGATCAACAAAAGATTGCAGATCTTAAAAAACAGATCAGAGCAAAAAAATATGGAGGCCTTATACAAGTTAGCAAAAATCTTAAAGGAATGGGTAAAAGGTTATTCCGACCAATTCCTGGTTCACCAGCACTATTTGGAGAAGTTGGAAAAGATTTAAGTAAACCAAAAAACAGATTGAGTAATTTACAAATAGAGAATATTAGAGATAAAAGAAAGAAAGGGAAGTTTATATTTTAATGAAACAAGAACAAGAATATCAAATTATAGATTCCAATGATTTAAATGAAGAATCTATAAATATTCCTAATCATCTTAGGCCTGATAATGGAGAATTGTATAAGTTTATGTTAGAGAGTACTCCGCTTATTGAGGAGTTAGAAAATACTTTAAAAGGTAAGAAGCCAGTTCAAGGAGAAAATAATACTATTGTTTGGATCAGGCCAGAAGAAATTGAAGAGGGATTATTGCCTGATCAGATGGTTGATATGATTGTTGCAAGTATGCGTTTTATTCTTAGTCCTCAAGTCGTATTAGGTAATTTGGAAAAGGATGGTATTTCTAAAACGTGTCATGGGCTTATGACAGAATTTTCTAATTATATAACACTTAGTTTTATGAATTATCCAACTATAAAAAAACAGCATTTAGGAATTGTTATGCAGAACGTGAGTATTATTATTGAGAGTAATCTTAGTAGGGCTTGGAAGTCTAAAACGTTTCAGAATATGAGTACTAGTATGCAACATAATGAGCAGGTTGTAAGTGATGGAAAAAATAAGGGGTGGGTTTAAATGGTTGCGTTAATTGATAATTTGGTTGCTGATTTCGGCCCCAATCTTGTTAAGATGGGGCAGATAGCACAAATATTATTAGTTCTTACAATAATTTTTGGTGTGGCTATAGGTATTTATATTCTTATGAAGTATAGGCAGTACCAATGCGTTATTAAAATGAAGAATAGTTCTAAGATAAAGAAGGATTTTGCTATGCGTGTCGTTGAGGATGGTGTTACTAAACTCAAATTTTTATTTAGAAAAACAAGAACTCCAATTCCTCTTGATAAATATATTTATGATTTTAAAAGAAAGCATATTATTCTTTTTGAACAGGATGCTTTAGGTAATCTTACTCCTGCTCCGTGGTTAAATAGTGAGCCTCATGTTCAAGCTATTCCTCAAGATATTTGGTTTTGGAATTTACAACAACAAGAAAAGATAAGGGAGAGGTATAGTACTAAGAATGAGTTTATGGAGAGATACGGACAGATATTAATTACTGGTATGTTTATTGCTGTTATGTTTGTTATTTTCTTAATCTTATTGAATAAGATTGAAATTGTTGCTAGTGCTTTACAAGGTAGCGTGATTGAAGCTAAAAAGTTTGCGGTTCAAACGATAACATGAAAAAATGGATATGGATATTGGTGATAGTAATGATGAGTAGTATGGTTATAGGAGAGGTAAGTATGAACTTTTTAACTAAAGGGTTTTATGGGTTACAATGTTACGAGTGGAGATACTGGTTCAATAAATGTGGGGTTCGAGGTGGTTGACTTGGTTTGGCAAATAGCAGTTATTGGAGGGCTTGTAAGTTTTTTTGTGGTTTTTATAGTGTTAGGTATTTATTTTGGAAGAAATGAAAACTACCATATGGTGTATTCTTACTTGTTCTTTTTATTTGGGATGATTTTTTTAATGGTTACGTCTTATGTTATGAATGTTATTGTAGTTACCTATACAACTGATGCAGGACTTATTAATCTTATGGGTAGCGTGTATAGGGGGGTTTTATGGGTTACAATGTTTATTATGGCATTAACAATACTTAGTTTTGTGAAAAGTGCTTTAATTAATCCTTTTATTGAAAAAAGAAAGGATAGAGGTATGTGGGAGTATGAGCGGTAGTACCATAATTATTAGAGTGAGTAAAGATTTTGATAAAGTCATAAGAGAAATTGCGAAAGAATATGCTAAGAAAACAAAGAATCAAAAACCAAACATTTCGTTAAGCACGAAAATTTTAAGTAAGAAACTTACTTATAATAAGAATATATGGAAATTATGAGAAAAAAAGGAAGTATTCAGGATATGGTATTCATTCCGATAGTTATTTTGGTTTTAGGTATTGTGAGTATTGCTGCTTTTATGGCTATGAGTAAGATTAATGATCAGATGCAAAGTATGGATAGTTTAAGTGGTACTACTAAGCATATTATGGATCAGAATACTAAAAATATGCCTGGTACTTTTGATGCTGTTTTTGCTTTAAGTATGTTTTTATTGACTTTGATGGCTATTATTAGTGGTTTTTTTATTAGAACGCACCCTGCATTTTTTTTAGTGAGTATATTTTTGTTGGCCATGATTGCAGGGGCTAATGCTATTTTAAGTAATGCTTTTGAAAGTTTCACTAATGATTCGGAGATAGTTACTTATAGTGCTGATTTTCCAATGACTACTAGTCTTATGGGTAAATATCCTATTATCATATTGGTTTTGAGTATTTTACTTGCTATCTTTTTGTATAGTAGGGGTGGGGAGATATGAAAAAGGCATGGGTGTTATTGTTTATGGTACTTATTATTCCTAGTACTTATGCTGCTCTTTCAGATGGTCTTGTTGTTCAGTATACTATGGATGATGTAGATACGGATGGGACAACTATGGTAGATAAAAATGGCCTCTATAATGGAACTTTAGCAGGGGGAATAGTAACAGGAGAAACAAATTGCTTTCATGGTGGAGAATGTTATTATTTTGCAGGTGGAGATGATAGATCAGATATAAATGATATAGACGCACACTTACCTTCTGATGGAAGCTATACATTTATGTTCTGGTTTAAGATGAATGAATCTCTTACCTCCTCATCAGGTCTTAGACATTGGATGGGTAGTAAAAAATATAGAATGTCTTATGATGTACCAGGATGGTTAAACGGAGGACTTATTGTAGGGAACTATGATGGGAGTGTACATTTTGCAGGAGTAGCAATAGACCTTCCTATAGGCACAGAATTTATGATGGCAGGAACTTTTAATACAACAGATAATAACCTGACATTTTATATGAATGGAACAAAAATAGATACAGGAACAGGAACTTATAGTGGTGCAAATGAGTTTACCATAGGACAACACCCAGTAGACGGAGGGGCTGTAGTAGGATGGATGGACAACGTACTAGTATGGAATAGAACACTTACCCCAGAAGAAGTAACGGAAATGTGGAATGGGGCAGAACCTTTAGGTGTTACTATTAACGTTCCTGATTTTGTTACTCCTACTCCTGCTGATGGTGATAGGAATAATACTAATGTTACTATTAATATGACTTGTGGCAACGCAGATAGGCTTAGTTTTTGGATGGGAACAAATAACCCTCCAACTTCTTTAATACTTGATAATGGAACTACTTTTTCATTTACTACAAATTTTAGTGTGGATGATACTTATTATTATCAAGGTAATTGTTATAATACTACTACTGGGGAGAGTAGTGATAATACTAGTGCGAGAAGTTGGGTTTTAGATACAACAATTCCTACTATAACTCTTAATGCTGCTAATGGTTTTAACACCACAAACATGAGTTTGGATGTGCAATACCTTACTGCTCTTAATCTTGATATTACTTTTGCAGATAATAATGAGCTTTTCCTTGCTCTTATTAATATTACTAAGGATGGCGTTATGTTTTTTAATTATAGTAATAGTAGTATGGAAGCTGACCAAACAAGTTTTAATTATGTGAATACTATAAATACGAGTAGCTGGTTAGAGGGTATTTATCAAATAAATATTACGGTTGCTGATAGTCATACTGCAAGTAAGATTGAGGATTATGATGTTTTTAAAACTTCTTCAAGAATCAGGTTTGATACTGATGAAGGAATAAGAATTGAAATAGAGGATGTGGAAGCTATTTCTACATCTACTAATAAGAAAATGGATAGGTATGATTTTGGTTTTAATTATACTGTTGAGAAAAAGACGAGAACGTACATATTAGAAAGTGATCATCGTATTGTTTATAAGCCTTCTAGTAAGTATAAAGGACATTTTATAATATGGAATCCTAATACGCAAAGTGGTAACTGGGTAGACTTTGAAGGATTAGACGGGGATTATTTTGTAACAAAAATATCCGATTATACTTATACTATTAATTTTGTTAATATACCGAGTAAGAAAAATGTTGTTTTTGAAAGTGTAGGAAGTCTTAATACAGATCAGATTCAATATAGTTGGTATAAAGGAAATTATACTGAAATTTTTACTGCTTCTGTTGCTGAAACGTTCCCACAAACATTTTTTATAAATGTAAGTAGGAATACTACTTATATTAGTGATGTGAGTGCAACGTTTTTTTATAATGAATCTCCTATATCTGCAACAAAAACAACTTTTGATGTGGATTTCCAATTTAGTGCAGATGTTACTATACCTGATGTAACTGGTTCAGGATCGTTTTTGTTTTGGTGGGAATTAACTATTGAACAAGAGAATGGATCTACGTATTCTTTTAATACAACTGCTGTTAACCAATCAGTTTTAGAAAATAGTTTATTAGTTAATGTGTTTCACCAGGATGATTTAAATGGTTTGCCTAATGTAACTATTTTTTTAAATGGTGTTAACCAAACAGAAAATATTACTTTAACTAATAATACTTGGAATTTGAATAGTATTAATGTGGGAGAGTATACTGTTAAGGTAACTAAAGATTCTTTTGAGGATAGCCATTATTTTATAACTATTGAAGATAATGTTACGAATGGGCTTAATGCTTATATGATGCCTACAGCTAATAATACTGATGTGTTAGTTACTATAACGGATGGGGATGATGATGCGGTTGTTAATTCAGAAATTAGTTTGCAGCGTTTTTATCCTACCAAAAATGCTTTTTTGGTGGTGGATCAATATAATTCTGATACGAACGGGCAGTTTTTAGGTCATGTACGTTTAGAAGATACGGAGTATATTTTTTTGATTAAGAATAGTGCTAATACTATTTTAAGAGTTACCGAGAGAAGTTTTATTTATAGTACTTCTCTTAATTTAAGAACTATACAATCTAGCAGTTTAACTACTTATAATGAAATTAGGAGTATTCAGAGTAATATTTCTTATGATAATTCTAGTAGTCAATTTACTTTTTTCTTTAGTGATACTAATAATATTGTTAGAGAGGGGTGTTTAGCTGTTGATCAGTTAAAGCCAGGGGGGAATGTGCAAATTTGTAATAATTGTGCGAGTGGTACAAGTGCTACTATTACTTGTACGGTAACTGATAAGACAGGGCAGTATTTAGCTAGAGGGTATATTAATACTGTTGAAAGTAGTCCTAGTTATACTCATATGATTAATAGTATGATTCATAATTTTGATAACGCTTTTAAAACGTTTGGAAACATGGGTTTACTCATTAGTTTTATAATGGTTGGAACTTTAGGATTATTAGCTGTTATTAATCCTGCTGTAAGTGTTTTTGCAGCATTATTAGGATTAATATTTAGTGTGATAATAGGTATTGTATATCTTAGTTATTTACAAATTATTGTTATAATTATTATAGGATTTTATTTTATTGTGAGGATGAGGACATAATGGCTAATGCGTTAAGAAAAATTATTATAAGTTTGATTATTTTTAGTATTGTTTTTGTAGGTATGACACTTATTGTAGGAGAAATGGCTAATAGTTATGAAATAAATGTTACTGAAGAGTGGTCGCCAGTTTATAATAAAATTAACAATATTACTAACTTAAATGATAATTTAGCTAATAAGATCGAAAATAGTAGCACTACAAGTGATGATGCATTAGATACTACTATAAAAGGAAGCTATGGGGTTTTAAAACTCACTTTTGACAGTTTTGATTTAATACATCAGATAGGAGATGCTATTGCTAATCAAACAGGAATGACTACAGGTAGTGGGAGTAATCTTGGTTTTATTATGAATGGTTTTTATGCTATTGTAATAACTATTATCATATTTAGTATTGTGAGTGCTGTCTTTAGACAGCCTTTATAAAGGTGATATAAAATGGCTTTTGATTTTACAAATATAACAAATGTGACGGATTATGTAGGTTTGCTTAATTATGTTAATTTTGATCTTACTGGTATGTGGTTTGGTAACTTATTGCTTATTTCTATATTTGGAATGTTGTTTATAGGTTTTAAAACGAGTTTTAATTATGATACTAGTGCTGTTATAGGTGCAAGTATGTTTATTACTACAATTTTAAGTATTTTATTAAGGATTATGGAGTTTGTGCCAGATTTTACAGTATATATGAGTATTTTATTTACTGGATTAAGTGCTGTTTATCTTATATGGGCGACCTAAAGATGTTTTGTTAACACATATTTAAATAGCAAAAAATACTCTAACTTGTTTATTATGGAGGTGTAGTCTATGAAATTATTAAAAAATAAAAATGGAGTTTCTCTTGCCCAACTTGTTGGAATAGCTATTACATTTGTTATAGTAGCTGTAACATTAGGAGTAGGTGGAGATATTCTAGATGAAATTTCTGACGACGCTACAGAAAACACTACAAAAGCAAACGCTACTGAAAAGGGCGGTGCAGCTTTGAACCAAATTAGTGATTGGTTACCAACATTAGGACTTGTTGTTGCTGCTGCTGTTGTTATTGGTGTATTAGTAAGTAGCTTTAGAACTTAAGGAGGTGAAAAACAAGATGCAAATATTTAATAATAAAAACGGAGTAAGTATGGGTCAACTTGCTGGTATTGCAATAACCTTTGTTATTGTGGCTGTTGTGCTTGGTGTTGGAGGAGATGTCTTAGATGACATTAATGATGATGCTACAGCAAATAGTATTGCTGCAAACGCGACTAATAAAGGTGGCGCAGCTCTAAACCAAATTAGTGATTGGTTACCAACATTAGGACTTGTTGTTGCTGCTGCTGTTGTTATTGGTGTATTAGTAAGTAGCTTTAGAACCTAAAACCGATAGTTCATGTGGTAGTTCACATGATTTTTTTATTTTTTTAATTATAATTTAATTAAGAGAGGTATATTGGTGTGTTGGTTAAAGTGTTTGTGGTTAGATAAAAATTTTCCACCCTTGATATATATAGTGAACCCCACTTAGTTGGTGATTTCTTAAGTGGGGTTTAATTTTATTTATAAATAAAAGTTCGCTTAATTAATATTAGGTCTACTTTTTAGCGAAACATTTATATACTAGTTAGTATATAAGTATGATATAAGTATTAATTAAATAGTAAATAAAGAGGAACAAAAAATGAATGAAACAAAAATTTTTAAAGAAAAATATGATATTCCTTTTAGTACTTATTTAGGGGCTATGGTCTTGGTTTTAGTAGCAATTTATGTTATAAGTGGGTTCTTGGGTGGGTTATAATGGTTAGTAAAGCTATAAGCATCCCTGAAGTCTTATATGATGATTTACGAGATGTTATGAAGTTTTATGATCATGAAGATAATTTTAGTAATTTTATGTGTGAAATGGCAAGAATAGGGCTTAAACATTATATACAACAAAAAGAAAAAACAAAGGTGGATGAAAATGGAGAGAATGGGAGCAAACTGCTTTGAAATAAGTTTCTTAATGGACATAATAGATAGGTTACCTGACCATTTCAATAAAGAACAAATGGTAGCAATAGACAATAGACTACAACACCACATACAAGAAATGAGGGGGTAAAATGGTTGAGAAAGGCTTAATTGATTATGAGAGTTTGGAAGTGCCTATTAAGAAGATAGAGGAGTTGCTTGGTGAGTTTAACACGGAAGAAAAGTTGCTTGTGTTATCTCATGTTACTCAAAGGATTAATAGTAGTATTAGGGATTTTAAACAGGGTGAGCAAACAACTAGAATGTTTGATAAGTTGGGTTTAACAAGTATGTTAAAAAACTTAAAACAAAACAAGGAGGAATAAAAAATGGTAGATGAAAAATTAGGTAGTTTAGGTGTGGGTACTAAGGAAGTGCAGTTGTTAGAACCTGCAGAAGTAGTTATTAGTGGGTATGAGGTGGAGGAAATTGATCTTAAGGGTAAGATTAAAGAGATTGTTGTTTTAAAGTGTGATCATCCTGGTAAAGAGGATGCTGTTAAGATTAGTAAGATTAAGTTTGAGAGAAAAGGAAAGCTTGAAACTAAAGGGTTTTGGGTTAGTCTTGATGAGGATGGTCTTATTAGTAAACGTAGTTCTTTAGCGGAGCTTTTAAGAAAAGTAGGTGTTAAAAGCTTATCTGGATTGGAAAATCAGAAAGTAGGTACTGTTCAGGATGAGAATGGGTATTTAGTTATTAAAGGGTACTAAAAAAGGTTTTTTTTGTTTTTTTTTATATTTTTTTTAGGTTTTGGCCTTGGTTGAGTGTGTTTTTTGTATTACAAAACGGAAAAAGGTGCTTACGGTATGGTAAATGGTATATAATCTTTCCATATGGTAAATAATATACAGTTTTAGATAGTTATAGACGAGAAAGACGAAAAAAAATATAAAAAATAAAAAAAAAATAAAAGGTGCGAAAATGTATTACAAACAGAAACAATTAATGCAAGAATTTGTGGAAAAAGCCATAAAAAAGTGCGGAAAAGGGGGTATTCAGATAGAAATATTGGTGTATGAGTGCCTAAAAAGCTATGAAATTGGCAAAAAAACCGTCTTAGATTGGATAAAACTGCTTGAAAAAGTGGATAAAATTGACAATTTAGATGGTCATTTGGTGTGGAAAAAATGAAAAAAGAGTATGAAAATTATGATTTTTATGGTGGTATTAAGGCTAGTTTGCCTTATTTTTTAGCTGCATTAGGTATGGCTATTATAGGGAGTAGTATGATTAATAGTTTTTATCCAACAATTATACAAACTCATATTCTTTTTAATCCGAGTTTATGGAGGATGGATTCTATTTTTAAATTTTTATTAGTATCTGTGGGAATAGGATGGATATTACATGGAGTGGGATTTATGATAGTAAAAACATAAATTGGAGGAATAGAAAAATGAAATATGATAAAAAATTGGAAAAAAATGTTAACTTTAGACTGTTTTTAGAGGAAAATAGGAAGGTAAAACAGATCGTTAAAACGGCAAAAGATAGTTTAGGGTACAAAAAATACTTTAGTGAAAGCCACTTTTATAGGTGTGCAGTTATAAGATTAATAAAAGAGGAATTATAAAAAATGGAAGATGATGAGTTAAATGTTGAGGAAGCTGTTGAATCTTTTAATAAAGTGAGAAAGGGGAGGTATTGGCCTATTATTATGTGTGTTATTCTTATTGGGTGTATGCTTGTTGTTGCTTATGAGAGTTATAAACTTGGGGGTATTAGGGCGTGTGAGAGTGTTGGGGGTGGGTTGGTTGAGGGAACGCATGAGTGTTTTGTTCCTGAATTGCATAGTACTGAAAGGCTTTGTGTGCCTTTAGATACTAGTGGGGAGTGGCATTAGGATGCCTTGGGTAGCTTTTCATAACAGTTTATTCATTCGCTGTGTGAGAGGTTTGCGGCAGTCCTCTGCCCCCCACACTATAAAAGGTGAGATTGTATGAAAAGGGATAAGATTTTTTGGACTATTTTCGGTATGTTTTTAGTAGGGTTCATAGCGGATTGGGCTAGTACCCTATGGGCGGTTTTAAAAGCTGGTCATTATGATCATGAGCTTAATCCTTTTGTTGCTATGATGGGTGCGAGGGGTTGGTGGGTTATGCTTGGTCTTACTCTATTGATTATGGTGGTGTTGTATTTTTATTTACCTAAACTCTTAGAAACTCCTTCAACAGCTTTTTTTTTGTGTACTTTTGCAGTATGGTCTTTAGCTATTATTATGGTGGTGGTTTTAGGAAATATTAATGCAGGGTTAAACCCTCCCACTCAAGAAGAAGTGCAAGAGGTTTTGCCTAATGCGGAGGCTAAAGTGGATGCGTTTTTTAAAGGGAAAGGAATGGTTTATACTATTCCTTTATTGTTAAGCATGATAACGTATTACGTGTTTTTATTAGGTTTTGACATAAAAAGAAAAGGGGGTGGAGAATGGTAGGTGCGCAAGAAGTAATGGTAGCAATACTTTCAATGATTGTAATGTTGTTAATAATATTAATTATTATTAAAAAAAGAGAGAACATAAAAAAATATACCAAAGAGGTGGTAACAATGCCAAAGAAAAATGTAGAAGTAAAAAAAGACGTAAGTGAAATGACAGCAGAAGAAGTAGCAACACTTTTAGAAAAGAAGAGAGAACAGGAATTATTAGCTTTAGAGCAGGATAAAGTTTCTGATCTTGAAGAAACCCCAAAAAAGGAAGAAGTGAAACCTGTAGAAGTTAAAGAAACCAACGACAATAGCGAAGTAGAAAAATTGATACAAGAATATAGAGAATTAAATATTAGGAAATTGGAATTAGAACAAATGTTAAACCTTGATCTAAAATGAAAAAACCAATTTTGAAAAAGGAAAACTTATCTAAGAAGGTTGAAAGGTTAAAAACGAGTATTCTTTTTGTTATTTCTGGCCTTTGCTTATCTCTTGCTGCTTTGTATGCTAAGGGGATAGGTTTTGATGCTTCCTTTACTTGGTTAGGTATGGCTGGGATGTTGCTTATGGGTGCTAGTTTGGGGGTTTTAAAACTTTAAAATGAGTTGGTATCATTATCCTTACTTTTGGGCGTTGCAATTGTTTTGGTGGCTTAGGCAGTATTCGGATATTGTTATTATTATTTTGTTATTGTTTATTTGTTTTGTTTTATTAGAGAGGTCGTTGTAGTAAAAAAATGGTTGATTCATATTTTAAATGGTGTCCCAGAGAATGTGGGAAAAGCGTATTTTATAGACTAAGAAGCGGAAAAACTAACCCCTTCTTTTGTAAAAGGTGTAATAATTATTTTACACACAAACAACTATTAGCAATAAACTAAAACAATGATAACACAACAATGCATCAACTGGTGGTGTAACCTCACAGATACACAAAGATATAAAATAATAACACAAGCACACGAGGAACAAAAATGAATGAAAAATTAATTGGTTTTTTATTAGCATTAGGAATATTTTTTTTATGGAAATCATTTTACATAAGATTACTAAGAAAATTAGCAACTGAGGGAAAACAAAAATGAAAAAGAAATGTGAGTTATGTGAAGGAAATCCAGAACTCTTCAAAAGTATATACGAAGAAGAATGTAAAGGATGTAAAAATGAGGAAAAACAAAAATGCATAAGAAAGAAATTGAACTCATAAACCAGTTAATAAAAAAAATAGAAAACACAAAAGGACTAGTCACCTACAACATACATATCATCACTAGAAAAGGAAACTATGGATGGATATACAAAAAGTAGACTTAATGAGGGAAAACAAAAATGAAACTAATACAATGTAAGAAATGTTCGGAAGTATTTGAAGAAGAAGAAATAGTGATA
>CEPX01129000.1_pt1 | contig 11756 bp, 7 predicted proteins | sample 361361 | NCBI WGS metagenome assembly CEPX01 (sample SAMEA2619974, study PRJEB7988) | marine metagenome | biome: marine biome (ENVO:00000447); feature: mesopelagic zone (ENVO:00000213) & marine oxygen minimum zone (ENVO:01000065); material: "saline water (ENVO:00002010), including plankton...
GAACAGAGAGGCAGGTCTCTTGTCTTGCCTTACTACCAACACATCACAATTCGTTGCAAGACACGGCGTTCTTGCACTCGATGACGCACGCGATTCGTTGTAAGACCGTTGCGTCATCGTTCACCTCTCTCCCTTTTGTCTTATGTCATTTGCACATACATCCGTGTGAAGGGAAGATAAGTGAACCCAGAGCCAGAGACATGGAGTGCCAGAGCCAGAACCATGGAGTGCCAGAGCTGGTTGTTCCGGTCTGTCGTACGCCAGATGCAGATCTGGTCTGCAAGACAAATGGCTGCAACGTCCGGCTGCTCGCCGACGGCCGCGCCTACTGCTTGGTCTGCCGTAAGCCAGCAACATATAAGGTCTGTAGAACAGACGGCTGCAACGTGGTGATCCATTCTGGAATCTACAAGTATGACTACTGCCTGGGATGCTTGTTGGAGTTTCACATCGAGTGCACCGCTCCAGGGTGCTACCAGACCATCCTCAAGAAGACCCACCCGGCAAACCGTGACATCAACGTTCGTTGTGAGGAGTGTCATGGACAGATGTGTGCAGACCGTTGCAATGATGCTGACACTGGTGTCAAAAACCAGTATGAGAAGACGATGGCGTGTGCTAGCAACAGGGATGGCTCTGAGGAGCCCACCAGCGAGAGCGAGGGGATGATGGCATATAGATGTGTGGAGAAGGAGAATGACATGTTGGGCTTGACGAGTGTTGTGCGTGTGAATAAGGGAGAGGTCTCGCTCAAGCGCAGGTGTGAGGAGGAGGAGATGCCCGACTCCAAGCGTGTGTGTGTTCCCGTGCATGAAGAAGCCATTGATTGCTTTGTACGTACATGTACTTGAAACAAGACATTCTGGCTCTCTCTCTGGTATCTCTTCTATTGTACGGAGCAGAGAGGCACGTCTATTGTCCTGCCTTGCCACACCACAACCAGTTACTACCAACACATTACAGAATCAGGAAACTCGCGTTGTTTGGTATCATTCTATCCGACATCTTCCTAACAAACTAATATATCTTATTCATTCCACCTGGGCATTCTCTCTCTAAGCAAAAAAACCACCCCTCTTTGTTTAACACAGAATGGAGAGTTTAGCGACGTCTTTCCACACCTCCGGAATATCAGGAGAGGACATGTCTGTGTGGTGTACAAGAATATAACCAAGAATATACGATAGACGCGTTGCATGATGCGTCTCAGTAACTGTTGACCACACACGATGATTTTGAATAATATGGCGTGCAATTTGGGTTCCTACTTCATCAGTCATACGCACACCCTGCTCAATTTTCTCTCCACACGCAACCACAAACTCGTCGGTTTCCAATACGCCCAACGTATTGTAATCGGCTTTGCATACCAATACATTGGCACTTCCGCTTGCCCTAATGACTGTGATTCCTTTCATGTATTGCATTTCCGCCGCTGAATGGGAAATCAGCGTTTGAGCAAACGTGTCATCCTTCAGTACATCATGCATTCGACGTGCGTATTCTGTAATCTTGTCGTCCATCTCGTCGTGTGATGTGCGAACATGATTACGTAGAACTTCGAGTGTGCGATAGGTGATATCGCATTTTGCACATGTTGTGGAAAGGCGTTCTATGCGAATAAGATGTTCCCGGACAGGGAACGTGCTGTCTATGCGTAACGCTTCCATTGTTGTATGATTTCTTTGGCTGTGTCTTCGGCGGTTCCCAATTCGTTGTCTACTGTAAATGAGACAATCAATTGGCGATGTTTCTCATCAAGCTTGGCAAGGTATTCAGGTGAAATGTCCAAGGGGTCTTTCCGGCTACTCAGCCGTTCCAAACATGTACTTGGAGATACATTGATTAACACGCGTGTTACGTTTTTACTGTTCAAGAGTGCTGCACTCTTTACTCGTTTATGTATTTGCATGTATGTTGCAAATTCTCCATTTGACATTTGTTTGTTTTCATATGCAAGTGAGGCGAATATGTAGTCGTCTTCAATCCATCGGTCCAAAACAACAATGGCGGGGGTTGCACCGTCGTGTTCTTTCCTCCATTCATCCAAAGCAATTACATAAGCTTCAATTCTGCTGTTTAACACATATGTTTGAAATGTGTATGCAGTCTTTGTTGGATTTTCATAAAATTTTTGCAGCATCCCATCGGCCATCCACCTTTCTACTGGTTCTGGTACGAAGCATGCCTTCAAGCTGGCTGTTACAATACGTCCTACTGTCGTTTTCCCCGCGGCAATATTGCCACTCAGTATGATGATTTGAGCGGAATCCATTTACATTTGTAGAGGAATAACCTGCGATAAACATAAACATATGGCAATAAACATAAGAAAAACAAATATGTACCATATTATAATATCGGGGTATTCGCGTGAATAGACGATTAGCACGATTATTACAATACATACACAACACGATACGTAGTTTGGCACACAACGTCGAGAGAATGCTTTATTCGCAAATGCAAGCAGAATAATAACTTGCTACAACATATAGATGGAGCCTCATAATGAAAATAAATTAACCCCAATCGACACTTGAGCCCATGCAAACCGGACTTATTTGTTTTTCTATTGTGTTTACCTTTGCAACCAACGTACTTTGCTGTTCGATGTCTGAAATGGCGAGAAATCCACAGCATACGCTTTTCAATAACAACTCGCATGTGTCATAACATGCGCCACAGATGATGCAGCGTGCGCGTGTTGCAGTGTACAAAGCGTCCTCTGTGTAGTCCAATACTACATCGTCAACAACCATGGGTTCTTCTCCTCCTTCTGTTTGTGAAATTTCCGAAAGAAAGACATACTTAACCCAGAATGATACAACAGAGATGTAATGCAATGGCAAATCATGTGTTGCCGCAATTCGAAACGCCTGTTGTTTTAAAATGGAATCAGTGGGCTGTTGTATTGTGGACACAAGTGTCCACGGTATACGATCAGGGTGTGCAGCAAATGCCTTTTGTAACCACATCGCCGCACATTCTGACCACATATGAGATCCCGATGAAACAGCTGCAAATACACTGATACTCTGGTCCAGCGACAATCCCATTTGAGGCGGAACAGACCATGAAGATGGACCTTTCGCTCGTTCATCAACTTCTACTGGAACAAGATGTGTTCCGGCGCGCAGTCCAGGCGTCAAGAAGACAACTTTCCGATCCTCTACATATATTTGCGTACGAGACTGTATGGCCGATGCATCGCGGATGCATTTCACAGTCTTGTGGTTCTTGCAGATGAATGTTGAAGGGTCCGCCTGTTAAAAACACCAAACAAGTGTTGGTGTTTTTTTCCCCATTACGAAATATACACACACACACACACACACCTACTTACTTACATCATCATCGGTGGTAGTAACAACAGCAATCCCACGAGGTCGTGGCATATGAATTGCAGGGGCATAGTTCATGATTCCCGCCGGTGTAATCTCCGTGTGAGCACGACAAGCCCAGGTGGAATGCAGCCCATCGATGTTTGAATTCGATGTCTTACTATGAGGGTACACCCGCGTCGTCCATCGCTTACAAAGTACATGTCGATGTGAAACACACCAGAATAAAGGTGGCGAGAAGTTACAATGTTGTCCAAACGGGGCGCTTTTGCACAAAAAACAACAGATATCAGCATCATACATTACATTCCCAGGAAAAACAGGCGATCCCTCATGGACGGAACACGATTTCTTAGAACATATTCCTCGTATCGGGAAATGATGTGCATTGAGCCCTCCTTCAGTCGGATGCCATCCAATCAAACACCACCCCATTTTTCAACACACCAAAAATGGCGTCTCCTTATCGGTATGCCGATCTTGTGGAGGAAGAAGAAGGAGAAGAGATTGACGACGATCTTGAAATCCATTGCAGTCATTGCAACGCCAAAGGTGATGATATTGGACTATGCGGATCATCTCATTGGATATGTACCATGTGTGTAGAAAACGATTTATGCCCTTGTTGTAATCTGCATGTGGAAGGACTCCTGGATAGCTGTTTCCAACATTGTTATCCACCAGTCAGACAACATCCAAAACACATACGGGGTGGACTCTGCGCATTTAATTCTGGCAAAGAAGACAGACAAATCGAATGTATCGATGATTGGAAGCCGGGATGCGACATATGCGAATCTCTTGGCAAGCGAGAGAAGAGAGCCGTCGTAAGATTTCCTCATTGCATGGTTGAAATGGTGGCAGGAATTGGAAACAGTGTTGTCGTTTACTTGCTTCTCATCACTCGTAACTTATCGCTGGTGATGGACGACATACCACCCATCAACGTATTTCTACCTGAAAAACTACCCCGACTTCTCGGCCGATGGACACGTGCCGTTGTATCAACTATGCGCGAAGATGCGTTTTCAGATCCACTCGACATGGAATCACGGGTCGCTCCAGGTCAATACCTCCGACCTTGTGCATTAAAACACATGTTACGAGCAAACATGGATTCGGCGAAATTCTGGGATATGCGTTATATCCAACCAGCACCAAGCATGGGATTTTCGGCGACAGAAATCGAGGAAAAAACAATGCATCGTACAGCGTGTGGCGTTGGAGTATTTACAAGAATCTATGTCTTCACAATTGTGCCAGCAGCCAGTGTTGTACAATTTGGAATGCGATTTTCGCGGGATGGCACGCTGCGATACATTTGTTTGAATTGCATGCGCGAGTATGAATCGCTGGACTGCATCGCGAGGGAATGCATGGCGACGAATGCAGACTGCTTGATGAAAGCGAAACAAACAATATTCCGGGTCAGTAAATAAAATCAATGTACATAGAGAAACATGTCCTTCTATTTCTATTTCTTGGCATGCATTGAAGAATCTTACCGTGTAATATCTTTTTTTTTATTGTCATGACAATAAAAAAATACCCATGCTGTGGTTTTAAAAGAAAGACCCTTTCTTTTTCCTCTCCCAGATTGCCAACGTGGAAGGGAAGCTTGAAGCGCAGATGATTGAAAAAACCCCGGTAAGGACACTTGCCGACTACGTTGAAAAGAAAGACCGCCCGGTGGATTTGGTTCGTGGAATCCAAAAAGAGCATATGTATCGGAATCTGTTTAATCCTCTCCATATTGATCAATTACGGTCTAATCAAACAAGTTGGGTTTTCCATCTTACCAACCCTGTTAACTTAACTGTATCTGCAGTGCTACATATGTTAATAGAACAGAAATTGATAATGAAAGCTGCGTGGCTTGTCTCTCCAACAGACATTGCTGTGAAAAAGGCTCCAGATGTGTTATCTTGTTCATTGCAATGGCCAGACGCATATGAAGATGCGTTTCGGTTAGTTCGTGAATCTGAAGATCTACCACCCGGGTTTTGGAAAGTAGTATCTAACCTACGGCACGTAACTGTGCCAAAGAGGGTATCGCGACAAAACCAAGAACCATTTATCGATTTTAAGGATCTACAAAGTATACTGTACCGAGTTTGTTACATAACAATCCCAATCCCGCATCTACAAGACCTTCTTTTCATGATTGCGTGGAATGCAGAGTTGGTATGCAAAAAGAGAGAAGTGCACTGGCTTTACGTTTATTACGAGCAGTTGTGTTGGGATGGAAATATCAATATGGACGTTTCTGATGTTGCCGAACGACTACAATTCGATCCTTTGTTTGTAAAAGAACGGCTTATTCCCACTGTTTTGAAATCAATTCATCCGATAGATTTGGTTCGCAGCCTTGTATTGACACATGACTACATCGATCCACTGTACAATGAATTTATGAAACAATTGACATTTGATGTGTACGATATATTGTCGGAAGCTTGTCTACCTCAAGGAACTATGCTGTGGATAAAGGCAATAACACAAAATGTGGGTACTGTATGCAAATCTTTATCTACTTTAGCCTTTCATTACACTCATACGTCTATTCCAGCCAAATCTCGGGTTTTAACACAACTAGCAGTTCGTTTTGGACGTCCCGATGGAACTGCACTTAACACAAAGGAACTTTTGTGGTGTAATACAATGCCTTAAAAAATACGATAATCGTCTAGTACAGCATTCCAATGGCGTGTAGTTTTGAGTGATGCGAACCATTTTGTTGTTCTTAATGCATTAAGCCGATTCGCAACTTTGTCTGTGGGCAATACAGGAATGTGCCTGACAACACGGTGCATTTTATCTCGTGTGGTTTGCCATTCTCCTGTTGGTTTGATTGGAGAATCGTGTTCTGGCATGATAGGGTGTGTTCGTAGTTCTTCTTGTAGTTTTTCCAGTCTATTCCAATACAACCGTGCGGCAGCTTGATCTGGTTCGGACAGATCATTCCATGCTGGTTCAAAATGGAGACATGCCATGACTTCACATGCTGCCATTTCCGCATGAATGGAAAACTTTGTCAATATAGCAAGAATAATTGGACGGTTTGTTTTAAACACTGGGTCTGCAAGCAACTGACGCTGTGCACTCCCGTATGCCTTGGATACTATCCAAGCACGCAATGCACGTTCCTCGGTGGAAAGCTTGTGGTCGACGAATGCCGCCACAATGTCTCCTACTAAGATCTCTGTAATTGGAGCCTGGAATCTAGAATCAAGTTCCAGTGGGAGTAAAGGAATTGCATGTGGGATTTTCCGAGTGTATTTCCAGACACATGTGAAAGCTCCTGCTGCGCGTAGGAGGTTACGTACACGTGCCTTTGAATCGTCGTTATAATCTGCTGTAATTGCACCAAGCGCATCTGCGTATGCATAGAGCATGGACAGACACTCCATGCTGTTTGTTGCAATTCCAAACTGTTCGTTCCACCAAAAAAAACATCGTTGTGGAAAGACACGGAGGACATGGCGTGCTCGTTCAAATCCCACCCGACAAGAATACGCATCTGTATTGTCTGTTTCGTCAAATCCAGGGATCAAATCATTCCATGCAATTAATTGACGGTGTTGCAGACCCGAAGGTGGCAATAACAGTATCGACGCCATTACTGTATGGTTAGAACCTTGTGTGTAAAATAACCCTTCTTGAGGAAAATGATTTAATAGATACAATCACAAACTTCTTATAATTAATTTGGGCCGATGTTAAATGCTCATGCTATGTATTGTGCTCGTCCAGCAATGGTTTCGCGGTCATCTGGCCCGAGCACGCCCCAGATGACTCCAGTGCATTCGAGCAGATTGCCTTTCCCTGTTTCGCTTGCGGTGAAGAGCAGCTCGCCGATGTCGTATGTCTGATGATGACATCAGTGGTATTTCGTACATATCATTATGTCTTCTATTGTTGCGGTGTTGCATTGCCACAATGAAGCACGGGATAAAAACAACACCTACCCCCAAGCTAATTACTACGATCAGCATCACCTCCCACCATGTCCAGTGCCTCGGAGGCGGTGTTGTGGAGGTTACATTTGTGCAGACCAGCCCATCCCCCGAATAGCCTGTGTTGCAGACGCAGATAAACGACCCCACGGTGTCTGTGCAGTTTGCGAATGCCGAACAGGACAAATTCACCGTGCACTCGTTTGTGTTTGAACAGCTTGTCCCGTTGCCCGAAAATCCCTCGTTACAGGTGCAGGTAAATGTCCCTGCCGTGTTGGCGCAGGTGGCGTCGGCGTGGCAGGTGTGGGTCCCGCCCGTGCATTCGTCAATGTCGGTGCAGATGGGGCCGGCGTTAAGCACGAATCCCGCGTAGCAGTCGCATGTGTAGGACCCGATGGTGTCTGTGCAGTTCCCAAACTCGATTAGCCCGCTATTCGGGTCGTTTACCCTCCCACACGTCCCCGGCTCATCGCATTCAATGACGTTGGTGCACTGGGCGCCGTTTTCCCTGTACCCGTCCTTGCAGGCGCAGGTAAATGCCCCTGGGGTGTTGGTGCAGGTGGCGTTGTCGTGGCAATCGTGGGTCCCGCCCGTGCACTCGTCGACATCTGTGCAGTTGAACCCGTCGCCGCTGTACCCAGACATGCATGCACACGTGTAGCTCCCATCGGTGTTGGTGCAGGCTGCATGATTTGCATCGCATCCGTGTGTCCCTGAGCATTCGTTACTGTCCACACAGGACGTGTCGCTGCTCTCAAATCCCGAGTTGCACTCACACGTGAATCCCCCATCGTTGTCAATGCAGGTTGCGTTGGCGTGGCAGTTGTGCGTCCCCCCCGTGCACTCGTTGATATTTGAACAGCCCGTTCTGACGGCGGGTGCCCATGTTGGCAGCGGGGCCGACTGGTTGTCGGCCCGCCACCCATTCCCCGTATACCCGCTCTGGCATGAACAGTCCTGGGTTGGCCCGATCCCAGTGCAGTTGGAGTTGTCTGCGCAGAAGTAATTCTGGTTCTCTGTCTCGGAACAGTAGTCGGTTGCGTTGCAGTTTATCCCATTTGGCGTGAGATCCGTATACCCCTCGCTGCACGTGCAGGTATAGGACCCCTCTGTATCTGTGCATACTGCGTTGGGATCGCACTCGTTGGCGCCCTCGCACTCGTTGAGGTTGGTGCAGGTTGGATGTGTTCCGGTGTACCCGAGCGCACAGCTACACAGGAAGCTGCCATCTGTGTCGGTGCAGGCGGCCCCGTTCAGCGTGTCCTGCTGGCACGTCTCTGGCAGGTCGCATTCGTTGGTGTTTGTACAGTTAAAGTCGTCGCCGAGGATGAAGTTGTATCCGGCAACGCAGTCGCAGGAATACGACCCGTAGGTGTTGCTGCATGTTGCGTTTGGGTGACAGATTGTGGTGGAGTCGTTGAATGCCACGGCGCACTCGTTTACATCGTTGATGTTGGCGCATACAATTTCCACCGTCCCGCCCGGCTGTTCTCCATGCATGCCCATCACCAAAAATCCGGCCGACTTTGGAGACACCCCGACCGCGTGGCCGCGCCTGTCGTTGTCTGTGTTCACGTTGGAGATTTCGTGTATGGGGTCGCCCGTAATGTTGTCTGCGTTGTAGACGAGCACGCGCTCGGTCTCTGCGTTGGGCACGCCAATCACAAGGAAGGGGTACGCGAATGCAATGGATGTTATCTCGTCTAAGGTTGGGGCGTCGTAGTTCTCGTCAGGGGCAAGTCCGCCAGTCCTCGATGCACTTATGGTCCATGGCCCGACTGGATCGCTGGCCTCGAAAATGACAATGTCCGTCAGGTTTGTGCCATCCTCGTTGCCAGCGTCGTATGCATACGTAAAGATTGCAATTCGGTACTTTTCATTGACATCGCCCATGTTGAAATCATACGCAGCAGATTGTCCCCTACTCGTGATGGCAGCATCGATGTTGCCGCTGTAGTCTGGAAACGAGGGGGTGGTGGTATAGATATTGCTGGCATTTAGCATGTAAAGACGGGTGACAGGCTGGGATTCGACGACATTGTTCTCTTGCATGACGACCACCATGTGTCCCCCAATCCCCATGGACAGCCTGGGGCACGTTGTACACCCGTCATTCCCAGTAGATCCCAGGTCCAGGGTCTGGTGGTGGAACCATGCAGCAGCCGGGGACGACGCGTTGGGCTGGAACGTGTAAATATCTCGATATAGCGAGGTGCCGCCCGCCCCCACTGCAGCCACAAACTCTGCTCCCGGGACAATGGCAACCGCGACAGATATCCCATAGTCGTCATTTGTGTTGCCAGGGACTGGGTGGGGCAGTTCTTGGCGGTAGGTGACAGTGTGGGCTGTTCCGTTGTATGTAAACATATATGCCTTGCGGACACCCGGTGCCCCAACAATGATGTACGGGTCTGAAATGGCAACCGACCAGCCAAACTTGCTGCTTGGTTCCAACGAGAGCATACCCACAATCTCCATTTCCTGCCACTCCTCTGATGTGATGTTTAGCCTGTACACGGCAATCCGGCCTTTTTCGGAGTTGTATAATTGGTCTCCGACCACCACCACTGCCGAGACACGGTCAATTGCCACGCTGTATCCAAATCCAGATGCCGCGCTCCCGTCTGGTGCTTCCTTTTCCAGGACCACGGTGGACCGGCTACAGTCATACGCCCCGCCCGCGGTTTCAGCGCCCATGGAGCCTGCAATACTGGCAAGGATCCCGGGCGTAAGATCAACAACACCCGTGGCGTTGGTTGGGTCGTTTGCTCCTAACGTAATCCGGGTAGATCCGCACCATACATTGGCGTATGTGATGTTGGCAGATATGTTCTGGGACGTGAACGCATCTTCCAAACCCGCCTTCTTCTCGTCTACAAAGCTGGAAACCAGCGTTGCATTGAGTACAAATTCGTAGCAGGGCAGGCTGCCCTCGTCAAACTCAAACACAATGGCCGTTTCAGTGCACGCCTGCCCGTCCCCCACAAACCCGGTTGCGCAGGTGCAGGTGTACGACCCCTCGGTGTTTGTGCACTCTGCATTCGCGCTGCACAGGGCTGTGAGCAGCTCGCACTCGTCCTTGTCGGCGCATGTTGCGCCGTCGCCATCGAACCCGGTGTTGCACTCACAGACATACCCCACAAACTTGTTGATGCAGGTGGCGTTGGCGTGGCAGGTGGCTTCACCGGTGAGGCACTCATTGATGTCTTCGCACCCCACGCCTGTGTCTGTGTACCCTGGGTTGCATGTGCAGGTGTACCCCCCCTCGGTATCTGTGCACGTTGCGTCCCTGTTGCAGGTATCCAGGTTGGACGCGCACTCGTCAATGTTGGTACAGGTGAGCCCGTTGCCGGTAAACCCGCTGTTGCACTCGCACCAGAACGACCCCAGGGTGTCTGCGCAGGTTGCGTTTTCGTGGCAGGAGTCCGTGCCCAGCAGACATTCGAAGATGTTGAGGCAGCCATCGCCCCCAAATCCCGTGCCCGCGAACCCCGCCAGGCAGGTGCAGGTGTACGATCCCTCCGTGTCTGCGCAGACTGCCTTAGAGTGGCACTCGTTGGTGCCGGCGCACTCGTCGATGTTGGCACACCCCGCCTCGCCCGTCCCGTTTCCGGTGTACCCCTCGTTACACTGGCAGTCGAACGAGCCAACGTAGTTGGAGCAGGTCGCGTTTGTGTGGCAGCCAGCCTCACCGCTCTCGCACTCGTCGAGGGAGGTGCACTGAACGCCACTTCCTGTGTACCCCTCCATACACGCGCAGACGAATCCCCCCTCCGTGTCTGTGCAGGTTGCGCGTGTTGGGTGGCAGTTGTCCACGGCCGTCCCGCACTCGTCGACGTTTGTGCAGTAGGTGCCGTTTCCCGTGAACCCGCCCTTGCAGTCGCACCGGAACGAGCCGTACAGGTTGGAGCAGATGGCGTCGGCGTGGCAGTTGTGGGTTCCCGTCGTGCACTCGCCGATATCGTTGCAAACCACGCCACTTCCTGTGTACCCCTCCATACACGCGCAGACGAATCCCCCCTCCGTGTCTGTGCAGGTTGCGCGTGTTGGGTGGCAGTTGTCTACAGACGCGCCACACCCGTCGATGTTCGTGCAGTGGGTGCCGTTTCCTGTGTACCCGTTCTTGCAGTCGCACCGGAACGTCCCAACCAGATTGGAGCAGGTTGCGTTGTCGTGGCAGTTGTCCATTTGCGCGACGCACTCGTCGATGTCGGCACAGGCAACGCCCGTCCCAGTGTATCCCGCGATGCAGGTGCAGCCAAAGCTTCCCACCGTGTTTGCGCACGTTGCTAGTGTCGGATGGCAGTTGTCGGTGTTGGTGGTGCACTCATCAATGTCAGTGCACGTGTTTCCATCCCCCTCGTATCCGGCACCGCACCCGCAGTCGAACCCGCCCGGGATGTTTGTGCATGTGGCGTCGGCGTGGCAGGTGTGGGTCCCGCCCGTGCACTCGTTC
>CEPX01108615.1_pt1 | contig 11754 bp, 13 predicted proteins | sample 361361 | NCBI WGS metagenome assembly CEPX01 (sample SAMEA2619974, study PRJEB7988) | marine metagenome | biome: marine biome (ENVO:00000447); feature: mesopelagic zone (ENVO:00000213) & marine oxygen minimum zone (ENVO:01000065); material: "saline water (ENVO:00002010), including plankton...
GGTTCTAGGATTGTTTTTGTTTGCCATTTTATTTGATTATTTCTTTCTTTCTTCAAGAACTTTTTCAATAGCACTAAGGTTTTCTTCTAAGATTTTTGGTTTCCAAGTATCAGATCTATCATCAACATCTCCCATAGCTCTTGCAAATAAAGACCTGCGAATCCCATGTGTTGCATCTTCTAATACTTCAGTACTTTTTGTTCTATAGATTTCAAGCTTCCTTTCAAAAGGCATTATTATTTCTTCTCCAGTTCTTTGCTCATATGCCTTAATTCTTTGAAGTTCTTGTTCTGTATATTCCATCTTTTTCACACCCCCTTTCAGTATTCTTGTAAGCCTGTTTGGTGTGAATTTATGTGTAAAATTAGTGTTTTTGGGCGAAAATATGTATTTTTTTAGAATTACTTGTTTCTTTTTTTGATTCATGTGTTTGAACCTCTTTAGGATGGAGATAAGGGTATTTAAATCTTTTGTATTTGTTACTACTTCTTAGGTAACACACAATAGAAAGATTTATAAAGACTTTTTGAGTCTTAAAATTAAGAAAAATGGCAATAAGAACTGTAAATCCAGGAGATGCATATGCAAGACAAGATTTTGTTAATGCAATGGAAGATCTTACTAATTTAGGTACAATTAGTCAAAATTCAAATACTGCAGATGGTAATTGGAATCCTGATTTAAGAAAAGGCCTTGGAAAATTATTACAAAATAATCAAACTTTTTATGCTGATGTTTCTCCAGATAGTGTTATTAATGATGGTCAAACCTCATATAAACAATATGAAGGGGAAATGGCTGATTATGTTATTACAAACTTTTCTACTTTATTAGGTAAATCAACTAAAGATCAAGGATTAATGGGTCTTATTACTTCATTGCCTCTTAAAGAAACTGGAAATAGAAATATGGATAAGACAATTAAAGCAATTAATGAAAAAAAGAAAATAGCAAAAATTATGCAAGAAGGTGGAATAGAAGGATATGTTATGGATAAAATGAGAAATGCTGAACCTTGGAGACAAGAGGCTTTTTTTGGATATTCAATAGGAAATCAAGGTTATATGGAAAAAACATTCCAAGCTTATGCTCAAAGTGCTGAAATGGATTTTAAGAATGCATTATTTGTTGGTGGAGATCTTAGCAAAGGAAAAATAAGAAATATTGTTAAAGAAAATTATAATATGATTGTAGCTGATAAAGGTGCAAATAGTAAAGAAGCAAAAGCATTTCAAATGGCTGTTGCTCAAACTGCATATACTGCAGTTAAATAAATAAAATTTTTCTTTTAAAATGATAATTTTAATACTTGGTTATGTTTTTGAATCCTGGGTTAATTATTTTTATAGTGTTAGATTTTAATAATTGTTATTTTATAATTTAACTTTTTCTGATATCTTTTTATAAGTTTTAGTTATAAAGATGAGTAGCTTATTTTGTAAATGAGTAGATTAAGTTATGGATGAGAACTATTGAAGAAATTTCTTTTCAAATTATCTCCTCAATGATTTTTAAGGCTTTATTAAAAAAATCTTCTGCCCTATCTTGCCAGTGATCAATAACATCTCCACCAATATCTTTAACTTCTCCATGAAGTATTTTTCTATGTAATTCATGTAAATCTCTAAAATCTGTTACATATTTTATTTTTAATAAATTTTTATCTACAAAATTTTCTTTTAATAATATTGCAATATGTTCTCTACTTGGAGGGAGAACTCTTATTGCCATAAGTAATGATTGAGCTGTATCTACCATTGCCCAATAACTTCCTTCAATACCACTAATTTCTGCTTGTTTACTCATTCTGATATGCATTGGAACTCTGTTTAAAGCAGTATAAATTGCTTCTGGAGAGGGTTTAATTTTACCTTGTTCTAATAATGCTTTTAATGGGCTAAAAAATCCTCCAAAGTCAATTAAAACATCTCCATATCTTATCATATTAACAACAGTTGGGTCTCCTTTTGTTAAATCATTCCACCAGGTTGTTAGTGTAACTGTGTTTATATGCAAGTCTTTTTTATAAGGATTTTCTTGAACAACTTTTCCTAATTCTGTTCTATACCAAACAACTAATTTTTCATCAAATTTAATTGTTGCATTATCTAAAATTATAATTATATCAATATCTGAACCAACTACATTTGTGTGTTTTGCAGAAGAACCAAATAAAACAACTGCTTTAATCATTTTATCAAACTTTGTATAAGCTTTTTGTGCAAAATCCATTGCAATATCTCTTTCTGATTTTAATTGCAATGTTGGGAGTTGCTTTTTAGAAAATTTAGTTGTTGTTTTTTTATTAACTGATTTAGTTTTTTTTATTGCCATTTTCCCTCTTTTTTGTATTATATTAATGTAATATATGCTTTTAAATGTTATTTTTATCTGATGTTTTATTTATCTAATATCTTATTGTATTTTTGGCTTTGAAGATGATTTGATTAAGTTATGAATATTATTGATTAATTTTTACTGGTTAGGAGTTCCAGAGAACCTACTTTGAGCACCTGGCATTTCTCCACCTAATTCAACAGGAAGTGTTGTAAATCCTGCACCATATGTTGAATGGTGAATTGAAGGATTTACAGGACCCTGTCCAGAGTAATAAGAACCCATTCCACCTAATTGATTCCATGAAACTCCTCCACCTGTATATAATGATGAACCTGCACCCTCTAATACATATGGCATTGGACTTGTTTGAAAATGTTGGAAAAAACCTCCTCCTTCAAATATCTTTTTACCCTTATATTTAGCCTTATCTATTTCTTTCATCATCTCAGACATTGGAAGGCTTCCTTTTCCAGCAGGTAAGTCTGTATGGGTTGAACCAAAATTATCATTCATATGCACATGTTTTACATAAGGTGCAATTTTTCTTGTTTCTTCAATCATTCTCTTTTTGCCAAAACCTTGTTTTCTCATCATACTAATATGAGAAGTATCCCAGGTTGCACCAATTAGTTTTTTTGCTTGTCTTTGTGCTTCTGATTTTGAAGTTCCTTGATTAACAAGTTTTTTAGTGAATTTCCTTCTGGTATCTTTAATTAAATTTTTTAAATCTTCTGCACTTGAAATTGCAGAACCATAAGGAGGATTTTCAATACTTATTATTGGAGAGGTTGCACCATATTTTTTATAAGTATTTACAGCAACATTACTAAGAGTTTCACTTGCTTTTTCTTTTGCAAACTCTTCAACTTTTCTATATGCCATTGGTGGAGCAATTCCTCTTAATTTATTTATTGAATCATCTACTAATTTTGATTGTTTAAGAATATATTCATCTGGAGTTTTTATTTTTCCACTATCACGATCTTTTCCTAATTTAACCCATTCTTTTGATATGTTATCTAATGCTTGTTTAGTTTCTTTTTTATATTTTGGGTGTGGATATTTAGCTGCTTGCTCAAATATTGTTCTAAAAGAGGTATCTACATTCTGTAAAAAAAGCTCTCCTCTTTGTAATTGATTATGTGCTGGACCATATGCTTGATGTTCTTCTTTTGTTAGACCTTCACCTTTTTCTATTTTATCATATAATGGTTGTAATTGTGGTTGGGTTCTTCCTAAAATTTCATCTGCTTCTTTTTTATAAAATGCAAGATTTGTAACAGCCTGTATCCATTTAGAGTTATTTGCCATACTTAATCTTTCTTCAGGTGTATTTATGTCTGGACCTTTCTCATGGTGGCTATATAAAATATCTCTTTCTAATGGAATGAATTGTCCTGTTTCTTGATCAACTGCAATCATTTTTTGCATTACTTGTGCTTTTCCTCTTTCTGATGGTTTTACTAAAGGCCCTTTTGCAGGCATCATTTCACTTCCAGGAATAACAGATGCATGAATTGTTACTGGAATATTTCCATTTGGATCTAATTCATGACTTCTTTGAACAAAGTCTGTGAATTGTTTTTCTACTATCGCCCTGTTTGATTTTGACCATCCTTGTTGTGTAAATCCAGATGGGTCTAGGGTTGGGGCATGCATTGTAGATTCTGCTCCTGTTAGTTTGTTTAATCTATTAATTTCTTTAAGATGATCTTTTGGCATCATTTCAAAAACTTCAGGATTAATTGTTGAGATTTCTGTAGTTTGAATACCCTGGTTTAAAAGATTATTAACTTCTTTTAATTGGTTTGCTGTTTGAATACTTGTAGTTGCTCCTAAGTCTGAGGTAGGAACTGTGTGTCCCATGTATTCATATCCTGGGTCTAAGAGAAAGGTTGCTCCTGGATAGATAGATTCATAATTAGCCATTTTATATTTTACACTCTTTTTATGTTTTATTATTTAACTGATATCTTCTAAATTTTTAAGCTGTGCAGATGAGTAGCTTATTCTTTTATTCTCCATAGCTTCTTATCCAATAAGATATTGATATTTTATTAAGTTATCGATTTACCCAAATCCTCTTGGTTTGTCTTGTTCTTGAAAAGGCAAGGCTTCTTGTTGTTTAAATTGTTTAGGTTGTCTTACCTGATATTTTTCTTGTTGAGATTGCATTTGAGTTACATGTTCTTGTTGCCATGCAGCAACATCTACTCTTCTTTGTCCGGGTTGTTGAATTGTTGTTTCCCTTTCCATTAAAGCACCTCCAGTAGTATCTACTTCCATATCTGATTCTTTTCTTGTATTTTCATAATCTCCAGCATCATAACTTCCTGCGTATTGTGGAGCATTATATAACATAGGTTGTTCTGCTTGAACTCCTTGTTCTTGTGTTTGGTCTGTTTGAGATGGGATTTGTCCTAAATCTTGTTCTAGGTTTTCAACTGGTTCTTGTTCTAAAAAAGGATTAACTTCTTCTCTATTAAACCTTTGAGTAGGAGATGAATCTTCTTCAATAATATTTTCTAATGGTTCTTGTTCTTCTTCAAGTAATTCTAATCTTTCTGGGTCTTCTTCATCCTCTTCTTTAAAATGCCACATTTCCATGATTATTATAGTTGTGAGAATTATATAAATTTAATTGAAGAGGAATAATTTAATATCTTATTGTATTTTTATTAAGTTATAAGTCTCTTAAAGAGGGGTTGACTTGTTAAGCTATTTTAGGAAAGATGACTTGTTAAGAAAACCTAGGTTTTCTTACGACAATTATCCATAAGGCTCTTTTTCAAATCCAAAAACATCTTCAACTTTGCTTTTTGGAGCTTTTGCTTCAACATCTTCCATATAAGGAAGTGATGCCATACCATGTGCTTTTTTATAAATATCAAAAACAAAATAACATCTATTTATTGCAGTTGCTTCTGCTATATTTCTTACATATTCCTCAGCATAATTATCTTTTTTTATTCCTTTTGTTTTAAATAATTCAATTTCTTGTTTTTCCTTATCCTCTTTATCTTTCTTTTTTCCTGGTTTACTTGTTGAAGGTTTTAAAAAACCAAAAAGTGCTGAAAATGGATTTGTGTTTTCTTGATTAATTTTTTCTTTTTCTTCTTCATCACTATCTTCTAAAAGTTCTTTTAAGTCTAATTTTAATTCTTGTAATGAATCATCTGTCATTCCTTGAATAAGTTTTAAAGAATCTTCTAAATCTGATTCTCCTAATTTTTTCATTAATAATTTTTCTTCTTGTTCACTTAATGCATATGCTTTAAAGGTTACATCTGCTCTTCCTCCAAAAACATAGTGTTGTCCTGCTTTACCTGGGATTCCTCTAAATTTGAATTCTGCAAAAACTATTGAAGAATATTTTCTTAATTTTTTCATTTTTTTAAAATTATATGGAAGGTTTTTATCAGTAACCTCTTGTTTTACATCAACAGTGATTTTTGCTTTTAATATTAATTCCATAAAAACTGTATTAAATATATTAACTAATTCTGGTTGTGAAGCTAATCTTTCACTTTGTGCTAATTGTTGTGCAGCTTTAAGATAAGGTTTTGCCCATCTTGCATTTAATTTTAATGCAGCTGTTTGACTTTTTAGATAAATTTTTTCTATTTCAAATCTTTTTCTTAATTCTTGTTCACTTCTTTTTCTCCATTCAAAAAATTCTTGTAATCGTGGTTTAAGAATTCTTTTAACTCTCTCATTTAAATCCATACTATCCACAGATTTAACACTTGGAGCTATAAGAAAAGCATCTCTTAATGTTACAAAATTTAAATTACCAGAAGTCATTGCATTAATACTACCCTGTCCTCTTTGAATATCTACCTTATCCATCCACATTTGTTTTAATGCGAGTAATCCTGCTTCTGATTTTGTTTTATCACTAGACTTTGCAGCATCATAATGGCTAAGCCTTATTTTAAATTCTTTTAAATCATAAATAAGATTTAATACTCCTTTTAAAATATTATTTACAGTTCCTAAAACTCTTGATGCTTCTTGTTGCATTTGAGTTGCTTTCCCTTGTAATTCTGAAAAGTGTCCACTTCCAGGAGAGGATGCAAAATTATCCATTATTTTTTCAACATTTCCACCAAAAACCTGGTTCATAAAATCTAAAAGCCAAAAATAAACTGGTTCTAATGTTTCTGAAGTTGAATTATAAATTAATTGATGATCTGCTGAAGGTTTTGGTTTTATTCCTAAATCTTTCATACTCTTTAATCCCTCATCAAATCCCTGTTTTTTAATAATTGATTTAAATTTCTGAACATTTGCCCTAGTCCCTTCTGCATATCTACCTGGATTTATTGTACAAATTATATTATCTATTTCACCCATGTTATAATTTACCTTTTTTTATTATTTCTTAACTGATATCTTATTAGTATTTTAGTTATGAAAATAAGTTTTTGATTAACTTAATCTTTTGATTGTATAACTTTTTATTTGATAAGATATTGATATTTTATTAAGTTATTTAAGAAAGAGCTGTTTAAAAATATTAGTGTTTGTTATCTTTTTTTAATAAAATCCATCATACTTTTTCTTTCAAACTTAATTATTTCACTTGTTTGTGCGTTTATTAAAATATTGAGGATTATTAATTGATCTAACATACAAGTTAAATTCCAAATTTGTTGTTCTTTGCTCTGATTTTCAGGTTTATAGTTTTGTAAAACTGCAATTATTTTATGAAACTTTGAGGTAATATTATTTTTTTCTGCTTCTTGTTGAGCAATACTCGGAATCTCATTTAAATCTGTTTTTATGTTTGGTAATATTTTTGTTAGTTTTTGTTGATTTGGAATTTCTTGATTTATTAGCTTATCTTCTTTTATAATTACTTCTTTATTTTTATCTAATTCAAAAGTATAAATCTTATCTCCTTTGTTTTCTGGAAGTTTGTAATCAAGAGAATCTTTATTATCATTACTTAAAAAATCAAGTATGAAAAAACCTGCAACTAATTCTGCATCTTGGTTTTCTTGTTTAAACTTTTTAAAAACTGCAGAATTTTCTATTATTTCATGTGTTTGTTGAAATGTTGTCATTTTTTATTTATTTCCGATATTTTGTTATTTAGCTTTGAAATTTGTTCTCCATAGCTTAATATTTTTATAAGATATTGATATTTAAATATTTATATAGAATTACTTATTTTCCTCAATCTCTTTTTCAATTTGTTTGATAAAATCTTGTTTTTTGATTGATTGAACTTTTCCTTTATGTCTAACTGCTAATGTTCCTGCTTTTTCTTCTCTATCTCCTATAGTTATTATGTATGGGATTTTTTCAACTTCTGCTTGTTTTACCTTACCACCTATTGGTTCTTGGGCTAAGTCAATATCAACTCTGATTCCTTTTTCTCTTAGCTCTTCTTTTAGTTTTTCAACAGCTTTATTATTTCTGTCTGTGAAATTGATTATTCTTGCTTGGATTGGAGAGAGCCATACAGGGAGGTGGCCTTGAGTTGTCTCTAAAAGATAAGCTATCATTCTTTCAATACATCCTCCAGAAGAATGATGAATAATCATTGGACTGTGTTGTTTATTATCTTCCCCTTTATAAGTCATCTTATATCTTTCAGGCAATGCAAAATCAATCTGAACAGTAAATAATGTGTCTTCTTTTCCAAATACATCCTTGTACTGGAGATCTAGTTTAGGACCATAAAAAGCAGCTTCATCTTTTGCCTCAGTATATTTTAATTTTAGTTTATCTAAAATCTTTTTCATTGAAACCTCTGAATCTTTCCAAGCTTGAGGATTCTTAATATACTTTTTTTTGTTTTTTACATCGCCTTTTGAAAATCTATACCATGTATCTTTAACTCTAAGTTTATCCATAGTATATTTTAATAAATCTAAAACTTTTTCAAATTCTTGTCCTAATTGATCTGGTGTACAAATAACATGGGCATCTGATAAGGTAAATTGCCATAATCTTGTTAATCCTCTTAATTCTCCTGATTGTTCTTTTCTAAATAAAGTTGATGTTTCTGCATATTTTATTGGAAGTTCTTTATAGCTTCTAGGCTTGTTTTTAAATATCATAAATTGGAATGGGCAGGTCATTGGCCTTAATGCAAAATCTTCTTTTCCAATTTTAAATGTAAACATATCGTCTTTATAATGTTGCCAATGTCCTGATATTTTATATAAGTCAGATTTAGCCATTATTGGAGTTGAAGTATATTGATATCCTCTTTTTAATTCTTCATCTTGAATAAATCTCTCAATTTCTCTTTTAATTGTTGTTCCTTTTGGTGTTAATAAAGGCAATCCAGGGCCAACTATCTCACTAACGAGGTATAAATCAAGCTCTCTTCCAAGTTCTGTATTACTTTTTAGCTGTTTTTTAGATTCTTTTTTCATCTTGATATGAGAGAAATAGGATTTATAAAATATTTGTTTTAATCAAATCCTTCACTACCTAAATTTAAAAGTATTTTTCTAATTTCATTAATTGTTTGTTGTTGGTGTTTTTTATCAGACATCCTTACAAATCTTATTAATAGTTCTGTTAAATTTGATTTGTCCATTATATTTAATTTATCTCCATCTGTAATAAAATAAAACCTATAGGATTTATATCTTAATTCTTTGATAATGATCCCTGCTACAGAACCTAAAAGTTTTCCTTTATGAGGGTTTTCTTCAAGAGTTTCTAATAAATCAATTATTTTATGGGTTTCACCCTTAAATTTTTTTTCTATTTCTTTAAATAAAGAATAAATTATTTTGACCTTGGCCATTTTTTATCTGCCTCTTTTCTAGCCTCTTCAATAGAAATAAATCCCTTATCAGACATTAAAAACTGCCTTAAATGCTCTTTGACAGCAAAAGAGTAAACTCTTTTGATAATATCTTCGTAACTTTCCCCTTTAAGCCCAAAAGAAGCTATTTTTTCCTTTGTTTCTTTACTTAATTGAATGGTTGTTATGTCTGACATTTTAATCTATAGTTACTATAGGGGCTATAGTTTATAAATATTTTGGTTGAAGATCTATTAAAATCTATTAGAACAGATTTACTTATATGTTTGTGTTACTCTATAGTTACAACATAATACATAGGTTTATAAAGGTAAAAATTGTAATAAAATTACAATAAAATTGAGTAAAAATGGAAAAACAAGAACAAATAAAAATTGAGAAAGAAATAATTTCAGATCCTGAAAAGATAAAGAAATTTTATAATGAAAATTTATGAAGATTGGAGGAAAAAATGAAAGAACAAAAAACATTTAATATAAGGAAGAAAATTGCTAAACATGGATGTAATTCTATTATAGTTATACCTAAGTTGTTACAAGGTGAGTTAAAACCTAAGACAATTATTGATCTTGAAATTAAAATTATAGAGGAGGCTGAATAATGAAAGACATATCTTTTAGAAAAGCAGTGGCATATGCTACTTCTGGAGCAGTTATTGGAGCATTAGGTATGCTTCCAGCATTAACTGGATGTATTTGGTTTTCTGATGATTCTAATAAAGGTTTAGAAAGGAAAATTAATGAACCTGTGCCAAAGGTTCAACCAGCACCTGAAATAAAGGAAAAACCTGCTCCTGAAATAAAACCAAGGCCTAAAAAACCAGAATTTGATGAAAGAATGGCTCCTAGTAAAATAATTATTGCAAGTTATTCTGAAAAAGAACTTAATGAAACAAAGAATATTTTATATGCAGAAGCAGCAAATCAACCAAGAAAAAATAGAAGGTTAATTGGAAGAACAATATTAAATAGGGTTGCAAGTAAAAAGTATCCTAATACAATACATAATGTTATTTATCAGACAAATGCATTTTCATGTATAAAAGATTCTGAGAATAAAAATTGGAAACAAGCAACTGGAAAAGTTGAAAGAAATGAATATGAAGATATGATTTATGAAAGATGTGGAAAAGATGCAAAAGATATTTTAGATGGAAAGAAAGAAGGAGTTAAAAGAGAAGATGAAATTATTGCTTATCATGATATTTCTGTTGATATTAAAGATTTAAGAAAAGACAGAGCTTATTGGAAAGGTTTAGAAGAAGTTTATAGAAATAAAAGCTTAATATTTTATGCGCCTAAAAAGAATTAGTTGAGGATATAACTGTTATCTCTTAAATATTTCTCGTCTTGCAGATGAGTAGCTTAAATAAAATTATCAGATATAAAGACTAATCAAATTTCATTCCTTAAAATAGCTTTGTCAACTATTTTATCATCTAAATTTTTTAGATTGTTTTGAAATTGTTTTATGAATTCTACTGCTTTATCTTCAAAGATTTGTTTTACATCTTTTGTTAAATATTCTCCTGATTTATACTTGGCTTCTACTTTTTTATATTCTTTTTCAGAAAGAAAAAGACTTTTAAGATAAATACATGAAACATCTACCTCTGGATTACCACCTTTCTTTTTATGTTCTTCAATTGTGGGTTGTCCTCCTGAAAATGCTTTGCTTATTTTTTTCCTAATTGTTTTTTCATCGTCAGATAAGAAAATAGCAGAGTTTGGTTGTGAGGTTGACATTTTACTTCCTGTAATCCCTGGAAGAAAGGTTGCATGAAGAATTGCTGGTTTTTTATAACCACATCTTACAGCTAAATCTCTTGAGATTCTTATATGAGCATCTTCATCAGGCCCTATTGGGACAAGAACGTTGGGAATATTAAATTTTTCTTGAGGAAGCATAATATGTGCTGATTGAACTGCTGGGTAAAAATGTAAACCAATGTTTTCTTTTGGTTTATATCCATAAGTTGCCTTTATTTCAGAATAGTTTACTTTTTTAGATAATTTAATTGCAAGATTGTAAATATTTGTGTAAATCTGGTCAATTATAAAAAATGTGTTTTTTGGGTCAAATCCATAAGCTATTAGTTCTTTTGCTAGTTTTTTTGAGTTTATTAGGGCTTGTTCTTGGGTTTCTACTTTACCTGCAACATAACTTTCATCATCAGATATTGGAATAAATACAGGGGTGTTGTATTTTTTTTGGAAAAATAAGTTTGTATCAAAAACAGCTTTATGTCCTAGATGAAGTGTTCCAGAAGCATTAAGTCCTGAAAGAATTGCACACTTTTCTTTTTTCTTTAGTGCAGTAAAGAACTTGTCAAAATCTCTGTGTGATGCCATGACTCCATTTTCAAATGTAATAAAATTAGGCCTGTCGCTAAGTTTGGTTATTGGAGTTGCTCCAAATTTCTTTATTAAATCTATATTATCTTGTGATAATTCCATTTTATTCTGTTAATTATCTCCTATTTAGAATTACAATTATATGTATTTAAAACTTTTTAAAGGGTGATAGAAATGATTTTTTATTTCTTTTCTTCTTTAGTCTGAGTCTCTATCTTAACTCCAAGTTCTTCAAGTCTTTTAAGATGTGCTTGCATTATTGCTTCA